>JGI24021J15306_10007303_pt1 | contig 13445 bp, 5 predicted proteins | sample Ectturendosymbi1_FD_15306 | JGI IMG/M metagenome (IMG submission 15306) | reverse complement strand
ACGATTTCCCCGGTGCTTTGTCCTTTTGTGACGTCTGTGTTTTAGTCCGTGTGCTGTTTTGAGACAGTCAGTGTCGTGTTGTACAGTTTCTCTGCCGTTTTTTTGCATTGGCAGATCAGGAATGAATCGGCATGATTATTTTCAAAAATTTTGTTGATCAGGATTGGATCGAATTTAATTTTATCGGATCAGGACTGGACTCAGACTGAAAATTTCACAGTCCACTCATCTCTGCTGTATGCTAGATCAATTCGTAGTCTTTCGGTTTGCTGCATACCAAAACTTCTATTATTTGGCAACCTGTCTTATTTGGCTTTTTGTCGGTTTTGTGAGGATGAACCTCTCCTGTTTGGCACTTCCGATGTGTGCTAGATTGAAGTGTTGAACATGATCCGGTTTCCGGATCGCGATCCAACCGGATTCTGCACTTCAGAACCGGATCCAGATTGGACTGGATTTTGAAAAAATCTCAACCGGATCAGATATGGATATCCAAACTGCACTGATCACTGCAGTAAAATGCTTAATCAGAGTTTTTCTCGGATATAAACCGGATTGAATCAACTATTTGGACAGGTCTACCAGATTAGGATCAGATCGGATTACTCAAAGAAAATTTTGGACTGGATTAGGATTTCAAAAATTTCCGATTTTTTCAACACTGCTAGATTGCCACACTTCTGTTTTTCTTGCATTAATTTATGTTTTGTATATTGCAGTTAGTGCTGCGAGGAAGGTCTGTTCGTAGTCTTTAAGTTTGCTGCATACCAAAACCTCTGCTGTTTTGCACGTCTTCCATTTGGGATTTTGTTGTTTTTTTGGAGATGAACCTCTTCTGTTTGGCACTTCCTAGGTGTGCTTGATTGCCACACTTCTCTTTTTCTTGTATTATTCAGAGATGAGCGGACTGTCATATTGTGCGATCCAGATCCAGTCCTGAATTTTTAATACTCTGTCCAAGGCCAACCATAGTTCAAAAATTTTAGGAAATTTAAAACCCAAGTCTAAAGAAAGTCTGAAAAAGTAACAAAACAAAGACTTTTAATAACAAAAATACTGCAATTATTTTCAATCAACTCGTTCCAAATCCCGTCCTGATCTTGAATTTGTGTAGCATTTTACAGTCCGTATCTAATCCTAAATAAAAAAATACGTCATAGTCAAGATCCAGTCCAATCCAAGTTCAGTGCAATGCTCATCTCTGGTATTAATCTTTGTTTTTATTAGGGCAAGTTTTTGCCCTAATAAAAACAAAGATTAATTGCAACTTTTGCAACTTTTTTTTACAGCTTCCAACAGCTTAGTAAATACTCAAAGTAGATGTAGTTCATTATTTTGAGCTGTTTCCAGGAATTTTATATTGCAACTTTTTGAAAAATTTTTATTTTTACGTGCAACTTTTACTGCAATTTTTATCAAGTATTGCGCAAAATGTAAAAGTGTAATTTAAAAAAATACTACGAAACTACAGATTCTATTGGAATACTAGCTGATGATGCCTACATCGTAGGCGACATATATACTCTGTAAGATCTCAAAGTGTCTGATTCTTTGCTGAGTAAGGATTTCTTTCTATAGACAAAACTATTTCAGTTTAGTTCTATTCTCTTTGATTGCATGAAAAAGATCTATATGACGGATTATCTGCGCCTCAATGTTATCTATGACGGATCAGTTCGTTTGCAAGCTAGAAGTTTTACAACTCCAGTCAAGTACGACAGTGCCCGAACTCAATTAGAGGTGGAAATGCTGAAAATCTTGGCTTTTGGCCAAGTCCGCGTAAACGAAAATAGGTTGTGTGAAGTCTTTCACAGTCAAATGTACGCATAAATGCAACTTCCTGAGCATAAATGCAACTTTCGCTGAAAATAAATGCAACTTTCTCACTTTTTTACTGCAACAAAAACTTGCCCTAGTTTTTATATTTTAGTCAGGGCTGTGCGCTAGATCCATTCGTCATCTTTCGGTTTGCTGCACTCCAGAACCTCTGCTATTTTGCACCTCTGCTATTTGGCATCTACCCTAATTCACGCCTCTGCTATTTCGCACCTCTTATGTTTGGCACCTCTCATGTTTGGCACCTCTTCGATTTGGCATTTTGTCGGTTTTGTGGGAGTGAACAAGGTTGCCAGATCTACTTTTTGCCAAGGAGCCAAATCTAGTCCAGAAAAGAGCCAAAAAAGAGTTAAACTCTGACACAAAGGGCCAAAAAAGGGCCAACCATTTTTTCCAAATGAAACAGCAATGACAAAGTCATATGAACCCATACTTAGCAATTTATAAAATGGCAGTGTTCCTCAATCACAATTGTAGCTCAACAGCAAAACAAGTACATGATGAAAGATCGTAAGAGAACAACTTAAATTTCCACGTGTAGCCACAAACTGAGATAAATTTACTATCCTCGACAAGTGCTAAAGTGATCAAAATCAGTCTGGACAAATTCAACAAACACGTTCACCACCTAAACAACAGTAATGTGTTTCTAAGATATGTTTCTTATGCTATTATATTTGCTATAGCTCGTTTCCAAATTTTTATCTTAAAAAAACAGATTTGATAGGATTTTACAAAATTGAAGCTAGACACCCAGATGGACTAATAAAAACAGATCTGGGATGAAAAAACAGCAATGGGAGCCCCTGCCTCTGCCATGTTCCACAGCATAATATGTTGTGGTTGCCAGCATAATATATTGTTGCTAGCGTCATAGTAGCCTAGTGCAGCGATAAATTTATCTGAATGTTGAATTTAACGCTGCAGACCAAAATTTAAAAAAGGAACTACAATTACATCAGTATTTGAATCACCGTTTTATCTCGTGTATTTGCACTCATGTGTCTCTTTGCATTTTCTTCTTGCAATGGTTTCTTGAAGTGCTCCTGTTTGTTGGCTGAGTCATATGAAAAATTAACCATTGTCCATTTTTGTTTTTTTTCATGAACAATCTGGGTTTATTAGAAATTACCGAATGGGAGCTCTGGCAGCGGCAGTGCTGCTTCAGAACTGCTGAGTCTTTGCATTGTTTAAGGTTAAACCTCAACCCAACTCGAAATCCTAACTCTAAAGCCTTAATCCTAAAGCCCTAACCATAAAACCCTAATCGTAAAACCCTAGACTTAAAGCACCCTTTAACCTAAGGCCCTTACCTAAAGCCCCAACATTAAAACCCCTTACCCTAAAGCCCTTACACTAACCTAAGGCCTTTACCTTAAAGCCCTAACACTAAAAAGTCCATTCGGCCTCGAGATGTAGCATAACACAACTTTTTTTCTAAATTTCCATTAGGGGCCTCTGTAAGCATCTTGTGGGGGGACCAGAGTTGGGCTGATTTGGCACTGGGAAAGGGAATGTACATAAGTTTCGGTTATTCATTCAAATGGATGGCCTGTTTGTAGCTAAACCAATTCTTTTCAGAGCAATTTTTTCTAGAAGGCCTTGACTAAACGCCATGGGTACCAGCATTCTACTGTGAAACACCAACAACATTATATGGATCCAGGGCCAGGGGGACGCACACACGCAATTTAGCAATCGTGGTTGGATGCTAAAACAATGATAGGTTATACATTGAAGATAATGCGAGGTGTATAGCACTAAACAACAACAACAAGCTTTTACTTTTCTTCCTATGATGCAGCGGTAGACCTCACGCTATAGTGCTAACCGGAGAAAGGTCTCACGCTATAAGCCTAGTGTGGTAGACCTCACAACGTAGTCGCACCTGTTGTTGTACGTGCATAAGGTTTCCCACAAAAATTTTTTGCATGTGGGCCTGTGGAGTTTTTCAGTTTTAAATTGTTGTTCAACACCACTTTGGAAAATAGCAGAAAGAAACATGCAGGCGGACTTGTTATGATGCACTGGCAACGAACATATGCACGGAATCTGTCGTTGGTGAGCAGCCTATTGACAAAGTTACGCACATTCAAAATGTCACCTTGTATGAAGAACTTTTACTTGTCATATTCAGCCACAACATTGTGTTGTGGAACATGGCAGCGGCAATGCTGCTTCAGAACTGCTGAGTCTTTGCATTGTTTAGGGTTAAAGCTTAACCCAACTCTAAATCCTAGCTCTAAAACCTTATTCCTGAAGCGCTAACCATAAAACCGCCACCGTAAAACCCTACCCTAAAACGCTAACCGTAAAGCCCTAACACTGAAGCCCTTACCCTAAAGCCCTAGCACTAAAACCCCTGGCCCTAAAACCCTTAAGATACTCTAAAACAGCGTTGCTGCCGCCATGTTGCGTCTCTGTATTGCTTGTCAGCTGAACTGGTGGGTTTAGGTTTTGTGTTCAGCTTTTGGGTTTAAGTTTAGGTTTTGGGTTCACGTTTTGGGTTCAGGTTTTGGGTTTAGGGTTTGGGTCTAGTTTTGGGTTTCTTTTTCCTGATTAGGCAAAATAAAAATGCATGGTTTACATGGGCGGATCACGACTGGGTCGGACTGATGCTTTCAAAAATTTTGCGGATCAGAACTGGATTGGATTCAAAATTTTTGGATCAGGATTGGACTCGGACTGAAAAATTTCACAGTTGGCTCATCTGTGCTGGATAGTGCTATGCGATCCAATCACAAGCAATGTCCATGGATCCGGTGCCAGAGTCGACTCCGGCAAGATTCTGCGTTTTTTTCGGACCAGGAGTCAAAATTTTGTGAAAAGCCGAAACCGGATCCGGGTCACTTTTCAATCTCGGCTGTAGTAGGAGTCTGCATGGTGATTTCTTCAGTAAAAACATTGGAGAATTTCGATTGAATCGATGATAACTGGATTCTGAAGAGGAGTCGGACTCTCAAATTTGAAAAATTTTCGTACCCGCACCCGGATTTTAAAATTTTGAAACAGGAGGGGAGTCAGAGTCTGAAAAAGTGACTCCGACCATCTCTGCAAGCTGCACAATATCGACGGATGTGAGAAACTCCAGTGAAGCAAAAGCAAACCTGCCGATTGAATGTAGTTGTCTAAAGCTCCGAAACAGATCTGTAAATTGGTAAGAAGTTCAAAGCAGCATTAGTAAATCCAAATCCATCATAAAGCTAAAAATCTGCCTGGTTTAAATGTAAATCCATGTTTAACTTTGCGTGCAGCCATGCACCAGTGTTGAACATGATCTGGTTTCCCGATCGCAATCCAACCGGATTCTGCAACTGAGAACCGGATTGGACTGGATTTCGAAAAACTCAATCGGATCCGATATGGATATCCAAACTGCATTGATCACTGCAGTATAGTGCTTAATCAGAGTTTTTTCGGATATAAACCGGATTAGATCAAATATTTGGAAAGGTGTACTGGATTAAGATCGGACCGGATTACTCAAAGAAAATTTTGGACTGGATTAGGTTAGCCAAAATCTCAGATTTGTGCAACACTACCATGCACTCAACTGTTTTTCTGATCTGAAATTCTGAGTCTTGATTGTTGATACTAAAAACATTTGGGAAAGTCCCAGGTTCTTTACCAATTTTTTTCCCTCTTTCTCTGCCTTAGCCTTTTGGGAACAATGCAGGTGGTGAAACTGTTAGTTATGCGAGCAACAGAAATGTACTGTTTCGAAAGCTTCTTCTTTAAATATTTTGCAAACATGCATTGCTTCATTTCCTGGAGAATGAAAATCAATTAATTACAAATACTTAATATTATCGAGAAACGTATTTATTTAAATTCTAGTGGCTGCCAACTCAACTGAGTGGAGGTTGCTAACTTAACTCATAACTGTAACTGTTGATTTGCTTTTTTAGGCGTACGTATATGCATGGTCTAAATCAGGATCTCAAACACGCGGCTCACGGGCCACGTTTGGCCCACGATGGCATTTTATACGGCCCGCTATGCTTTTTGGTAATTTTGAAATAATTAACATTTAGATTTTAGTTATTTAGTTTATTCATGGTTTTGGTTTAAAAAGTCAGTGCTGTTTTGGTTTAAAAGTGCTTGGCCAGCGCATGAACAGCTTACTGTTTTAAACCAACCTAGACACTAGCCAATAGCCTAGAGACGGCTAGAAATGATATGTCTGTGACTTACAATATTTTTTTCAAAATATAAGATGCATGGGCTGTTCTTGTAAGGTTCAAGTACCGCCATTGTTGCTTGAAATGCTTCAGCATCACAATGCAGCCATAGGGGAGGAGGGTTACTTAATATAATAAATCCTCATTGACATTTGGCCCTCAGAGCAATTTTAGTTTGAGATCCCTGGCCCTGGTCTAACTAAATTGATTTGAGTGCTGGCTAAAAGAAGTTATTATAAGAGTTAATTTTGATAATCATTTAATCATGCCAGTGGTCTCCTGCTGCTCATTCAGTCATTGCCACCATAATAATAACAAAAGTAATGTTCTCTCACTTTTTTGCAGCCAGATGTCATTGATTGTTATGTTGCATTTGCATATGAATTTATTGGCAATTTTTTCTAAAATTTGGTCTGCTGTACTGTTGCAAGGCTGTTGTTACTTGATATTAAACCAAGACAACTTTGTTTCAAAAAGGAAATGAGTAGCAAGTTACTTAAATTTTTTCATCAAATGCAATATTTTTGACATGGGTGTTTATGAAAAATTACATTTAATAACTTGTGCAATATATTTCTACTTTAGATTATTATCAAATTCTACTAGCAAATTAATCAAACTTTCAAATTTTTATGGAATTGCTAATGAATTTCCTGAAAGCTCTGGAAGATGAATAAGCAAAGTTACAATGGAAAGAATATTATTAACTTACATTATGCTATAAAATAGTGGTCCACAAAATGTGGTCTTACTCCCAAGTACCCTTTGTGAGTCTATCCGTAGTCTTTCAATAAAAACTAATATTTCATCTAACAGACTTCGTTTTACAATGTCAATCTGTGGAATTCAGCTAAATTGTAGATCATTCAGCACCGTTTATTAGCACTTTGACTAACTGCGCAACACTTCATAATAGTGTGGGTCAGGTGGTGTGTAAAGCTACAGTCCTGCACCAGTATGTGGCCTAAAACATGGGTTTCTGTAACAATAACATATAGAATTTTGATAGTTTGACATTAGTAAAGCGTTGTTTTTCTCATTAGATTATATGGTTTATGACATTAACATAGAATCAAAAGAGTTTTTTGACAAATACATGTGCGTAAAAGGCAAAAATTTATTATATGCTATCAAAAATGTTATCTATCTTCATCACTTTTGGAGCTTCACATGAGAAACACGATTTGCCTAAAATTTGCTGCCAAGTCATCAAATCCAGCAAACTGTTATGGATAATCTCAAGCATACAACAACATTCCATTCCAATAGGGCAGTGTTTTTTAAGCTTTTCAATACTGTTGCCTGCTGAGAAAAACTTGATGAATGTAATCATCCCCTTGTTAAAATATAACTAATACAGCTTGTAACCAATGAACAGCTGTCGGCTACTTGCTGTACGAGAGAGCAATACTCCAGCCTGGTCAGAAGCGTTCCCAATTGCCCATGTTGGAAACCTGCTATCCCTGATGAGCTACGTATTGCAATCACCCTCCGAACCAGTGCCAAAATCTTTGAAAGCACAAAATACCACTATGGCAAAATTGTTGGTGAGCTGAGGCTCCACAGCCTCTCCTGTACTAATAACGCAGGCTGCTTCCCTAAACATTCAGCAATCAACTTCATTCTCGAAAAGTCATTGACCTCTCTATCTTGGTGCCTGTCAGCTTGACAGGTGTTGATTGACAAAAGGAGGCCTGATGGATTGATTTTGGGCCCCTGGTACAGAGGCCTAAGCCTAGTGTTGCGATTGGGAAGCCCAAACGGCAAGTGTGCAAAGTTTCATACTGTAGCATCAAGTAACAATAGAGATAATGCGCCGCAATCACTTTATTATTGCTTGTTCTTGCCATATATATATATATATGGTTTATTCTTCATATACATCTCGTTCGTGGTGAATCACACATTCAATGCAATGACAACGAAGAGGTTGCAACAACATCACCTCCTTTTTACAACGAACCGCAGCAATCGCATGTTTTTTTGTGAAGGCGTCACCTGACACAACCTTCACCTCTTGATCACAGCATCATTTTGTTGCAATCGGAAAGCCCAAGTGGCAAGTGTACAAAGCTTCATGCTGTGGCAACAAGCAACACTAGATATTATGCGCTGCAATCACTCTTATATTGCTTGTTCGTGCCACGTATGTATGGGTGTTATTCTTCACGCACAGCCTGTTTGTGGTGAATCACACATTCAATGCAATGCCAATGGAGAGTTTGCAACACTAGTATGGGATGCAACATTTGTTGACACTTTTGCTTGGGGCTACTACAAAGACAGTGCCAGACAGGCAAGCTTTGTAGCAACAAAGCCTGAGGCTGCAAAATGCTAAAAATACCATGACTTCTAAAGCAATTATCACTTTCAACCAGTTGCAATTGAGACCACTGGTGTATATGGCTAGTCCACTGCCCCTTTTTGAGTGGCCTCGCAAAGAAACTTGTTAATAGTTTTGGTGAACCCAGGGAGCACCAGTGGCTCCACCAGCGCCTGTCCTGGCTGTGGTCAGAGAAATTGCTGCCAGCATATTGGCTTGTGTGCAAGTTCGATCTGATATTATTTGTTATTTTTTTAGTTACTTTTAGTGTACTGACCAGTGTTGCTGCCCACCACTTGCTCTTGTATCAATGTATAGCTATTGTCTTCTGAATCATTATTCTTTCTTTAAGTTTCATTGTTCCCTCTGTTGTGCAGTGTTACTTTGCACATTGGTTAACTATCTTGTCAGTTGCATAGCCTATGATGAGAAAAAAGATACATCTAAAGCATTTGACAAAACTGACCACAACCTGCTGTTCGCAAAACTAGTTAAGCGCAATGTACTGGTGTGCATAGTAAGACTGTTGATGAGTTTGTGTAGGCAACAGACCATGGAAATAAAGCAATGCACTTGACATAATTTCTATTCAAATGTCCATTAAAAGTTTTATCAATGGAAATGCTGATGGCTTTTTTTGCTGTCAAGTGGTCAAACCTTTAGAACAGTGGTTCTCAACTATGGTCTCACTCCTAAGTACCCTTTGTGAGGCTCTCAGCAGTCTTTCAATGAAAACGCTAATATTGTGTCTAACAGACCCTGTTTAAAAATGTCAATTGACATGTGCGTAAAATTTTTAGTGCAGCTCTCTAACAAAATCGTAGGTCTAGATTTGGCTCCCTTCAGCAGAAAGGTTGAGAACCACCACTTTAGAGTCACCAACACTTGCAAAACCAAACTTCAGAAAGCTTATTTCTAGCTGTGTTTTTTTGGAGGCATCCAGTAGTGTTTAGATTACACTACAGCCCATACTGCTAATGACTACTACTCCTTAGCCTATGGTCTATGATACATAAAAGAGACGCTGTTACTATGATGTCACAGAAGGCATGGTGGTATAAGTGAAATGAAATGGCATTTGAATACACATGAAACTGTACATTCTACAAAGTTGAAAATATTTTAGTGCAATGTAACTAAAAAAACGATAATATATATTACTCTCCAAAATTGTAAAATTACTCCTTTGTGGGTGATTACCCATGGGTTAAGGACCACTGCACTAAGGCCAGTCATTATGGCTGAACAGAAAATTATTTAATGTGCAGTACATGTTTTTTATAAGTTGAAGTAATGTTGAAAACATCTATGTAGCTGATGCCAACATGGTGAGGGGTAAGAGCAAGATCAATCAACTCAACCATGACCAGCCAATTTTTATATAGCAGTCCAAACCTATTTGAGAAAAAATATGCTTTCAGTTATGTATCAAAAGTTTATTTCAATTGAGATTTTAGCGGTTTACCAAAGGATATTTTTGCATTAGGAACATGAGTGCATTAGCTGAGATTAGTTTGTAGAACAAAGCTAAATGTTTGTGACTAAAATTTTTTCATGGGATATCTAAGACCATGTTGCAATTGTAACATTTTCATTTATGCTTATTTTTTCAAGATTAAAACTACGTATAGAATGAATGCCATAATATGTTGGTTATTTGAAAAAACTAATACTTCTAAAAACCAATGGATGAGTGAAAATTAAAAGCTCTAGGTTTGACACACTTTTGAGGATCAGCCACCTCATCTGTGGTTCCATGACCTTGCAATGGTTTTGTACATGTGTTCAAGTAATTAGTCTTCACCAAGGCAGTCCAAATATTTTTCTTTATTCAGAATAATACCTAAGATTTTATTTGAATAAGATTTCTGGACTGAGGATGGTAAAAGTTACATGAAATCAGTTGCTTATTAAATAAAATATGCAGATTTAATTCTGTGTGTCACCTCGGTAGAGCCTAATTACATGAACACAAATGGGAAGTGTTTATTATTGTTTGTATTTATGCAATGTCACTGCACTACTCAGTACTTTAGCTGCAATAACTTATGGTACACAGTCCATTTAGAAGATCTTTCTTAAACCTTTTAATCCAACTTGACACACTCTGTTTTCAGCTTATTGATTTCTTAAACCTTTTGTTGCTACATCAGTTTTTTATGGTTGGAATAATCCCACCTCTCATTTACTTGCAACACATGGTAAAATTATTCAGAAAATACCAGAAGCTTGTTATTAGCATTTTAATCTAAGCAGAAACTAGTTGAAGCAAAACAGGTTTCATTTCTTAAGGTTTTATATTCTAGAAATGTATGTGAAACTTGCAAAATTGCTTGCTTGGTTCAGAGAAAGATGTTATAATCGGTGCTTGAAATGTATCGTCATATTTTCTTGATACATGCTATTGTAACATACAAAGTTAAACTATTTGTTCACGTTTTTCATGATCCAAGACGGTGTAATAAAATCTTGATTGCATATATGTGGCACGTTTTTGATTGCTATACTATGATCATTTAAATTTAATGTTGATTATTCTGATTCCCTTTTACATAATTAAGAGATTGCTTTTCTGAAGAATTTAGTGCTTTTGTTTCATGAATTGTTGTTATTTGACCACCAACTGTGGGGAAAACTTCCAGTAATCTGAAATGAGTGTGCTTATGGTAACCCTACTCAGATATTTATGTTATTGGTTGTGGTAGCTCATGTCTTATTGTGTTATAAATTTTTTGTAGTGAAGTGACAGTGTTTGGGCAAAGTGAGATGCTTGCTTTTTGTTGAAATGGAAAGTCAAAATTTTGCTGCTAGTTACCAGTCTGCAACATTCCTTTCACATTCACCTCATAGTTCTCTGGAGCAGTCTGCTGTCTCTTCTACTACGAATGGAACAGATTTATTTGCCTCTGCAAATAATGCAACTCTTTCTAGAGCAGCTGCAGAAGTCCATACTTCATCAGGAGCAATGCTGGCAAACGAAAACGTTTCGCCTCTTGGTTCCAAACATCGTGAAGCATCCATGAGAATGGTTAAAAGCTTACAGATGTGCCTGTTTGAAAAAGATCAGTGCATACAACAGCTCATGTCCGAAAATGCCACTTGTGAAGCAAAGCAAAAAAGTGCATTAAGTGCTGCCCCAGCCATAGAAAATTTGACAAAAGTACTTCATGAAAGAGAAAACGAAATCGATGAATTAAAAACAAAACTATCTGAAAGTGAGATTGAAATTAGGAGATTAAAAGTGCAAACTGTGAATGCAGTAAATTTGTCCCAAAAACAGTTTCAAGACAAGACTTCATCATCCTCTCATGAAAACCTGCCACAGTTGGAAACTGCTTTGATGTCCAATCTTCAATTAGGTGATCAAACTCAAACAAACGATCAAGCCTTAGATGGCACGAGTTCAGAGCAAGCAACGTCTTCTGACGACAGAATAAAAGCGATGGAATTCGAAATAAAGAAAATGCAAGACATGAACCTTCAGTGGCAGCGTTACGACCAACAACGCGAAGAATTCGTTAAACTTATGAACAAAGAAATTGAGCAGCTGAAGCAGGAAAACGAGAAGTTGAAAACAACATGCGGTACCTCCCTGGCAGCAAAAGCCAGCTCGTCACAATCGTCTTTGGAATTCACACCTGCGCAGCAGAATTACATGGAAAAGGTTTACCAGAAGTTAAGAAGTGAAGCGGACCAACTCAAAGAGCAGCTGGTAGTGGTTGCAGAAGAAGCTGAAAGGAACCTACAAACTGAAAAAACGCTGCGCATGAGCGCGGAACGACTTGTTAGCGACTTACAAACCAAACTCGCCGAGCAAGAGGACGTTGTGAAAAGAACTTCCGCTCAGTGCGAGGAATTGCAAGCAGCCTTAGTGGTCGCTACAAGATCTCACCAGTACAGCAGCATGTCCCGCGAAAGACCATCGGAAGACCAGTCTGGTATCATCAACAATCTGCGCGAAGCCGTAAGTTTAATGTGTGCTGCTGTTTATTTGTTTATAAACTTCTATCTTTGTATACCTATTGTTACCTCGATGATTCAGGCCCGCCAGTACGAGAGCGACTACAGAAAGCTTGAAGCGGAATACCGGGCCGCTCAACAGAAAATAACGTTCCTTCAGAGGCAGTTGAATCCGGTAAGTGGTGCGTGATGGAAGACAAAGGCATGAGGGCTTTGTTTTCACGTTTTTGTTGTTGACAACGCGACTACATGCCAGGTGTGCTCCAGGAGAAATGCGCAGCCAAGTTTGCGAATTTCTATAATTTTTTGCCATGCCATCACTTTTATTTAATCATAAGTTGAAAAAAATAGTTTGCCCAGTGTTCCATTTTTATTTAGCCATTTTTAATTTTTATTAAGAGCACACGTTTTCTCCTTTCTCCGGTTTTCTGCAAGTATTTGTTAACATGGACCGAATCACATTTAAATTTGGGAGACAGTTATGTTGCTGAGATACCATTTATGTTACAAAAACAAAAGAAGGTACAAAAATTCCTGATGTCAAACAAAAAGTTTAGAAAAGCACTTTCGGACGATCGGTCTCCTGACTCTCACCAGCTCCATTCATGGTTCAGAAATTTAACAACGATTTGATGGAAAGTAAAATTTCGTCGAGAAATGACTGTCTTTCTACATTGCTGCAGTAAATGAGAAATGTGGTACGCGGTTTATTCATTTGCAGTTTTTAGTTAGCCCCAAGTCAGCTTACCAACACACTTTCCAGAAGATACCACACGGGTTGGTTGATGCAAACAAAACACCCGGTATCCAAAAGCAGCAAGAAAACTAAAAAGTATTCACGTGTGGAAAGGGTTCTAGTTGCAAAGATGGTACCACAAAAACCACTGATGATGTCCTGTTTTAACAGCTTTTATTGATGCATGCGACGACGCAAGTGATTCTTGGGAGTACAGTAATTATAAATCTCCTCATGTCTCGTTTCCACTTGCTTATCCAGTGCACAGGCTCAAATAAACCACACCTGGTTGTAGGCATATCTTTCTAGTCCAGTCGTTAACAGTAGCACAGAATGATTTGTTTTGCCATTAAAGTCTGAGGAAATTCCAGTGGCTTGTACGTTTTTATTCCATCCCCCCCCCTTTTCT
>JGI24021J15306_10007302_pt1 | contig 13445 bp, 10 predicted proteins | sample Ectturendosymbi1_FD_15306 | JGI IMG/M metagenome (IMG submission 15306) | reverse complement strand
GGGGGGTTAAGCCAACCAAAGCCCCCCGTGACGACGGGACTGGTCTGAAATGGACTTGAACTATCAGCAACTATGTTTGCAGCTCTCATTTTTCTGAATCATTTTCTGAGCAGAGCTCACTTCTGCAATCTTTTGTCTGAATTGTTTTCTACACTTCGGCTATCAGAAATGCTTTTGCTTTCCATACACTGCCTAATATCCATTTGTGCGAGCACTTTCTACAAATAAGTCATAATTTAAGAACAATCAACGCTCAGATCAACATTAGAGGTAAAAAAGCACGAAAGTTAAGACACTCTCGCAAAGCTGTTTCACTGTATCTTAACACGACTATCGGACAACTTAAGAACTTACTAAAATCAGAACACAAGGCAGACGTAAAAACTAAGCAGATAAATTTTGAAAACTCGCCAGAGCGGTGAATACAGCTTTGCACTTAGTACAAGCCTTAACGATTAAGACACATTTCCAAAGCCTTTTACACAGGTATTTCTAACAAGTCGCGTGGTTTTATACTGTTTGAAAAGAAGCCTGCATAAGCGTAGCTTGATTAAGATATTCACTCAGGCACATTGGCCACACTCACGATCTCACGCTATAATGGATTTTGAAACTTGTGGAAGCGGAAACATTGCTACAGATTCACCCCTGCTTCTTTTCACACAGCAGTATAAAACAACGCGTCTTGCCGTTATCAGCAGTCACTGTCTCAGATGTCTGAGGTCAACAGTCACATGAGGAAAAATGCATTAAATAATTATCGTAACTTGAAGTGAACCTTTGAAGACTCGTTGCCTGTTATTGTTGCGCAACTAAGGGACATAGTAGAACAATGCGCTCGCAAGTTTCGCAATGTGAGTCTGTAGGTGAAGGAGTGACAATGATTGAACTGCAAGCTCATCACTGCATCACACCAGAACAGTGAAGCTGGATTTTGTGCAGTGTGAGTGCCACACCGGTAAACGAATTGTTATTGCAAAAATTAAATTGACCGGAATCGATCGAAATGCTGAATTCAGATTTTCTAACACTTTTTGCTTCTTAGGCCAATCTACACTGAGGACGAGCCAGGAGTTGCCAGGCGCAAATCTTTCTTTCATTATTGCGGCCAGGAGTTGCCGTGCCGAGCCGCGCACGGCGTAGAATTACCCGACGCATTAAAAAAAGGATTACGCCTGGTGACCCCTAGCTCGTCCTCAGTGCAGAATGGCCTTTAGTCCCAATTTCCATGGGGGAAAAACACGTTTTCCCCCTCTGCGGACACCCATGAAAGTAGTCCACCGTATCTCTTGAAAAACAAAATGTCCTTGAAAAAATTTCAAGTGATCTGGAAACCCTACACCCTAATCAATGGGGTAACTAGAGGTTTGACCCAGGGGGAAAGCTCAGCTGAAGGGGCCTACTGGTCACCGTAGGGGTCCACTAGGCATAACTCAAGAAAAAAAGCTAAGAAAGATAGTGAATCTCTGGAAGTCGTCGATGTCTGTACCAGATAAAAAAAACGAAATATCCCGAAAAACGTAAAAACAACAACCTAAAGAATACTAAATATCAAAGTGTCAACTGGAGGGGGCCCAGTTTTCATATTCAGCTTGCCAGGCGGGAGGATCGGCCTTTGCCCCTGTCAATTAAGCCACTGACCCTAATATGTGTTTTGTTATCGTTTCAAACTAAAAAAGTTCTCTTCGCTGCGTTGAGACTGAGATTTTACGTTAATTACAAACGACTTCTCCATTTAATGGCGATATTTCGTTTTGTTTCGGATTCAACGAGGGTACTCGCGCTTTGTTAATTTTGCAAATAGAAGCATTTAGCTTATATGTAACGGTAGCGTAAAGATTTGATGTTATCTGATGTTGAAGAAGGCAACAATCTGATGTTAACAAGACTGACCCCAGGGGCAACGTTGATTGATACTAAACAGCAATCAGCAACCACTAGCTTTTAGCACGCAAATAGCAACGTTTTCGTGACATTTGTGCAATAGGCGTGATGCACGAGTAGAAAGTCACACCCATGCCAAATGAACAATTATCAGGAAGTCACCAGCGAAACCAAATATATTTGGATTGAACAAAACCGAAAATACTTATAGGCCATTCAATAGTGATTACTAAAACTGGTAGACAGTCAAACTTATAGAAAAATCAGTTGCTGTTGGGGGCCCTTGATACTTAACGCAACGTAGGAATATAATATAGAGTTGTATTCTTGTATCGCTTCTGAATCATCAACTTTTTCAAACGAGTATTTTATTTGAAACAAATAAATTCATCACGGGGGCCCCCTTGAATCGGGGGGCCCGGGGCAATTGCCCCCGTTTCCCCCCTTAATCCGGCCCTGCATGCGACCACTTCAATCATGTTCCCTGAAAAAGGCAAAATAGCTCCAGCAGACCCGTTATCTGTTGTTAATGGGTCTATTTTGAAAGGGGAACCGTTGAGAACATCCTACGACAAGATTATGTGCTGTTTCTCCTACAAATTGATTTTTGGCTGTTGTACAAATCTCAGAGCAACATCGCTGCGTCCAGGTGGATCCTGCCAGCCAGTTTAGGGGAGGCGATTTCAGTAGCATTTGGTTAAGTCTCATTACGGGTTCACTGCTGTAAGAGAGATGAAGTATACTTCACAGCCTTGCTGTGACAAAACAATGGACTTATATCGCGAATGCTGTTTTCTGAGTTGTAAAAAATAGCTTTCCTATGTTTTAGGGGATGAGGTCACCCCAGGAGCCCTTGTTCTTAACCTCAATAGAGGGTTTGATAGAAACAAGGAAGCGATTCAGAGGCACACGAACTACGTTGGTATCAGCAGCATCGGCACATAACNTTATTTTGGATGACTTCAAATTTAGCGACAAAAATATTAATTCAAGCAGGGCCGAAACTTGATTCATCATACCCTGCGATGTCTACGTTAGACTCTTCCCCTACTTACAAAATCACGCAAGAGAAGATGTACTAACCACGCATGTTTTTCCTCTGCGCGTTTTCGAGTGTGTGGTCACACCCTGCAGATGCAACAGAATGCTTGCCAGGACCGTAAGCACGAGAAGGTCGTCATTGCCGACTGCAAATGGGAGGACGAAGTCACTGCCGACCCCACCAGCGACAACCTCCAGTATCTTCTTCTCAGCAAGTGTTTCGTCAGAATGAAGAGGATATGCAATGCTGCTATTGGAGCTTCATGCAAACCTGCACTGCTAGGTGCGGCCGAAACGTAGGCTGCTGTGAATGTGTAGTCATCAGCCACAGCCGAAGGACATATTTTGGCAAGTCTCACCTTTTATTGGTTTACTGCATCAAAATCGAGATGTGTGTAACGACAGCGAGAGAACACAGAAACACTGAAAAGGAACGGAGCGAAGTTATGCTGCAGCCAAGTACGTGGTGAGGCGAACCGCCACGGCAATGAAGAAAAAGAGGTCGAACGTCACACATTCAGACCCGTACAGCTCACACGGGTTACAGCGTTCGCGTCAGTTACAACGTATACCTTGCATTGGCGACAGGGCANAGCGAGTCCTCGCGGTTTGTGCAACGTCACAGACACAGCGCGACGCGTTCGAAGGCGCGCAGGGTTCGAAATCAATTCAGTTCGCAACGATATCACAAGCGTCGATTTGACGATTGTCACAGGGCGTTCTCCTTTGAACGGGAAAGGTCGCATCTGCGGCTTACATTCAAAACGGGGGAGTGGTGCCCGTCGAGTCCTGAGGTTTAGGCGACAGCGCGAAGCCGACGTCAAACGAAAGCGTTTCGAAATTCGCGGCGAGACACTCAGGTAGAGATCTGGGACGGCTATCGGTAGAGCAGCGCACATGAAATTAAAACACAGCTGGACAAACGTAAACGTTCGGCGTGCGTTGCCCAACACAGGCGCGACAGGTGCGGCTGAATGTTGAAACTGACCAGCCGCGGAGGAGTTAGCCACGAGAACAGCCTGGAATAAATAAAACAGCGATGCACTGGAATCGAGAGGTCGGCCAGGGGTGGGGGGGTGCTTTGGGTCAGTGTGTGAGTGAGGAGGCCGGCTGCGCGGTAACGCGGCTCTTCTCACAAGGCTGTGGAAGTAACGTGCTGATTGAATATCAATTTACGGGACAGGGTAACTTCAACTGCAGGTTTTTCGCAAAAACATGACGAGGTCGAACACGAAGCTTCAATGAAGAATATCGCCGTGGAGACATTTCGCGCATTGCGTCACCATCTGCGCGTTTCAGAAATGGTTTCGCTGTCCAGTTCCTCTATTTCGATTTTGAGCTCTCAATCATGGTCGTGCAGTTCGGTAATTACTCATCGCGTTCGTATTACGCGAGAAAACTTCAAACAAAAGTGTTTTTACCGTATGCAGTTGAAAAATAACTTTGTACACTTAGTGTGCATCAAGCTGGCAACCGGCTTTCAACTTTTTCCCCACCTACTTTGGCGTGGAAAGTGAAGTTTTGCTTTTTTTGTGTGCGTGCGCATTGTACAACAGTTCGTGTCTTGGAAGCACGCTGAAGAAAACACATGAGCGCAGCGATGAAAACTTAACCAATGCGACAGTCGCCCAGTCGCCTCGCGCGCACAAGTTGTCAGCGAGTGCTCCACGGAAGAGAGGTTTTTGGCAAAACTCGACAGAATGTTGATCGAACGCACTTGCAAACGAGAATCGAACAGCAGCGCGATTGCGGGAGCATGGCCGCGCCGGTGTGGGCCAGGTCCGGTGATACGCAGCGGTTCACACTTTTTAGCAGAAATGAATCGTAAAAAAAAGAGAGAGAAGCAAAAAGAAAAACAATAGTGATTGCGTACGGAGTCGAAGCGAACATCGAACACAAATAATGATAACTACATAGAGGGGCTTCTCTCGGTGCTGAAACCCATTGTGCGGCAAAGATACGAAACAGAAAAAAAACAAAAACAGATAACATGATCTCAGCAATGGTCGATCGCGCTTGCATTTGTAGAGTGTGAAGGGTTTTCTCAAGAAAATGTCGAAGCTTCAGCATAAAATTGAAAGTTTGCACATTCGAGCTTTTCGGGGCGTGGTCACGTCACGTGCCGGCCGGTCGCATTTTTTAAAACATTTCAAAGCGGTAACTTCTATTTTAGACTGTTCAAAGAAGGGCATAAAATCAAAACTCAACTTCGAGCGGGATTGCCCGAAAGATGACCGTATCCATGAACACAGGTTCATAATAAAACTTCCGCAATCAGGCCAGGCTCGGGCCACAGGGGCGCAAACGGGCCAGGCTCGGGCCACAGGGGCGCAAACGGGCCAGGCTAGGGCCACAGGGGTGATTTCGTGATTTACAGTGGCGAAACACGGCGAACAAGCACAAGAATCTCTTGACACAAGAAAAAACGACACATGATTACGACACGGCTCCGCACGAAAGATCGTCGTACCCGTTCGTCGAGCAAACACGTCATAAACGGTTGCCCGGCAGCAGCTCCGAACGACAACGCACAGCGGGGCTTTTTTTCGCCCGGTTGAAGAAGGGGGTTCGCGCTCGCTCCATCACCTTTCTTGGCGCAATCGCTGCTGGTAGTTCGTCTGCCGCTTGTTCAGCAGCTCGATCACTCCGAGGAACCGCTTCAAGGAGGACTGCGGCAAAAATGGAACATGCGTTTTTTAAACCGTTGCGCGCAACTGTATCTGCGCGATGCTACACTGCATCAGCACAAAAACATCGTGTCGTGATAATATTAATATTAGAGCGAAAGGTGCCAATCAAACGGTATGCTCTCTTTTTTCAGCAATTCAGTTTTCTCACAAGAGTTATAATTTCCTGGACGAACACTCTTAAAGAGCACATCACGACCGTAAAAAAACACCCGCAAAAATAAACTGCACACGTTTTGCAACTTCGAGGGTTTTCTAACTTTCGCAAAACTGTATTTGAAGAGAATTTGCAGTGCGCTCAGTGAGCTTACAGTGGCAACCTCGTTCAAACGCGTACACCTTTTGACTTCATACGTTAAGGCACGATTGCCACATACTCGTATGGCAGATTACCAATGTTCCTCTCTTAGGCGCGCAAATGCGCAGCACCGCCAGAGACCATTTGCGCGATGAATCTCATTCTCGCGCACTCGCAACATTCAAAATTTAACATCATATCTGCACCGCATAGCCCTTTGACCGCTGGAAACGCTTCATTGGTTGTGTGTCTACGCATGGTTGCACATTTGCATGCTCACTAAAACAAGCATTTGCCCAGTGTAACATTTTCTTAGGGGGAACACTGCAGGTGACACACGCGGCAGCACTCCGCGACCAAGTCTCTCGATCGAAATCAACATTCCGTCAACCCACTTCTTTCGTAGAGAGGAGCTGCAGTTCCGACTTGTGCTCCGTGCAGATCTGATATATCGATGCTAGATCTCTCGCGATGTCCATCTTTGGGCCGAATCTGTCCAGAGGTTGGCCGTGAATCTGATTATAATAACATAAATTAAATGCTTCGAGTATGTCAGCAATATAGTCGTTTTCTTGATGTGTTACCGCAGGTTCAAGTCGTTTACGAGAAGTTAGAGCTCAACTTCCTTCACTACGCAGCCACAGCATTATTAACGCCGGCGGTTACGATAACAAAATATTCTACGCTAACGTTTGGTCGATACGAAGGCGTTGCAAAGTAATTCTGACTGCCGAAATCACAACCCTGAAGATTTGCCGAGATACTTTGCGTGAATCGAGCGAAAAAATTGATATAAATTGCGGCAAGTATGCAAGACGGTCCCGGCGCGCAACCACCTCCTTGTTTGAAAGAAGTGAAAGGGAAAAAAGAAAGCTCGGTTGCCCACGAAATATACGGTGTATGCGCATCATTATCTTGCAAAAAACACCAAAAGCTTTGATAACATTACGGCATCTGCATGTCAACACACCCACGCACTGGTATCGACCAAATCCCCATCTTTGATCCAGAAATTTGAACGCGAAATCACTGCACGAGCCAACACAAGACAGTTCTTCAAACCTTGGTGTGGGGAGCTTTTCGGAACACGTACCGTTATACTTCGGTCGCCCAGTTCTTCGATAAAGTCGACTATCTTTTGTTTGTTCTCAACGATGAACGGATTGACGCACTCCATGTAAAACTCCTTCGCGCCGAACTCCACCAGGTTGGCCAGATTCTGGAACGAGACGTAGCGGCCTTGCTCAGATGGAAATTCCGCAAAACACAAAATGCAGTAAACCCAATCAACCCAGGAAAAAAACTGTTTGCAGCGTAACTTGTTCGCAAGCTTATTATTATGTTCAGACTTCGGACACGATCCAAAAATCATTTACACACTTGCTTTTTCCCCTAAAGGAGAACAATAGGCTCCAATCAGAAACCGACCTGTATCGACTTGGCGACCAGCAGCAAGCTTCTGGCGGCGGTGGGCGACGGCGTCTCGGACACCATGTTGAACATTTTCGGGTTGATGATGGCGGGACAGATCAAGCGAAGGAACATGAAACCGCTGCGGACACAAATGAGGGGTGCATGCTCATTTGTCGAAGTTCTGAAGGGGTGCGTGGCCAGAGAAAGGACAATGGCGACAAAGCTGTGATATAACTGAAAATTTGCGCAGCACGTAGAATGTTCCTGCAGCTCGCCAATCGATTTTTCGATGACGGCAGATCAGATCATTACATTTGTTGGACAGCTTCTCTGATCTGGTAAATCGTTTCGCAAACCACCGCGCGCTTCTCACGCAGGGTAACAATGCCGGAACGAAAGCGCAGTCACAATAGACGCGGCACTCACGTGACAACGCGTATGCGAACGAAGGGATCGTTGGGCCACCTCTGCGACACGCAGTGCTGAAGGTGGCCGAATATTATGCGAAGCTCCTTCGGGAAGATCGACTGACTGACCAAGATGGCGTTCAGGACGCCTCGCAGGTAGCCGAGCAGCGTGTCTTTGTGGACGTTCAAATCTTTCGCTTCGGCCTGGTCCAGCTTGGCCGGATTCAACTGCGATGCAATGCGAGCTTGTTGCAGTTATGTTATGATGTGAAAAGAGTAAAGGGTGAAAATTCTCGGTTTTCGGTGATCGTTCAAACCTGCTGCCGCTCTTAGAAGTCTGAAGCTCTTGGCTTCATCAAGGTCGCGCGTGTACATATCAGGTTTGGACTTCACTGTGCTAGCCAAGTCGGAGATACAACGGCATTCGTCAAACAATTAATAGCGCTTAGGTACAAGTAAATATTCATATCCGGTTTGAAACAGCTCAGCCAGCAGCGTACACTCCCATGTGTTCCTCTCATCTCGGAGAAATGGATCCTATCATTTGGATTCTAACCTTGATTAAGAGTCAGGGTTTCTCAAGCGGGCCGATTAAACCTAGCCACGCAGTGAACGAGAAGCAATATGCACCAAACACTGCAATGCCGGGGGGGGGTCGAGGAACTAACAATCAACGCCAAGTGGCGCTTTAACAAACCGACTTTAACCGCAGGGACACAGTTGCGCCAAAGCACGGTCCGGTTCCGACGCGGACAAATGAACTCTCGCTGCAAACCCACCACTTTGCAGCAAGCTTTACCTCACACGACTGGGGACTTTCGACAATCTGCTTGACGACCTCCTTCAACGCAAGGGAGATGAAGCTGGAGCAACGCGATCGCATGTATTGCTCCATGAGCGTGGAAGCGAGCGTGGTGGCGCGGAACAGGGTCCCGGGCTCGGAGTCGCGCGCGGTGATCTCGCGTTCGTTCAGCATTCTCATCAGCTCCAGCTCCTGCGCGGAATACGAAGTGTGAGACTTGCAGATGAAAGCCTATTTCACATTCGCTTTGCCTGACGCACGACGACTGCGTGATGGGCGTTGTTGCAGGCCACGACAGGGCGAAGTTTGGAGTGCACGCGATGCGCGCCATACGCCGTACGTACGTCACACACGTTTTCAGCCCATCTACGTCACCAAAATCGGTCGCACGCAATGCGACGGTTAGTAGAGATGGGCATTGGACCGGATCCGAACTGTAACGACTTTTTTGGATTTGGATCCGGGCTGTAAACCGCTTCCAAAATTTAGGATCAGGACTAAGTTTGTGGAAAAGAATTACGGCATTTTTGTTGTTAAAAAGCTGTATTTTGTCAATTTTTTGGGACTTCATTTGCACTTGGACTTAACATTTCTTTAAATTTTTTTGGGCTTGGACTGAGTTTAAAAAATTCAGGACTGGATCGCAAAACATGACAGTACGCTCAACTCTGAGTCGCTCAGCAACCCCGGTGTCGCGTAAATAAACCGAATACTGAAATCGAAGCCAAAGGTGCGCGGTTATGTTCGGTCCTTGCTGAACCACATACCCCGCGCAGCAGCTTGAACAAACATCCGGGCATCACCGGTCGTCCGATCACCATCGCAGTGGCCGGGGTGCATCGAATAAATAAATCTTGCAAGGCAGAGAGCTAGAGTCGGTACCTTTTTCTGTTGCTGAAATGTTTTGAGCAGATCGGATGCGAGCTTCGTTCGGTCCTGGCCGCACACTTGCGACAAAGCGATGATCACCTTCGTTTCGGTGGTGACCAACTGCAGCAGCAACAACAAAAAATGAGCGTTGTTCTGGAGCAAGAGAGTTCGCTGAGATTCGAGCATGTCAAACAAGTTACAAAGCAAGCACTGTCAATGAAAAATAAATGTTTACAAAATGCTAATTGAATAAGAGCTGATGATGCCTACTTTTTAGACGAAGTATATACTCTGTAAGATCCTAGTGTCAGTGGCGTAACGAGGGGGGCAAGGGGGGACATTTGCCCCCGGGCGCAGCACTTTGGGGGCGCCAAATTGAAGTCGGAATGTTACGTACTGATTACGAAACGTCAAATGTCTGCGGATGCTAATAACTACAATTTACAAAACGTCGAATGTCATTGTGACATCCCATCAAGAACACCAAGGTTCGCAAAGCGAGCAATTATGAACCTACGTGACGTTTCAAGGCTAAATTTCTGTCTCCAGCAATAAGCGTCCGCTTGTGGTTTGACTCACGGCTGCGTTACAATGCTTTCAGAAAGCCAGGGTTGCAAACTTTCCGACTTCCCTATCATTTTATAGTTGCGTCACAATGGGACGCAAATACAGCGTCCACAGTGCATGCAGAGTGCTATACTGCGCATGCTTTCAGAACAGCGATGAAACTTACACAGTGTTGTCACCAGGGACGTGCAGCGGAGGATGAACGAGGCGACGGCCCAGGACACCCAAGGCAGTGGGTCACACAAAGAGCGTAATTGCAAAAAGTGCATTTATCAAATTCTTGTAACTAGACCAAAGGTGCAAAATTTTCTGCGAATGTTAGTAGCGCACGCATAAAAGCTTTGCCACACAGCATTAATATGCGTGAAGTATAAAAGGTAAACAAACGTTCGCGCACTCCACATTTTTGGTCACGTGGCACGAGTGCGCTACCGCATTTTTTTGTACCCAGGCCCGTAAAATTTTTTTCGCCTCCCCTGGAAAAATGTGTTGGACGTAGTTTAAAAAATTTGGGCCCCTCTCAGTAAACTCTTCGCCCCACCTGGTGTCCTAAGCTGGTTACGGGCCTGTTTGTACCCCTGAACTATAGATGTTTCTCATTGGCTACTAAAACGTGCTGCATGGATCTGATTGGAACTTGCCTGAGGGAGCATGCAAATGTTAAGTGACCTGAGATAAAGATGAAGCACATCTTTGTTAAGTGACCTGAGATAAAGATGAAGCACATCACTGCCATCGTTACCTAACTTACCTTCATCTGTTTTCACTGAACTAAACATCCTTAGCAATTTGTTTATAATTCAGAAAAATATAAAGGGCGGCATTTCATCAAATTGCATGGTTGTACTACTTTTTCCAGATACTATTTCGAAGAGAAACAATAGCCATCTCTATCTCCTAACATGCCGTAAGTGCTATCTTTTTTTGGTGGGCCTATCTGATACGTAATTACATGAATAAATGCAATATCTAATTCCTCAATGCATAGCTTACCCATGAGTGAAAGAAATTTGCTTATAAACAGTCTTAAACCCATGGAATAAAGCAAATTATTAAGAACCTAACACACTAAAAACACAAAATACTCTTCGATGATTCATTTTAATTCAATTTTTCAAAACTTGTTTATTTGTCAAAACTAGTTTTTGCTTATTTCAAATGCCTGTATTTTTCACATTCCTCGATACTAGAATTCGTGGAGGGCATGCAATCAAGCAGTTGCCCGAGAATCACCAGACCTACCTGCATGCCCTTGGTTGTTACGACTACAGATCTGACGTTTAGGTAAATTTTTGAGCTTTTATGGTTTGACAAACTTCACGTTGAAATGTTTTGGTGTCTTTCTGAAGGATGCTATGATGATTTTTGTGGGATACATGATTGTTGAGATTCAAGTCACACTATCGCTAACCTGGAACTTCGCACGGAGCGTCAGTGACTTCAGATATTTCTTAGGTTAGTGGATGTGACACATTTCATTTATAGCAGTTTTTTGAAGGAACAATCGACAAATTTACAGTAAAGGCAAAGACGTTTTTCTTAGAAGTTAGATAATTACATGTAAAGCATTCAATCGCAGTATTTCTTCTTTTTTTCTGTCAACTTTTCATGGTTTTATATCTAAGAAAAAGCTTTGGGATTTTGTTATTTTATATTTGTCTAGCAGTTTTGTATAAATCATTTGCCTTCAGGATTTCATGGGCATTCTTATGTCTGTTCTTCTCTTTTATGTATTCGTGAGTCTTCCGCAGTCAGTCCTTTATGATGTTTTATTACTCAAAAATCTGAGAGTGCATGTTCCAGAAACCCCTAGTCCCTACAGCTCGCATCAGCGGTGATTGTAACAGGACTTGTCCAGGGAGTGGAACAAGCGGGTGCGCTGGATTTGGCATCTTCGAAAGGCTCTGACAAACCAGTGGTTTAGAAAACATGGGGTAACTCTGGCCAATTTTATCCTGTGTTATCAGAAAATCTTTGTGCCCAAAAAATCTGTATTTTAAAATTCATGCATATTTTTACATATTATCAGGGAACTTTTTGCCTAGTTTTTGCATTTTATTTCACTAGTTGCTACAATTCGGATATACAGTATTACCGCATTTTGTAGTGTCGTAATTATTCAACAGTTTGAATATCGTGACCAAAATTTCAGAGGGAACAGCTTCACGCGAAACGATTAGAATATTAGATTCTTAACTCTACGGTAGTTCATGATTTCCAAGATTCATAGGTCCTGACGTCAAATCTGTAACGTCACAATCTCAGGAAGTTTTCAGACTGGTCTAGAAACAACTACATGCAGGCGACTGCAGGGCCCGAGTCAGCTTTCGACGCCCCTTTATTCCCAACTCATTCTTCGCATCTATACTGCCATCAACGGGCTGGGCGGGGGGCGCCAAAACTGTGTTTGCCCCCGGGCGCGGGAAACCCGCCACTGCTTCTTTGCTGGGAAATGATTCCTCTCCATAGACAGTGTTTACAAAACGCGTGTTCAGAAATGTATGTACCGAAACGAATGCCTCCGCAGCAATGAACCAGGCGCTACTATGATGAATGGCATCTTCAGCTCTCATTCAAATAGAATCTTTTTTAAGAAACACACGAGCAATACCCTTTCAAGCAGCCCCACACTTGACAAAACGGTCACGGCAATTTTCAAAATTACAGCTTACACCACGCGGCATGTTCGCAAGGGCGTGCTTAGCAACAGACAACCCGAAATTACCTCTGTAGTTGCGTGCTCAACTGCATTTTCCACGTTTGTGTGCCGAACGCACGTAACCTAATCCTTGCAACGCGCTACTGCTGTCGCCTGCTCGAGTGCTCACAAACGGAGTGGAATATTTGAATGAAATTTTAGCGACTTGAACGGATGAAAAGTCCTTCTGAAAACTGAACCTGCGGTTCAGCTCAAATCACGGACTCCGAGATGACGTCACAAACAATATTTCGAGAAATTGTCCGTTTGAAGGGTTTTTACCCCGAGTAGGTTACAAATTTAACAAACTCAATTTTATTGCTTTAAGAAAGTTCCGAAACGATGTTCACCCTGCTATGATTGGTAATCTCAATTAGTTTATGGCATGCAATTGATGCTTTCGTTTTTTCAACATATTCGCCACACCAACGTCAAAGCAGATAGAGGCCGGCTCTTCACTCAAGACAAGTTGCTACTCACATCTCGAAGCAACGTGTATTCATCCGCGGGCATAATCAGCTCGTTGCAGTAGCGAGCGCGCACACGCACCGAGCCGCACGTACCGATCGGTTGACTGGAGACGCTCCCGCTCGACATCGGGGTCAGGTTGTACCTGCGGTTGCGCAACGCCGAAGATTCAAGCGTAGATGTCATGCCAGCTAATCTACGTCACTTCCGGGGTGAATTACCGCCACAGGGGAACGGAGGGAAACGAGAGAGAGAGAGCGGTTGTGGCGCAACAGAAAGGCATCGAAGGTCATCCGCGCCACGATACCAT
>JGI24021J15306_10007301_pt1 | contig 13445 bp, 9 predicted proteins | sample Ectturendosymbi1_FD_15306 | JGI IMG/M metagenome (IMG submission 15306) | reverse complement strand
TTTCTCTGCAAAGCTTTGATTAGTCAAGTCTATGACATCACAGAGGGTGGCTAAGATTGGATATGCTTCCAGAATGATTTTACTCACTCTATGTTTACAGTCGCTATCAATTGTAAAAGAAGAGATAAAATACTGCTTAAAGACATTGTTTTGGCTAAATTCACTTTTGAACAAAACCGTTCGCAACCCATTCATAAGGCCTTGACGACCCATGGTTTAAGAAACACTGGTGTAAGTGGAACATGCGTGTTTCAAAGTAGGTCCACATGCGCTCCACATTTTCCATGCCCATTTACCAGGGGGCGGGCAGACCGACTGATCCTCTTTACGTTTTACAACTAAGTTTTGCTTTATTCACGCGGTTAAAAGCCACGGAGCAAAATTGCCAGTTCGAAAGATACGCACCTGATCCAACGCCGTTCACATAGCCCAATGCTATATTCAGGGCAATAGACACAGCTGCCAAGACAACCAGACCAGTTTGTTTGATTTCCATGTTAAACAAAAAGTTTTACAACCTAATGTTTATGTTGTTCGTAGCACTAACAGACACCAAAAAGTAGCACCTGCGAAAAAGACATCTCCAGAAGTTCTTTCTTAAAATCAAAAAATAGATACTAGTGACAACTTTAACAAGTCACCCTAAACTTAAACATATTCTTTTCATGCTAAAATTTGCGCTGGCAGAAGCAGGAAATGCTGCAGTCTTTTAAACATATGTTCAAACTTTGCAGCTTGAGAGGTTGTACTGCAATGTCGCTGGTGATATGTTTGCGAGTTTTATCCCGAATGTGCCCTCCAAACCACCCTCAATGTAGGAGATCAGGCTAGCAATGTAGGAGATCAGGCTAGTGTGGTAGGAGCACAGGTCTTGTCTCCACAACTATGTGATCATTGTGTGGCTTTCTCCATGCCAAAACAAGGCAGTGGAATGACTTTCATCACTCTGCAGTCAGTTACACTTATTGTGGAGTAGCAATTTTGTTTGAAACTACTTCCTAAAGCAGTGTTTTTCAACCTTTTTGCTGCTTCCGCAAATGTTTGCGATGCTCACTGAACACTATGCAATGATCCAAGTGTTTACATTGCTACAACCGCATAGAATTGGTTGCAAATTTCATCCCAGGCAATTTCGGTCTGTTTCGGCGGAACCCCTGGTAGCAACTCAGGGAACCCTGAGGTTCTGCGCACTGCAATCGGAAAGCCTGAGCAGCATGTGTGCAAAGCTTTGAGATCATGGAGTAGGAACACGATTTTTCTAGTTTTAGGGTTCCCACACGTTTTTAAAAATCATTTTCCTTAATTTTTCAATACCTTATCAAATACTAATAAAAAGAAGTTCAATGCCATTACTTATCTTCCATTTTCCAAAATTCTTATCTAAAAAAACAATTTAGCAAAAACATCAACTGTTTTGCCTTCTGCAGAACTGTGATAACATGCGAACAAATTCAAAAGATTTCAAACAGCTATTTCAAACCAAAATTGCTTACTGAGCCAAAAATTGTTACATCTTTACTATGGTGCATCAGGAGCCCTCGACTTCTTTCAAACAACTTCTACCTAGTGATAAAGTGTTACATTTTAGTAAAAAATAAGACCTCTAAAATTTTTTTGCAAATGGTTGATGTTTAGGGGTTGATAGGGACTTTTACTCAGGGGGCGAAACTTGCAAATAATGAAATTTGGCCGTAACTTAGTAACTACTTAGAGTAGGAAAATGATTTTGTGTCAACCCTACTAAAATACATACCAGCTATCCATTAAAGCTACCAGAAAAACCGAAAAGGTTAAGCAATTCCCATTTGCAGTGGCTTTTGCTAAAATAAATCAAAATTATGCGTTTTTCACAAGAATGTTCAAAAGTTTGTCATATATTCTTCTTCTTGGATCTAAAGCCCTGGTGGTGTTGCCAGTGATGTGTTTGAATCATATTTGTCGAGTCACAAGCCCTTCGAGTCGGTAGTGCCCAATGTTGTTTCAGCACATTTGTTATCAGGTTACTTATATCTAAGTATATATTTGGTGAAAGCAGTTTTTAGCTTTCATTTTAGTTATCTTCTTCACTCTCAGTCAATTCACACAACTCTAGCCTTACCTTGCTGCAACAAATATAGCCTATCTATCTATGTCACATGCCCTAACAAAAGACTCAAAGTAGAAGTATGAGGCGACTGCCTTGATAGTGATGTGCAAATACTTCATTAAACCACAATGTATTGTACAATGTGTTGTGTGCTGCTGGCCCCTCAGTGAAAAGCTGAGACTCAGCTCTAACGCAGTGTTAGGTGGAACACTAAATCCAGAAAATCTAGCATAACACCTGCTACGAGGCACAGTCAAAACAGAAAATTGACTCCCGTCATGCTATCTGGTACTACCGTTTTTGGTGAAATAAGCAAATATGTGTGAAATTTCGTGAGAAATAGATCAGCATTCAAAATGTAACAATAAGACATGGAGTGTATGACCTCCAATGCCCATGCTGAGGAAAGGCAATATAAAAAAATGATATATCATCAACATGATATAATTGTCATTATTGCATTTCTTCTGTCTCACAATACACAGCAAAAAGACAGAAAAAAAAGTTCTAAATGTCTTGTGTGTTCACAAGACACAGCACAAAAAGTTCTAAATTCTCTGTTTCTTATGATGCAAGCTTGGATGTTTTCTTATTTTGTTCCACCACTTGTACGAAATTATGTTGTAGGAACCTTGTAACGACTTTTCACAGCAGATGATTATCTTGAACTTGTTGAGCTTTGTCTTATCTTGAACAGGAAAACATTTCTTTCAAGAGACCAGGACAAGTCCAGAAAGCAAGATAGACATGCAAGATATTTTATGCAGGTAAAATATTTTTGCTCGAAGCAAAGATTCTATAACTACCCCAAGGCACCATCATAACAAGAATGCAGCTGCTACAGCTGAAGATTTATTTTGCTTGTCACTCTAATTTACTGTTTGATGGTTTACCAGTAGTTGTACTGTTGATGGGCTTACAGTGATTTGCGACTTTGCAAAGATCTTTTGTTGTATCAGCATCAGGCTGTTGACAGTTCAATTTCAAATATTGCAATCAAAGTATTTAGTCGCCATCTTTGGTGCCTTACTTTAGAAATGGTTCCACTCTCATTGTTTAGTTGCAAGTTGAACTTGAACGAGATGGAGAAACTAGAATTGGCAGATTGCTTGTTAGCTCTTAAGCCAAAAGAACCAATCGCCTTTCCTCAATGCCAAAATAGGACTGGGTATGGTAAGCCAAGCTTCCCAAAAAAATATTGACAGCTGCCCTACTTTGACTCTTTTTTGGTTGAAGATGTTCTTAACTGGACAGACCCACCAGTATATCTATGATAATGCTCTTGTCAAAATTGATGCCATTAATATGCTATATGACTGTACTGGACGTAGTGTTAAAACTTGGATCAGATGTGTTTGCTCATGCTGCAGCGAGGTTTTAGTGATACTATCAAAATTTCGTACAAGAGGTGGAACAAGACAGAAAAAACATCCAAGCTTGCAGCGTCAACCAAGAAATAAGAAAATGACAGAAAATTGACATCTTTTTGCTGTTCCAAGTCTTGTGACGCAGAACAAATACAATAGTGACAATTGTATCGTGTTGATGATTATTAATTTTTTATAGTCAGCATGGTCATTGGAGGATCTGGCAGCGGTGTAGCCAACTCAAAACGTTGGGGTAGCAAATGTTTTACTTTAGGCAAACAACAACACTTTTGTTTGGGACACCACTTCTCTAAGCATAAAAGCAGTAGATATGCCAAAATTTGGGGCGCATGGTCCCCTGGCTACACCTATGAATGCTGCACTGCTTTTTCTTCATGAGAATTTTGCACACTCAGCTATTTTTTACAAAATTTCACGAATACATGTTTATTTCACCAAAAGTGGTATTAGCAATACCACCACGGCTTGAAACTTGACCAACAAGAAGAGTACAGAATACAAGTTTAAACGTTTTTGTAAACAACACAAAAATTTGATTTATTTTAGCAAAAACCACTGCAAATGGAAATTGCTTAACCTTTTAGGTCTTTCTGATAGCTTTAATGGATAGCTGGTTATGTATTTTAGTAGGGTTAGACACCAAAATCATGTTCCTACTCTAAGTAGTTATTAAGTTACAGCCAAATTTCATTAGTTGTAAGTTTCACCCCCAGGTAAAACTTTGGGAGTCCCGATGCACTCCTAAACATCAACCAATTGCGAAAAAATTTAGAGGTCTTATTTTTTACCAAAATGCAACACTTTAACACTAGGTAGAAGTTGTTTGAAAAAGTTGAGGGTTCCTGATGCACCTTAATCTTTACCATGGCCGCAGATTAAATGACATACTAATGAGAGTCGCACATTGAATGACTTAATTTGATCTTAGCAAACTAAATTTAGTTTAAGCTACTGTACTGAAAGCGTTCAAATCCTAACTGCTATTGTAACGAATCTTTTGCACCTTCAAACCGCCTAGCAATTGTGATATTTAAGGCAAGTTTATACTGCCAATGGAACAAGGGTAGAAATCAGAAAACTAGCAAAAAGTTTTGCACGAAGGTTTTAGTGGACATATGGAAATCTTCCAGCACGCGGCACAAACGTGATAAAATGGTACTGAGTTGAGGACCACCTGCATCATAAATGTCAAATTTAAGATTATCAAAATATGCACAGGTTTTCAGTATGTAGGCTACTTATACTACACCACAAACCTACACTGGGCCACACAAAACCTGTGACTGGACTGCATGCGGCCCGCGGGTTGGACATAGCTGATGTAGAACAAAACAATGGAAAATAACAATGAAAAATAACTAAGTGCTTCATTGAAATTATTCCACAATAGGAATTTATTACAAATCTCTATCAGTGGGATGCCTGTGGTTGAAGCTTGTGACACTATCGTTCCTTTAGTAATACGAGTGTTAGTGGTAGCAAGTCGGAGACTATCGTCTAGTGTTCCGTCAGCCATTCGATTTCTGTTCTTAGATTTGACTTGCTTCATCGTACAAAATGTACTCTTATGCACACATCCAAACATCAAGTGCAATTTTAGTACGAAATCCTTCAGTTTGGGAAAAATTTATCTTTGCTGATAATTTTCCAGAAGGTCTCTTGTCTAGTCCAGGGCTCTCCAAACTACGACCCGCGAAANCTTTTCATCTGACCACAAAAACATTTTTCTGTTATGAAAAAAGTAATACATTCATGAAATATTTGCTGATTTGGTAGAATGTAACATATCCCGAAACAATCATGTTGCGGAAGATTTCCGGCCTTTGAACTGTTGTGCAGTAGTTTGTGGCCCTCTGACAAAAGAATTAACACCCCTGGCCGTTAATATTGTATATTTTTATCGAAATATGTTATGCTTGTTCTAACTAAAATTACTTTCTGCAACATTCACACAACATCAAATAATACTGAAAATCTTGCAGGCCTTAAAAATTCTGTCCGCGAGTCACATGAGGCCTGTGGGGCTTTAGTTGGACCACAGTGCTTTAGGATATTGCATAANTTGGACGCTACTGTTGAGTCTAGATACGAAGAAATAGATGTCAAACTTATGAAAGACGTTGGCAATGTCTCAAATATTTGATCGCGTCGATTTCGGTTGGTTCGCCTGTGGAGATTAAACATCCTGTTTCTGCCCAGTGGTGGTCTTAGCAACTTGGGGTCCCCGGTGCAAAAAATTTGGGGGCCCCTGTCACAGGGGTTTGCTAGAAAACTTCATGAAAATTTTTTTGGGTTTTGATGATGCTACCATGCTCACTCAACCATGGTACCAACTTTTTCCAAATTGGCAAAATAGGAGGCTATGCCCCTTCACTCTTCACAAATCTAACAGTTTTCATTCTATCGCATGCACTGATGAGCTTTGTAATGACCTTTTTAACAATTCTAAGCTCATGGATAAGTGAAGCAATATCGGGGAGGAGGACAGATGCCTTCTCGTGGCCCTCCCTGTTGCGGCAATTCCTGAAATGCTTACCAAATCTGTCATCATGAGAGCAACCACTGCTACTCATGCTGGATATAATGCCCTTCTTAGGGCGTGGCAGCAGAAATGCTGCCGAAAACGACCCACAGCGCAACATACTCCAGCTGAACACCGAGGGGCTCACTGAAAACAAGATATCCGTCAATGAGCAGCTAGCCTATAAGAACAATGCTTTCATCATCGTCCTACAGGAGACCCACTGCACAACTGCAGACAAGCTAGTCATTNCCAACTTCTCACTAGCTGGGTCAATCCTGAGCAGAAATCACGGCCTTGCNACGTTTGTCCTCAAGCGGTTGGAATGGTCACTGGTCGATCAGTCTCCAGATCAATCGGAGACTGAGTGGTTGTGCGTAGACGTCGCAGGTTACAAGATCGTCAACGTCTACAAACCTCCAGGTTCGCAACTCACCTCAACGACCATCCCGACGTTCCCACACCCCAGTCTGTATGTTGGCAGCTTCAACTGCCAGCATGTCAACTGGGGTTACAACACAACATCCCCTGACGGTGAGAGCCTGGACTCCTGGGCAACATCCAACAACCTTGGACTGTTGTACAATCCAAAGGAAACAGCCAGTTTCTTCTCTCGCTGTTGGAACGTCGACACCAACCCAGACCTGGCCTTTGCGAGTTTCAGCCAGGACAGCCTACTGCCAAACAGACGTGTCTTAGGAAAGTTCCTGTGGTCACAACATCGGCACTCCCTCATAACGCCACCAAGATCCAAGGTTCCTGCCCACAGTGATCCAGTGAAGCGTTGGAACCTTCGCAAGGCTGATTGGAAGAGCTTTGCCTTCTCACAGGTGAATCCGTCAAGAGATTGCCACCTCCGGACACACAAGATATTGAGAGGGCATACCAGGTTTTTGCGAGAGCCTACTTTCTGCAGCTAAATAATGTATCCCACGTGGCCATCGGAAGAACTATGTGCTATGCTGGGACAAAGAATGTGAGACCCTCTATCGCTCCTTCATCCGAGCCCCAGTGTGGACTGACTCTGACAGAGCCGCTTTGCCTTACTCTCTCGACTACAACAGAAGAAGCAGGAGCGATGGGAGGAAGCTGTCAACTCCATCGACTTCTCGCACTCTATCCGCAAGGCATGGAGAACCATCAACAAACATACTGCTGGCAGGTCTGGATGCTCCCCTCGCCTGTGCCCCGTTTTGGCAAAAATTCCATTGCCTCGCAACTCGTGAAGAACAGGGCACACAAGACGGGCGGCCGCGAGTCCACCAGGTTCGTCAACAAGCAGCTGTCCGACCAATGGAAGATTCCAACACCTGAGGTTCACAGTATTTCCGAACCCTTTAGGCCGGAAAAGTTTGCAGCTGCCCTCAGACGCCTGAAGCCAGGAATGTCTCCGGGATTGGATTCCATCTTCCCGGAGTTTATACTCCACGCCGGGTCGGTCTCTCAAATCTTGGTTCTGCGACTTCCTCACTTCCTGCATGCGCCAACTCAAAATTCCAAAGATCTAGAGAAGAGCACTAGTAGTTGCGATCCCTAAGCCAGAGAAGCCATTGGGGGACCCAAAGAGCTATCGTCCTGTATCTCTGCTGTGTGTCCCCTTTAAAATCCTTGAGAGATTCATCTACGCCCGTGTCAAAACAATCAGGCCCCACGAGAGGTGGTGTAGCCAGGCCACCATCCTGGGGCCCACAAGAGCCTAGGGGGCCCATGAATCCCAACGTTAAAAAATGAAATAGGCAATTATGCGCAAAGGTTTTATTGATATAGTTTTGTTTATAGTCTTGTGCAAATTAAATGACTGAAGTTGTTTTTTACAGTCGTTATACAATGTATTGCCATTTATTTTGGTGTGTGTTTTGGAAAATCTCAGTTGTTGCTGTTGCATTGCTAGCCCAATACACTAAGTACAGCGTGACGTGTTGGAACATTCGAAAATACGGTTTATGATGCCACATATGAATTTATTCCTCTCAATAGTGTTATAGAATGAAGACAGTTCTGTTTCATGTGATTGAGAGTTACACATGTTAGAATTTCTGTGATTTTTAATGGCAGGTGCCCACCTAAGAAGCAGAGTCGCATTGTTACGCTTATGCAACACTAAGACTGTATCCAAACAGCCATTGAAAATTACAACAATTGTGCACGGAAGACGAGTTTGGATTTACAGAAGGATTTGATGCATGCTGGAGCTCACATATGCTCAAGTACAATGTGACCCCGCCCACTGGAGACTGGTAAACCACTAAAAAGCAACTTCTANCATAAAAAAGTGAAGGAAAGATAATAACGGGCAAAAAACATAAAAGGGATTGTAGAAAACTGGAAAAAAGTGTTGCTTTCAGATGAAAATGATTTTTCGTTCAAGGGAAGCACAGAAGACTTGTTAGTATCATAAAGGGTGAACAGTCAAGTCCTGCCCATTCAATGAGGAATGTAAAATATCCCCAAAAGATGTTAGGGACGGTTTTAGCTTTTCTGGAACAGGACCGCTTGAGCCAATTGAGGGTATAAAGCATTCATACAAATGCATTTCCTGAAGATGAAGGCGATGTTCAGGAAACACAAATTACATTGTGTTAGATTGGTCTAGAAACTCGCTGGATCATAACTCCATTGAAAGTTTGTGATGAATGACAAAATCTCAGTTAAAAATATTGGATCGCAACAGCATGGCGAAGTTAATAGAGGCCATCATTCAGGTATTGTACCGGGACAGTAAATAAAAGAAACTGCCAAAAATAGTATAATCCATGCCAAAGCGAGCACAAGAAATGCAGAAAATTAAAGTAGGTCATATCAATTACTAAAACACCAGTTTGTGGAGTTTTAATCTAAAAGAAACTATTAGAAATGGAGCGTATTTTGCTTCTTTAGCCAATTATAATTTACGGAAGACTGACAGCGTTCCCTCTTAATATTTTTATAAGTCGGCTGGTGTGCAAAAAGTGCCGTCAAGATCAAAAGAAACTTAGGCGCCCTTTGTAGATTTTCCTAAAATGCGTCCATTTTCAGCGAAAATACATTTCATCAACCATTGTTGGTGAATGACCCCCCAAAAAATATAAAATGGTCTTCACTTTTTCCAACACGTTCACACACAAGATTTTCTGATAAACGATCAAACAAAAGAGTCATCACGGAGGCAATAAATGAAATCAACTGTATGCAAACTTCCTAGCCAAATGTGAACCTTTTCTTTCAGGGGTTGTTGTATGTACGGTCATGAATGACTGTTCTTGTCTTTGTTGTCCACTGTTTGCTGTCGTACTAAACCAGTGGTTTTCCACCTTTTTTGTACCGCGACCATTACAGCAACCCATTTAACACAACAACCCCCATCTAAAACTCAAATAAAGCAAATGTAATACAGCTGTGTACACAAAATATGTACTGATGACCCCTTCAAAAATACCATTTGACAGATTTCCGGAAAATAGCATAAAAGCGATTTTCAAACAACAAAGGATTTTTACTTTGTCTCTTTTTCCCAGATTGATTTGAGGCTAGCAGCTAAATCCTGCGTCCGAAATCTGAAAATGTTTTGTAGCGTACCATCTGAAGTATGACTGAGTTAACAGTGTTGGTTAGCACTATATCTGAAACAGCCTAAGCAACAAACATTCCTAGCCCACTAGCTATACCACGAGAAGAAAAACAACTACCACGTTATTAACGGCTAACACCCAGTCGCCTACACGTGTACTTAAATATTTTTTTACATCTGCATGCGAAGCTGTAAAAACTTTCAAAAATTAACAGAAAGTGTTTGTCAGATTTAGACAGTGACCCAACCACCAACAAACCTTCATTGTTTCGTTGCTGAACGTAAAAATCTTTAGGTAGCTTAGATTTTTAATGCTCATGCGCAACATAGAATCTAAAAAGTTAGAAAAAATGCTGCTTTTACAGATAATTTAATTCTAGGTTATATCAAAATTGTTATAAGATTCCATGAAAACAATTAGCCTCTACTTGCAATTTCTCTTGATAAATGTGAAGTGCAACACGTTTTCTAACATTGCGCAAATGCAATCCACCATGCGCAGGAATTGTTTTTCTTTTTACCAAAATGCTACACTGCAATTCAGGCACATTGCTGCTCCTGTATAAGCTTAAGTAATGCAGCAGATGTAATGACCAAACATTAGATATACAGTAACTTTTTATGTAGTAGCGTTGATCAAAGCTAATTAAATCGATATTCAAACAGACCTTCTCTAAAGACTTCCAAAATAGTAGTTTTGCTGTATGCATAACCTAGATTACTTTAACTCGGGGGCCACTTTGAGAAGGCAGCCTTCAGCAGAGGGCCGTACCTTCTAATGGAAATAGAAGCAGGTCTCAGTTCAAGTTAGCCTCAGCACTGATATTTATTTTAAGTGGGAGGAATTTTCTGATTAAAATTTTTCCCTAATTGCTTCAGCAGGCTAGAGAAAGCGCTGTGGCGAGCCACATGTGACCCACGAGCCGCTAATTGCCCACCGCTGAACTAGATCATTTAACACTAAATAAAATTGTTAAAGCTGCAAAGAAATCAATTTTGGATCCCTGCATGTTGCAGACATAAACTCAGATATTTTTGTAGGCCTATCATAAACTCTTGTGTGTAACTGTTCAAAGGGTGTTGTAACAACTTTACAACATCAAAGCAGTGAAAATAAGACTTAGAATCTGCCCCACCACAGAGCTGTTACTGAATATACCATTTTGACAAATCACGTAGCCTGCATGTACTCTCATATAGCCTGCCTTTTATGAGTCTTAATGTACAAAAGACAGAGGTCGCCGAAAGCGAAAAGTGTGCAAATAGCATACTGCAGACTATTGTACTCATGAATTTATACAGCATACTGCAGACCATTGCACTCAATCTAAACAGAGCGAAGTGTCGTTGGAGAAGTAGGTCATGCGAAGCGAAAAAATGTTTTTTCACAACGCAGCGAAGAGAGCTTCCTCAGTTGGGAATGATAAATAAACACACACGATCGGAGAGATTGATTTAAAAACTTAAAAATTATGAACCTAACTAATTTTTATCCTGAAATGAGAGGAAATGTGGTAAACAAAAGCAACAGTCAACATCGGATTTGTCGCCAAAACATCAAACATCAGAAATTTCTCTGAAAACATCAGATCTGTTTTTAAAACATCAGAAGTGACAACACTGTTAGCTTCATATGTTTGTGATGTAATGCAAGAATAGTAGCCATCGGAAGAAAATGCGTTTCCACAATACGTTACTCTTTATGACGAAACAAAGGTCGCAGTTCGGTTGCGGCTACCTTCAGACGGCACAAGAAGTTACGGAATCATTGATTGATACTAAACAGCAACCAAAGCACAACTAGTTTTGCTGCTTAAGCACAGGGTTGCCAGATGAAAATTTCAATCAACAGCCAAACAATGCAAAAGAGAGGCCAGAAAAAAAGCCAAACTTTATTTGCAGTATTCCCATTCCTTTGTCACAAAAAACATCTAAATTACAAAAATATCAAAATTTTTTCTTCGAAATTAAGGTTAAATCTTGTTTGGCATTGTACTGGAGCACTAATCTTCCCTGACTTTTCAAGATTCGTGAGATTGCACACTTTGGGTAAAATGGTCCCACAGTTTGCGTACTTATCCATCGGCAGCTTTCTGTAAGAAAGTCTCTCCTATTCACTCCTGTACTTACGATCAGAATCATAAGAGCACTTCTGCTTCGACGTAATTATCGCATTTCTATCGCGACGTCGCAGACCTGTTTGCAAACGCTGAGACTGTTTAGTGCTTACAACACAGTTGGCAATGCACGGTGCAGTGAGTGCACACATTTCCAGTGATTACGCAAAAACTTAATTTTGAATTTGGCATTCATCAAATATTACTAATATCAGAATGCGGTGTCTGATAGAAAATTTATCACAAAAATTTTGCAAATGTGTTGCCAAAATGATGGAAAAGCAATATTTTCCTTCATAAGAATCTATTTTAGCGTAAAAAAAGGTCAAAAAAGAGCCAAAAGGCCAAACACATTTTTTAAGGCCAGCCGACTTCAGATGAGGATAAAAAAAAGGCCAAAAGGCCAACTAAGATTTTTTAGGCCAGTCAACTTGAAACGAGACCAAATTTTTGAAATTTGGGCTAAAAAAGGCCAACCTGACAACCCTGCTTGAGCACGCAAATAGTATCGTTTTCGCCACATTTGTGCAGTAGGCGTGATGCACGAGTAGATAAACTCATGCCAAAAGAACGATTATTAGGAAAAGTTGCAAGCAAAATGCAAATATATTTGCATTGAACAAAACCGAAAATATTTACATTAAGTAGTGATTACTAAAACTGGCAGAAAGTCAAACTTGCAGAGAAATCATTAATGATACTCAACGCAACATCGGAATATAGAGAGNTGTATTCTTGTATCTTTTTTGAATGGCAACAATTTTTCAAACGAATNTTTTATTTAAAACAAATAAATGTCATCACGGTGGGACCCCTGGAGCGGAAGGCCAGGGGTAATTGCCCNCGTTTCCGGCCCTGGTAAGAGCTGAAAACATTGATTTAGATAATCTCTTTGATGAATTTGACAGTCGACATGATAATTGAAGGATTAAGTTGCATTGAGTTGATGTCGATATGAAATTTTGACNTAGACTGTTCAGGGATTTGTGTGAGAATCATATTGCTTATTGTCTTTGTCTGAATCTTTTTTGGTTTGAGGAAGTGCATGTTTCGCTTATGACAAGACAGTCATAAATTAAAACAGGGTTTAAAAGACAGCGTTTGAGGATAAGTCAGAAGAAATTTCAGTGTGAATATTGAAATGAACGACTTTTTGTGAATATGCCGCAAAGCAAGTTTTACGCCCTGCTGTCACATCTTGCTGTCAGGTACACACCCTAAACGCCGGTGCACAAATGCCTATATTTGCCGCGCGGCTATGTTACTTTAGGTGCCACTGGCGCCAAAACTTCTCTGTTGTAAAATGCATAGTGCATTGGATTGTCCTCACCGCATCCACGCAGCAGATGAGTATTGCACCACAACCACAAAGTGTGCGTAAACTACCACAAAAACGGATTAGTCAGTAGTCTGTTTCTTGTGTAGATAATATTTTAATGTATTTGGTGTTTAAATAAACTCGGCATACATCGAATAAATTAGTTTGATGTAAAAGATAGTCCTTGAAAGGGTCTTTTTGGTGCAGGGGTGCTGGAATGAACCTTGCCTAGGACACACCGGCAAATTAAAGATGTGCAGGAGCAAGGAGAATGTGTTTGTTTACTTTTAAACGATCGTTCCACGGTTGATTAAGCAGGATGACGTCATAAGCTATGAGATTAGTCAGTAGTCACCAGATGGTTAGTACAGTAAACCACGGTTAATCCGGATCTTCGCCAAAACCGGATAAAACTGGTGGTACGAATGATTTCTAACGTTATTCTTTATAAAAATCTTCGGTTTATCC
>JGI24021J15306_10007300_pt1 | contig 13445 bp, 13 predicted proteins | sample Ectturendosymbi1_FD_15306 | JGI IMG/M metagenome (IMG submission 15306) | reverse complement strand
CGCAAGACCGCCAGACACTGCAAAACTCCGATGAAAAGCAATATTGTCAGTATTGGATCTTACGTTTGGTTGTTTTTACTAGATTTCGTGCAAACAGGGATTGTTTGTTGAAGCTCTATGTTAGTTAAATAAGCTAGAACAATTTTTCCTGAGCTTTTCTGTGAAAAATGTGTCTACATTGGCCTTACTTCATATGGTTAGCTGAGGGCGTTGCGACAATACTTTGCTGCTGTGCAAAACTTGTTTTCATGCTGTTTACCATCGGTCTATAGCACAGAGCAGGGCTTCTCAAAATGTGTGTCGCGGCCCCCAATGGGGTCGCGAAATGTAATTTTGGGGTTGAGAAATCAGTTGGCTTAACAAATCAAAAATAGCAATTTTTGTATAGTTTACAAAAAAGTTGAAAGTAGGCCTGCAGTGAATCTATTCCACTGCATTTTCATTTTTGGGGCAATATCGTATCTTATGCTGTCAGTTGTTTACCATGATGCCTGCGTGAACTATCAAATAATAATAAGAACAGGCACAACAAGTTATGCGTTGTTACATTATGACTGTTTTAACGTACTGACCGATACTGACCTTAATGCATTCATTCCGACACGAAGGCATGCTTCTGTTTAGAACTCTAGGTCTACTCTAGAGACTAGACTAACTGCTTTGAGAGTACACCGCGTAGTTTCAAACTAAAGTTAAAAGCTTCATACACAGTTTCAGAAGGACTTTGGACTTGATTCAGGAGAAGTTGGATCCACAAACCCTACACAACTGAAACTTTAGAGGGGAACATACCTACCATGCCCAGGACGAGTTTGCAGAGTTATTAAACGACAAACACTTGCAACTGGAATTTTCAAAACAGAGTTTAGCCAATGTTATTTTTGGATACGAACATTAAGAAATGAATCCTCGGTTATTTCTGATCTAGAAATTCATAAACTCTTAGACTTTTTCACAAGATATTTGTGTGAAGCGGTATTCTCAAAATTGATAATAATGATCAAGTCCATAAACCGATCCTTTTTGAAAAATGTTAAGAATGTCCTTCGTCCTGCGTTGTCTTGTATCAATCTATGAGTGACTGATCTGCCTAAAAATTATCAAGTGCATCCATCCTATTAGTTGTGCTTGATAACTTTTAAACTGAATAGTTTTTTGTAATTATTTTATCTTAATAATAACTGAATAGTTTTTTTGTAAAAATGATTTCGCCATTGACAAATATACATCTTGAGATTTGTGATGAGACGTTTACACGTATCATTAAGATCTAGGCTATCCATCAAAGAGTCGCATAGAAAAATCTTTTTTAAATGGGGCCGCAGAACAAAAAAAGTTTGAGAAGCCCTGGCATAGAGGATTAAAACGCTATATTTTGTATTGCTTGGAAAATGACAACTTCGGAACGGCATAAATAGGCTCTGTGTCCGCTGAATGGATTGTGCTTGTTTGGTTTATAATACATGTGGTTACTATTACTATAAAGAAAGGAGTTTACGTACAGGTAATCAGATAGACAGCTAGACGATATTTTCGAGGGCGGCAACACGGTCCCGCGTGAAAATGTATACATCCGAAAAACAAACCTACAAAAAACACTAGACGTCACGGATATTTAACGAAGAGAACTTCTGAATTACTCGAAAGAGCTATCAATTCCAAGAAAAGATTGCTATACCATTTGTTCTTTAGAAGAATGTAGGAAGGCTTTAGTTTCTGTTGAAAATCTAAGGCAATTGTAGAACCAAAGTCGGCACAACAAAAGATAGGTTTTTGAGGGAGCACTACACATAAGAGTGGCATGCTTTCACGCTTTTCAGACAAATGGCCAAATAGGTCACACCTGTGTGAGACCCCCAAAACTAAGATGGCCTCGGGCCCCGCGCTTCCTAAATCCGTCCCTGCTCATACCTTAGAATATTGGGCCTTGGAGTCACCATGATCTTCAACGTGTCATTTCAGTGGCGCAGCCATAAATTGACGCCGTCAGAGTTCATTCTTTAGCTATTTTTCACAAAGATCATTTCGATGTCACAGCTCAAATTCTGGTGTATTGCAACAGAATTTAACGTTAAATATCTTCTTCCAGTCAGCATTGATAGATTTTGACAAGCAAATTTTTGCTTTAGCAGTGATCATTATATGAAGCAGTTGTAAACTAAACAGTTTTCAATGAACACTAAGAGTATCGGAAAGCAAAAAAACATTTAAGGCGGTCCTCGATGATGTCACTGATTATGCCTATTGTGGCATAATGCCTATCGAAAAAGTCAAAGTCAACTAAAAGTGCAGTACCGCAACTGGATCCATAGAAACAAATCAGACGATGCCAATAGCAAAAATTTTGATTCTACAAAATACCTGCTAGCGCAATTACAAGATAAAATTCAGTCTGTGTTTCCTTTTGGGCAACTCATGGATAGCCATCTCAGAATCTATTGCTACGTCACAATTAAATCGTCGCATGAGTCAAATCCAGACGGTCTTGTCCCAGAGTGCTGCGTGGATATGCTATCAGTCGTCGAAGGCTGCACCTCGGGTCGTGTTGTCCACAATCGTGTTGTCCACTTTGCTAATAAAGTTGCATGCTTTAGCCCAGTGGCGTAGCCAGCCCAAAAATGTGGGAGGGCCAAAAAAATTAGGGGGCCAAAATGTTTACTTTTAGGCGAATAACCTTATTTTGTTTGGAAAAACGCCTCTCAAAGCACAAAATGACCATATTTTCTAAAAATTTGGGGGGTGCGTGGCCCCTTTGCCACCCCGGTTACGCCTATGCTTTAGTCGCATATTTTCGTATCTAATCGCAAAAGGTCACGTTAAACGCTGTTCAGTGAGAGAACACGACAGAATTACTAGTCGCTACTTGAGTCCAACTGTTTCTTCCGTTTATTTTATAACAGTTGAAATTGCAAGTACCAGCGAAAAATCTTAGCAAGTTCGTTGCGGGGGGGGAGGTCTCTTCGACCCAATTCTGGCCGCGCTTCTGTGAAATTTGTCACAGAACTATGCTTTTTTGACCACCTTGCAGCTTTTACCACACTGTTTCCGTGCAATAAAAAACACCTGTGGAAAAATCAGATATAGGAGTAGCACCCATCCCGGCATCTGATCAATACAGATTAAATATAAGAAAATCGTCATTGCTCACACAAGTTTTATCGCGGTATTCCGTTACACATCACGTTACAATCTAGAGCTCAAAGGAAAGTACAATCTTTCCATGAAAATGTAAACCCTGTCCCACTTTATATAAATCAAGAGCAAGTGTTTGTGTTTATGCAACGAAACACATAGATCTCACCAGGTCATAGTCAGGAATCTCACACCTGGTGTGTGGGTGGACTTTACAGGCGCCTACTTGGGTGGATCTTGCAGATTTCAAGCAAACAAAAAGCCAGTTGTTATCAAAGTTTACTAAACAAGCACACTTTTATCAAAGGTTTTCACTTTTTAGCCATGACAAATTTTCTAACCTCTTTTTATGAGTGGTCATCAAAGATAATGTAGGTGAGTCTTCCGATGTATACTTAAACTTATAGAAAAACCATAATACAATTGGGAAAGCAGTTTTTATGATCTAGTTCCAGTAGATAACTTTGTCGTTCCCTGCTGCATTTTCACCAGCAAATGTCTAGGATGTTTAGCTTTATTACAATCAGGCCCGTAACTACGGGGGCAAAGCCATCCCTAAACATTTTTTCGCCCCCCCCCTGGAGAAATGTGTTGGACATAGTTTGAAACTATTGCACATAGTTTAAACAGTTTGGAACCCGATCAGAAAAATCTTTGCCCCTCATAGTGTCCCAAGCTGTTTACGGACCTGACTACAATTCANGAGTAATTTTCTTTGTTTTTAAACGGGGCTATGCGCAAGTCACAGTTGCAACCTGCACCTTTGNTTACTTGGATAGTGGGAAAGTATATCGGAAAATGGAGGCAATATCGTGAGACTGGCAGGATTTTGGAAGTTGGAAAAAATCTTTAGAATAGTTTCTTTACGGCAGGACCAAGAAATGAATGAACGTATCTCATTCAGTTGCAATGCATATTTTACACTTTTTGCTTTTACAGTAATTAATCGTTTTACTAACAACGTCGATTAGGTCCGTGTATGTACATTTGCAGTTCCGGAAAACTCAGAACTCGCTTTGCTGCAATTTGTTATGAAAAATTGAATAATTAGCCACTTAATTGCATTTTATTGTTATTCTCGCACTGCCCTTATATCGTCGAAACTTTGTACATTTCACTTCTTCACATTTTGCAGTGAAGAAAAGACTTGTAGTTTTGGATTGGACTATTAACAACAAAACAGTAGATGAGGCACCAAAACACTAATCAACCTCGAGGATTTCTTTGCATATGAAAGTTACCAGTGGATGGTCATGACTCCCAAAGTCAAGGTTCAAAATCTCCGAAAATACTGGAATCAAATTACTAAACAAATTTTCTTCATTAGGTTTCACCATTATAAAAATCGCAGGTCCGCGGTACAAGTGGGTTTAAATTCTCTAAAAATTTGTTGTGCATTTTGAACTGCAATTCGAAATCATTTTACTAGCTCCAACGCCGAACACAAATACCAATTAACTGGCATTAGCTCGAAAACAAAAATACAAGTTAAGATAGGTTCTGTCTTTTGATCCGTTAAGTGTTATTTATTGGTCTGATTCAGTTCCGGTCCAAAATGTGCTACAGACGTCATAATTTGAATCGAATTTATCATAAAAACAATTTATTCCAAGTGATAGTCGGTTCTCGCACGCACTTCGGGCAAAAAGAAGTGCTATAAGCACGAATAAATCTAATTAATCGTTGGTATTCAACTAAAACAGAGCTTGTTTTTAAAGGTGTGAAGGAATTAACGACAGGTGAAAGAATTTGCACTTTGAATCTTATATCTTCAAACAAGTAAAATTAGACGTACTGTATTGGAGTAAACATAGGTAAAATAAAGGTCTTTTGAAGAAAACTGTTTCAAATAGAAAGAGTAAATTCACGCAGAAATTACAGTACTTTCAGACAGTGACATTGCTCGACAGCTTTTAATTATAAAAGCTACGTTAAATCGTACGGGGCTGTTAAAAACGCTGCTGTGTAGAAGAGATGTTATACAGGTGTTCGGTTGCTTGTCGTTATAAATCTCTGTGCTACGACTACCTTCTGGGATGCAGGAATTGATGCGGCAACATCGTCAAGTAAATTTTTCCGAGGAGCGGGAACCTCACTGGAAGTAGAGGGACATTCAAAACACTGCGCAGTTGCAGTGGCCCTGTAGTAAAACGCCTTCGTTTATTTCTATCTTGCCGCAAATTGCAAAGCGTGCAAGCGATCTAATATGTTGAATACATATCGTAACAAATGCATTAGGTTCAATGTTTCTGAAATACAGGCCAAAGATGCTTATATCATTTTTTTCTAAACCTGCAACGTTTTGTCTGGTCTTTACCTCTTTGGCTACTTCTAGAACTTGTTTTGCCTTGACAATCATTCTGGCCCCATCAACTCCTTGAAGCTATCGGTGCTGATTATTCAACATTTTTGTTGAAGCAAACTGTATCATATTTCGTAACCAATGGTTCATCAGTGCATGCTGTTTTTTAACTTCCTCCAAACCATTCGATCGAGTATTACACATGAAACTATTTGAGAAATTAATTCAAAGAAAGGTGCCAATGTGTTTTGTGTAAAACATTGGTACAAGGAACAAACGATGCAAATAAAATGGGGCAAGCATTTTTCTGAACCGTTTCATGTAACTAATGGGGTTAGACAAGGGGGAGTGTGGAGTCCATACTTGTTTGCTGTATATTTAGATGATTTATCCACTGAACTAAACAACATTAAAGCAGGGTGTTATATTGGTGAAGTCTCAATCATTTTGATGTTTGCTGACGATATATGTTTGTTTTGCCCAAGTGTACGAGGATTACAAAGTATACTTGATGTGTGTCAGGCTTATACAGAATCGCATGGAATTAATTATTTTCAACTGCAGCAAAACTGTTTGTATGACATTTAAGGCTGAGTGCAAAAAGCACAGTCACCTCATTACTGACGTTGGATGGTCAAAACGTAAAATCTGTTAACCCTTACAAATACCTGGGGGTTGTACTGGATACTGCGAGCTCTCAGATGACAAAGACATTCAGAGACAACTGCGATATCAATATTGTTCAGCAAAAATCTGCGAGACTCTTTTCCCGATGTTCAAATGCAGTTAAAAATATACTTTTTCGTTCCTTTTTTACGCCCATGTATGCATCACAATCATGGTGTAATTTCAGAAAGTTATGCATGCAAAGATTGCGGGTGGCTTACAATTTTGGATGAAGAACTCTATGCAACCTGCCCTGGAGAGTGAGTGTTAGTATTCATCACGTTCAATGTAACATTTCTACATTTGAAGCATTAACACAAAAATATAAGTACTGTACGTGTTGCTCGAAAGGTGCAGAAAGTCTAACAACATATGGTTGAGTGCTTTGATGCAGTCCGATTGTTTATAATCGTCCTTATTCTTTGAACACTGCAACCGCATTTTACTTTGTGACTGATTGCTCGGACATTGTAGTGTTTGCTCGTAGCAACGCATTCGTACTTTACCTGGCCTTGACCAGTTTAGGAATTAGCGTCTTACTCTGCAGTAATGTTGTACCAAGTGTTACAGATGAGCGAACAATAGTGTTAAGAATGTGTCTGTAACCCTGTGGTTCGGCCTCCAACGCCGCTGCAAAACGTTCTGTAAAGTAAGTGTCTGTGATCCTGTCGATCAGACTCCAATACCGTTGTAAAACGTTGTGTTCTATACGTTTTTATCAAATTCGTTTTAAAGAAAGTGTGTGTTTGTACTATGGACCTCGTGTCTGCGGACAAAATACATCATCATCATCATGAAATCAAAGGATAGAACGACCGCACTTTCCACTTGCTACAAACAACAAAAAACTATGAAGCCAATGCAGATTAGTCTCTCCCCTCTGGTGAATAGCTACGAAAATGATTGAATCGCGGTTTATTTACAAACACATTATAAGGTGAAAATGACGCAAACACAAAAAATATGAAACAAAGAGCGACGCAAACTTTGGCAAACTAACAATAAACATCTGGATTAAATGAATACCACACTGGCAGACCCTGTTTGCAAACATCGGTTACATGCATGGGCGTCCGTATGGGGGGGGGCAAAACGGGCATTTGCCTCCCTGGAAATTGGGACTAAGAACCAAAAATTTCTAGAAAACCGAAAGTCATCAGCTAAATTCCGATTAGTTGGTGTAATTCTTGCAATGACAGATTATTTACGCCGCCTCCCGGCCTTACTGTGTCTATATTGTTAAGTGTACTTGCGTTGAGGTAAAAAAAGAATAAAATTGTTGTTGTTGTTGTTGTTTACCGGTATGACACTCATACTGCACAAGAGACAGTTTCACTGTCCTGGTATCATGCAGTTATGAGCTTGCAGTTCACTCAAGTCGGTTCCTTTGCCTGCAGAAGCAGGGTTGCGAAACTTGAGAGCGGATTGTTCTACTGTTGGTCTTGACAAAACCCTGAAAAAATCTTCGAAGGTTCACTTCAAGTTACGGTAATGGGCGTTTGGCTGCATGAGACTGCTCAGCGCAGTCATCTTGGCAGATAATGCAGCGAGACAGTGACTGCTGGGATAGCGGCAAGCCATGTAGCTTTGTACTGTGTGAAAACAAGTATGAGTGAATCTGCAGCAAGGCTTCCATAAGTTTGAAAAATCCATTGTTAGTGTGAGACTGAACCCTTGTCCGGTTTACGTATGATGAGCGTTAACCGTAAAAATATCGGCAAAGACAAGAAAGTTTCATTGAAAGAATGATTGATCGCAGAGGTGGATATTGGAATTTTGAGGCCGGAAGCATAATCTCAGAAAGTGGCCAATGTGTGTTATTTCATATGTACAATATATGGTCTTAAAAAAGAGGCCCGTGGCTCCTACATTTGTTCAAGTTACATCATAAAAGGAGCCCCTATATTTTACACTTGCGATATAGAAACTTTATTTGGTCAAAGCAAGTTAAATTTTCCATTTTGTCTGGGGATTTGCTTCTGCGTGAAAATCAATTTCACATTGTAAATTGTTTCAAGTCAATTGGTTTTTAAATTGTTCTTTGTCTACGTATTGAAGCTGTTGAGGGGCTCTTTGACACATTTGCACATACTTTTGCTTTTTCTTGAAAAACGTATGANTTGTTTCAGAGCTTATTAAATGTGGCTGTAGAGTGGTTCATAAGCTTTTTTAACAAAGCAATGTGCAACCTAAGTGCGAAACTCTCAAAGGGGGATCCGCGGCATCTCTGAACAAAGGGGGCCCGAGGCAACCGCCTCATTCGCCTCCCCTAATGTCCATCCCTGATTGATCGGTTAGGACGAGATCCCAGACGTTTGCAGCTCTTTTTTCCAAGTGACGTTGACAAGCCTTAGCAGGTAACATAAAGTCATAAATTGTTATTTAGTTGAAGCATCCTGCTTGGAAAATCTGTAGATATTCTATTGTAGGATCACCATATCTGAAGAGGCAAAGTTCCTGACATCCTCAACGGCTACTTTTCGCGACAACAAACAAGCGCCATACGGCATTTTTCAGTCAATGGCGTAGCCAGGCCAGCACAAATTTTTTTGGGAAAGCCAGAATTTTTTATTTTAGGCTATCAACAGTATTTTGTTTGGGATACCGCCTCTCAATGCACAAAATAACTAGATATTCTAAAATTTTGGGGGGCATGGCTCCCTGGGCCCCCCTGGTTACGCTTATGTTTTCAGTATGTTCTTACAACTCCCAATCCACCGCAAAACAGCACCACTATCACTGAAGAAAATGTCACAGAATTGCTGCACAATCGGCTAAGCGCGATACAATACGAAAAGGCATGTTTTTCTCTCCCACTCCTGATTATACACATTTTTCAGAGGACCTGATGATAAGATCCTCTGAACCTGTCAAAATTCCGGACACTGGAATATCCTTTAAAATTATTTCCGGACACAAATTTTAAAAGCGAAATTCTGGACATGTCCGGGAAATTCCGGACGTATGGCANCCCTATGTGTAAATTATCGTAATGGACCTCATTATTGCTGCCAACGAAGCATGAACTTAGCAACGGAGAGGGGGTCAAAGAGGCCATGCCCCCAAAAATTTCTAGCTTATCTTCTGGTTTTGCTCCCTTAATTTCAAAACATTTAGTCTTGCCAAAAATTTTGGGCTGGCTACGCTATACTGCCACGAAGCGCATTTTTGTGACTGTTGCCATAACATGGGGCATTTTCTATGTGGTGCAGAACGCTGGCACAGCCAGGAATTTTGTTCGAGAGGGGTCAGCCACCTGACGTACGTTCGACTGCTCCTTACGTTTTTTTCGAACAGTTGAAATTGACATAAAGCACTAGAGAAAATTCTTAGTAAGTTTGTTTCGAGGGAGGCATGGTCTTTTCGGCCCAGGGGCGTAACGAAGTTAGATGGCGCCCGGGACAAGAAGCAAGTTTGACGCCCTTATATTCGAACCCGGAAGCAACGTAGGCATACTGTATTGAAAAAAGTATTTGTGACATTGTTCGGACTTTTCGGAGCCCCCTGCAGTCATTCAGCGCACCCGCAGTGATTCGGCGCCCGCGGAGTTGTGCTCCCCTTGCCCCCTCGTTACGCCCCACTTTCGGCCTCATTCTGGCTGCGCTACTGGTGCAGAAAGGATAAAGCGTTTTGTGAACGTCTGGTTACATTGTATGATCAACAATCGGAAAAATATAAGCAACATGTCGACCTTGCCCCCCTGGAAAAATTTGTGCGGACGCCCATGGTTACATGTTGGGACTTTTCCTAAAGTATTGTTCACAGTTAAGCTATAATTGGAGACTGTGCAATGAAAGCTGCTACCAAAATAAAAGGAAGTCAATTTATATTGATTCTCAAGAAAGAAAAACAAGAAAGTCAATGCTACCAACATGGCTTAATAAATATTATCCTGTGATTTGACCTGATAAATCCTCTCAGTGCATACCTAGATAAAAAAATTATATTTAAATAAGAATTCAAGACCAATGATGTGTAATGTTATCCAATATCATTTTCTTGATAAAAATATTACTGATTTATTCAAATACGTCGCTTTTGTCGAGACTAGTTACTTGCANCGACACTGTGGGGTATGTCTATATGGCAGTTGTCTCTGTGGCGCAATCGGTTAGCGCGTTCGGCTGTTAACCGAAAGGTTGGTGGTTCGAGCCCACCCAGGGACGCAATTTATCACTTTTGACAAGAGTGTCCAAACACTTTACAGACAAAAGGATTGAAAAGTTATAATAACATGGTTTATGAATCGCATACATCGCCTTTTTCAGAAGAAATGGTGTGTGATATTTCCGTAGTGAGGGAAAAAGCATTAACATACACTTTATAATTTGAACGTAATATAATTGGTGCAATAATATAATTGCCTTGGTCTCATATTTTTGTCTGATATTCCGGAAAATTTGAAATCTCTCTCGCCTTATTCATTTGGAAAACAATGTAAAAACGTCCTGCTATCTTGCCAAAATTCCTGCTGATTTTCTTTTCCTATGCTTGTCAGTTATCATTAATATTTTTTTTAGTGTCCCTATATTACTTTAAATCTTCAATCTTTTACCTCTACAGTTGCTCACCCCATGTACATAGGCATGTTTGCCTTTCTTTTTTTGTGGTTGTTGCTTTGTTTACTTATTTTATCTGACGTTGAATCAATGCATTTTGTTACTTTCTTTTATTACATGTGAACAGGGGCGTAACGAGGTTAGATGGCGTCCGGGGCAAGAAGGAAGTTTGGCGCCCCATGTTTGAACTTAAGGTCTTTTTGGAAGCAAATGCACTATATTGAAGAAAGTACCTATGACATGGTTGGGATTTTTCGACGCCCTCCGCAGTGATTCAGCGGCCCTGCAGTGATTCGGCGCCCCCGTAGTAAATCGGCGCCCGGGGAATTGTGCCCCCCTTGTCCCCCCTTGTTACGCCCCTGCATGTGAAACGTCTTCAGTAAAAATTTGATTTATGCTAGCAATAGGGTTGGCTCAGTAAGTGACCCATAATGGTCTTTCGTCGACACTTAGTGATTCAAACATGTCAGAACACACCAATTTGCGAAACTTGAAGCTTTTGATGCTTTCATATTCTCATCAACATGCAATTACTTCCTGCTCTTTGACGTTGTTCCNTTTCTTCTTGTTGCGTTTGTGTTATTTNGTAATTTGAGTAACAAATATGCGTGAATAAACCTTTACTTTNAGACATTTCGGTAAAAATTTCGCCAGCATGACTTAAGACAAAGGTTAAAGGTAGCAAAATTCGATACCAATAGGACAAATGGCGCAGTAAAAATATAAATAAAATAAGCATAACTTTTGACGGCAGTGAAGTACCTGTAGTAGAAACGCGAAGCGTTAACATTCACGTGACTCGGTTCTGTTGCAGTAACCGCACTGGAACGTAGGTCGGCTCGGTTAGTGAATAAGTCCATGAAAGATTTATTTATATAAATAAATATTGTTAATTTGTGGGTTTAAATACACAGTGGAATCGAGTAGCTGACGCATGTGGGGCTTGTTACGTTTGTTTCACCAAACGCCCCCTTTGACCTGAAAATTACACAATACTGCTCTAATTTGTCTCACTTTAACCAGTAGCGGATTAGCGCAGGGAAAAAATGGCAAAAATAGTAGCAAATGTAGCAATTGCTACGGGCTCCGCGCGTTTGGAGACCACGCGGTCTTTTGTGTTAAATTTGTTCTTTATGAATGGAATATTTTTCAGTCCATGAAGTCATTATTTTAATGAATTTACCATAAGCAATTAAGCCAGTCACGTCGCCACGGGGGGGATTTTGTGGGCTTAGGCCCCCCAAACGAAGCTCCAATCCCCCCCAAATGGAAACATGAAACACCATAAATCAGTTGAGTTTTTGTTAATTTTTTGAGTGTCAAGTCGCCACGCACAAACCCAAAGCCTCACTGCAGAAATGCAAAGCCGCCCTATTGAAAACTTTCTGGCGACGGTTCTGATTTAAGCGAAGGTTTTCAATTTAATCCTTTAACATTAGACTACTGTGGATTGAGGTATTTTGCAGTCATTTCCAGAAGTATGGGACCACTCAAGCAATGAGACCAAATTGCAGCAATTTCCAGATATTTCTTGATTTACGCTGGCAAACCAAACCCCTACGATTGTATTTTTATCATTGGCACTGCTTTTCATATTATTACATCACAGTGACCTTTTTTGTAAGTTGCGTCACCATTTTGGTACTTCCAAAAATATTTGGCATCTAGGCTATTCACTAGACATTGGGCAGTGTACTTGGAGTCTTCTTTTGGAAATGTGGAAAATGAATCGCGCATTTATTTATTTCTCATGGTGACCAACAGCATAGGCGTACGAGGCGGGGGGTCGGGGAGGGCTGTCGCCCCACCGGACTTGAAAAATTTCAAGGCAAACTCTGTTTTTCAGGGCAAGCGCAAGTTGTTCAAAACTCCTGAAAACAAAAAATACATATTCAGTACAGTGAATTTAGGGCACCCTCTGCTTTTCAGAGCAAGCCCAAGTTTCTCAGAACTCATGAATGTAAGAAGTATATTCAATACAGTGAAAAACTTCAGGGCAACTCTGTTTTTCAGGGCAAGCGCAAGTTGCTCAAAAATCCTGAATGATAAAAAATATTTCAATACGGTGAAAAATTCCAGGGAAACTCTGCCTTTCGGGGCAAGCGCAAGTTGTTCAAAACTCCTGAATGTATGCAGGAAAATTTTCAGGGCAACTTTGTTTTTTAGGGCAAGCGCAAGTTGATCAAAAATCCTTAATGATAAAAAATACATATTCAATACATTGAAAATTCCAGGGCAACTCTGTTTTTCAGGGCAAGCGCAACTTGCTCAAAATTCTGAATGTAAAAAGTATGTTCCATACAGTGGAAAAATTCAGGGCAAACTCTGTTTTTCAGGGCAAGTGCTAGTTGCTCAAAAATCCTGAATGACAAAACATATTTCAATACAGTGAAAAATTCCAGGGCAGCTCTGTTTTTCAGGGCAAGCATAAGTTGCTNAAAAATCCTGAATAATAAAAAATATATTCAATACAGTAAAAAATTTCAGGGGANANTGTTTTCAGGGCAAGNACAAGTTGTTAAAAATCCAAAATGTAAAAAGTATATTCAATACAGTGAAAAATTTCAGGGCAACTCTGTTTTTTCAGGGCAAGCGCAAGTTGCTCAAAAATCGCGAACGGTGAAAAAATTTTTAATACAGTGTATATTCACTTGGAGGCCATCCGTGTAATTTGGGATAGTGTAGTTTGTAATCTCGACCAAAGTCGTGATTGGTTATAGCAGGGTTTTTTAAAGCGTTTTAGGGACCCGATTCAGGTCCCTAGAATTGAAAATCAGGTCCCTACA
>JGI24021J15306_10007299_pt1 | contig 13446 bp, 7 predicted proteins | sample Ectturendosymbi1_FD_15306 | JGI IMG/M metagenome (IMG submission 15306) | reverse complement strand
CTACACCGTGACAGGTAAAAAGCAGGTGAGAAAGAATATATTGGAAAATCAAATATTCCTGCAGACTCGTGTAATAGGGGAGGAATAAAAAAATTTTTGTGTCATGGGGGAGGAATGAAAAGTTTGAAAATGAGCAAAGGGAGGAATGCATCAAAAAAGGTTGGGAACCACTGGTTTAAACGATGATTTTCAAAAAAATTTAATATCATTTAGAAAAAAATTATTTCTTTCTTACTTCAAAAATTGCTGCTTACAGAACGTATAAACAGCAGTAAAAATGATGTGAAAAATCGTGTGGGTTTATTGATGGGTTTCTTCAGTGTTTCTCAAACATTTTAACTCGAACCCCCCTTTTCACTCCCGACATGTTGTTTTTGCCCCCAAGCCAGATAAACCAAACACAAGGGAAGGTAGTGCATTTAACGAATTTTATTTAAAGAAATTATTAGTCTTAGTAGCTGAACCATGCCAATGAATAGCTGAACTAAGCAACTGTATGATGACGCTAATATACTACGTTCAGAATCCTTGTGAAAAAAACCGCACTGTAGCCGGGCACATAGAGTAAAAATTTAATGGATAATTGCCTTAGGCTACTGAACTTAACTCAATGATCGATTAGTGGTTGGCATTTTTGCCCCCTTTGTGTTGATTTCCCCCCTATTATCCCCTTTGTTTGTTTTTTCGCCTCTTTGCCTCTGAAAATCGACCCCAAGGGGACGATTCCACCCACTTTGAGAACCACTGGGTTACATCTACATTTTTTTACGGTTATGGTTTGGCCTTCACTTCACTATCTTCTATCTTTCTCAAAACTTCCATGCGCTATTTTCTGATGAGCGTTTTTTTGCTTCTCACACGTGCGTTTTGTTCCACTGAATACTCTTGTGTGGTCTGTCTTGCAAAAATATCCCTTTTTAGTGAAGCACACGTTAAAACAGGTCCGTAACCAGGTTTTAAGGTTTGTGGGTGTGCTGCCTCGAATGCCCACGTGGCTACGGGCCTACGTTAAAATGCTCAGTCTTATTTTTAAAATTTAAGCAATAACCCCGACAGGTGCATCAATAACAGCTGTTTGTTCCCGTGTGCTCCTCGCAGTAACGACAAACTAATTTGCCATCATTAGATTTGATGCTATTTCAAAAAGTTGAAATGGCTGCAACATGCAACTGAATAAAAACAATTGCTTTGAAACAAAACTCTTTTTGTTATTTAACAATTACACCCGGAACGTAACCAAATTGTTGAATATTACGTTTATGCCACCTTCTTCCACAGAGTATTGCTCATAATGTCGGGTCTTTACAGTGCCTCAAGCTATATCTCATATTTCCTCAAAAATTGTAGTGAAGACCGCAGGTAGAAGATCTGATTGTTATCAGAAGAGAAAGTCTTATATTTTATTACACGTAAAGCACGTATATTCAAAAAGAAATTTGCGGCAAGAAACTTGGGAGGTTTTGCTAAAAGCAAATGTTTACAGAAAAGAACTGCTCAGAATACTGCGCTTTTTATTTTTTTAATTTTTAAACGTTGTTGTGGCGTGTTTTCCCGTTTATAATCATCAAACCCAAACATGCGTTTCGTGCATATTTTCCAAAAACCCGTTTGAAAACGTTTTCGTTACAATGATTTATAGGTCTATACGTTGTTGTACTCTTCGTACTACCATCGATGAACAAAATATTTGTTTCCTGGTTAACAGTCATGGCTGACTTATTTATGATATTTTATAAGAATTTTTAAAATATACCTCTGGGAGTCATAAGAGATACTGACTTGAATAAAAATTAGATATTAAAGATGAAATATAACGAAAGAAAGAACATTTATGGTCCCATCATTTGATCAGCAAAAATAGCAAAGACGACATTATTTGTGTTGTGAAGTACGGAAAATCTAAAATGGTAATTTAACGTACGAAAATTAAATAAGAAAAATACAACTTTCTAGTACACTGATAGAGTTTTTTTGCAGCGGAGACGAGACAATAACGTGACAACACTTTGACGAAATGATTCAATTCCGAAATTTCTACAAATTGTAATTTGCAAACTACGTAAAAACAAGTGTTGCAGTCAGGCTGCATTGCCAAGCGGTGAGACGTTTGAAAATCAAGCAGAGATCACGTTCAGCCATCTACGGCTTCAATTAGCAATAGAGTTCACTCGCCGAGATTGCTATCTGCAATCTGCCGGGAACACAACAAATCGTATTGCTTTCTTTTACAAAAAAGTCAAAGGAACGAACCGAGTTAGAGGTGTCGACAATTTTCTGTTACATTCATGTCTGACAACTGTACAACTCAGTTTTTCGAAGTGCAGAAGTTTTCAGCAAATCTATGCAATGCCTGACGTGCTCAGACCTAAATTACTTTTAGATACGAATCACACACGACCGTCAAAGAACAAGGGAACCCTGAATATTTCAGAAAAGAGAAGTGTAGTCTTATTTGATCTGCTTGGGTCTGGACTACAAGCAAAATTTTAAGTTAAAAGTGAAAGCTATAAACACTTCATTTGTGCATTTCTTCATCCAAATTGAACGTATCTCTAAAATACTAAGTAACAATAATCCGACTTGCAGTTATTTTGAAGTAAAAATTGTTGCCATTTCTTTTTCAAGGTTGGGTATTGATAAGTTGAAGCAGTCCATCCATCATTTGAGTGGGTAGGTCAAAATACACTTTGCTTGGTGGAAAACTGTTGTAAATTTCAAGCAAATCTTCGGCTGTGACGCCTTCAGGCAAAGGTGAACTGTGCCAAACAGTCAAGGAGAACCTGACATAAACAACGCAGCAATAACAAGACATCTTCGCTTATGAATCCAGGAAACAATAATCAAGAAGACATAGCTCGATATGGATCGTGTGTTGATTAAGATTTAAAGTCAACGGCAACGTGGTTGATCTACATTTAAATTTGGCGTTCCTAAACAGAAGCAGTCAACATGGTGATCCCAAGTTTCACAAAATGTTTACTAAATTGGCCATAAACTTCATCATTAGCACGAGACAACGTATGAATCATGCAAATAATAAAACAATAAATGAAGAGCGAGAAAAAATACGTTATTTCAAGCGTTAAAGTGTGAGATAATTCGTAAATTTGTTTGCTTTCCATGATATTCGTTAAATGCGGCCAAATAAATTCATTTTAAAAACAAAAAAATATTACAAAAGCGCAAAAGTAAGAAGAATACAAAGCAAACTGTGGATTGTTTTTACAATCTTATCCCGTAAATACCTGTTAGATTTTTCCAACAGCCACTGCAACTGAGGAATGGATGCTCGTGTTAGGGAAGCTCGGATAGGAAAAGTCACGGCTTGACGGACTTGCGAGCAGAGCCGATACATTTCTTGCACCATGTTGTCTGTGTACACGTCACCGTTTGGAAGATAACCTGTGCAACAACAGAAACTAACTGGAAAATTATGAAACGACAGAAGAAAGCTGCTATATACTCGCTCGGTATAGTTCTTGTGGAGTGTCACGAGTGGTGGGGGTGCCCGTCCCCACTTACTGGGCGCGGTGGCCACTTTTGCCCATTGCAGCGAATGCTACATGTGTAGCAAGCCATTGTGCTCTAAGATTTTTTCAGGCAAGTCTACCTGATGAGAATTAAACCTATCTTCTGATCTTAAGAAGAGCGTGCTCGACCCCATGTTGCACGTAGCAAGCGCAATAGTAAAAGGTATATTGCAAATGGTTCAAAATCAAACTGAGAACTGCTTGAAAAAGTCAAATGATAAAAATTAATTGGCAAAGATGACCACCCAATAGCTGAAGGACAGTGAAGGATTAGGACAGAAAATATCAAAAGCTTTCGTTATAAAATAGTGTTGTTGCGATTTCGACTCCCATGTCAACCAGCACGAACACATGGTCAATTATAGACCAAAAGCATTTGACTTATGTACAATGCATGGAGGCACGAGCCGACAAAAGAGGGGAAGCTGACGAAACTGCGATATTCGACCACGTTGGTCTCTGTTTTCAGGCGTGGCTTTTGAAAAATGTTCCTGGTACTTACAAAGCATGTCGTTATGGCGTCTTCCCTTGTTTTCACAGCAATAAAAATAAGACTTCAGTGCGCGACAACATAATCATCATTTTAAATAAAGCGCAACACTTTCAACTACGCTACAAAATACAAAGAAATTATTTGCAAACACCTTGCGCTTGATGAAAGAAATTTATTTGAAATGTTTGTCACTGTCTGAAAACTTACTAAGTTCATTCGCACAATCCTTAGCAGGGGGAATTCATGCTCACCGGTTGTCCACCCAGGAGATAATGTACAGTGAGGAAATCTGTTGGTAATCTGCGAAAAAAAGCGGGTAGCATTGACCCNAGCCCCGGGCGAGTTGGGTCCTTCCAGCACGTCAGCATTCAACCAAATAGGCATGTTTAGCGAAGCACTTTTTTCTTCCAAAACTGTGAGAGCTGCTTCCAAAGCCCCGATGCTTTTAAAATCAAGTTTTAAACCTTTTGTCGTCTTGTTGCTGCGTAGTATCTGCAAATAACAAAAGAAGGTAAGCCAGCCGGCAATCAGTTAAAACTCGATCTGGTAACATTTTGAACGACGCGAACATGAACGAAAACAACAACTGCGATGAAGCGAACATGAACGCGGAAGCCAATGAAATGTTGTTGCATTGCCATTGTTCGTTTTGTGCTGAACTTTGCCTAGATGCGCTCATTCACTTAAGCTTTAACTTTATCGAGCCTTGTCTTTCAATAAATTCTTCGTGATGTTAATTTGCAAAAAAACAGAGATTGTACGTTTTGACTACTTTTGAAGAACAGTCGATATCAAATGCAAATGTCAGAGGTTCTACCAGGCCAGTGGCTACGAGAGGCATTCGGTGGCAGTGCTTCCTGAAAATTTTTTTGTACGGCCCCCAAATTTTGTTGTACCTAGAATAACTTGTTTTAAACATATGATAAAAACAAAATATTTACCCCCTAAAACTTAAAACCTGGCTACGGGCCTGGGTTCTACGTCCATGAACTGTCTTTTACTGAAGTGAAGTCAAGTTTTTTCATTTTTTAAACATCTTGTTTGAGTTCTTTTTTTTCAAGAATCTGTACTATTTCCATTTTTGCTTATAAAATTGCAGCATTTAGGTGTACGCTAATCGTTCATGCACTTAATAAAGTAATAAACAAGCCCTGTATTGGGATTTGCTTGAACTTGTCAAAAGAGCGTCCATTTTGAAACTTTGATTAACGACACGAAGACTGCCATAAGCATAACAAGGCAAAATTCCGTTTATTTACGCAAGCAATAAAGCTAATTCATTATTAATTCTGCCATTTAGGACTTAATGGGCAAGCTCAAGGAAACTCTACCAATTTATGTGTAACTTTTGTTAAATTACACGAAAGTGTTTATGCAAGTCCCGCTTAGCACTGTTAAAGAGCAACGTTGTTCAATCTATAAACCTTGACTGCATCTGAGCCAACAGGGTCCATAAATGTCCCCTGCTAACCCCATCAGGACGTTTGCACTCTGGTAACATACAGTAGTTCAACACGACGATTGCGCGGATACAATTATTTTCATTAACTTGGTGTTGTCACAGGCAATATGCTTGTAGGTGTTGACAAATAAGATTATATTCAAACCTTCATCCATGCAATGGTAACAACCATTAACGCACTGTCTGCAACGTTAAATACCATTTACACACTAAGTGCTGCCAATTTCCATTCGCAACTTCATGAAGGTTGTGTCGTGAGTTACAGTTCAAAATGACACTTTATACTGAAAATCTTTACACTTTTCACACTTTTTGTTTTTACATTTTCAGTTTCAATTTCATACAAACATTTTGGTACCATGACTACAATTCGACATCTTCGAAAATGCGTTGTTTGGAAGAAAAATGAACCTTTGTTTTCTTGGTGAAAGCCACAGATAGGCTTTAAGAAGCATTTCAAAAGTTTCAGAAACGAAAACAAACGTTTTGACTCCATACACCTGTCATTTTCTACGTAATAGTCCAACTGAATACAAACCCAGTCTTTCTCACCCATGTTTGTTAGAGCCTGACCTATATGCAAAGCTTGGTCTTCATGCAACAGCTGAGAGAGCGGTTATCACACAAAAAATAAGAAAAGGGTTTGTTATTTGCGCAGCCGTCGAGTGTAAAGCTATTGGGTCGTTTGTTTAGGAGTGTTTGCTACGAATGCCCTGCAATACATTACAGACTCATACGGAGAGTGCTTTGGGTACGTGTAAATACTGTGCATAATGTCAGTCTGCATGGTGCACAATTACAACGTGCTGTAGATATTGACGAAAAGTAGTTTTGTACTGGTTAGCGACATGTGCGTCAGATATAAAAAAAATGTTTTTCACAATTCGTGTGTTTGCATTATGCTTTTCACAGCAAAAACTTTTACCATGATGATGTAATCGATTCGCTTTGTCGCGTCCATTCGCAGACGCCTCGCTCAGGGATCCATTTTACAGCTTGGTTTTTGTCACAGGCAGTGTACTCAAAAATACACCACCATTCACGCGTTTGCTTTCTGATTGCTGCGTAGATGAAAAATTGATGGTTTTATGATACAACCGAGAAAAAAACAAAAAAATAGCAAAGTTGTGAATTCGCTTCCTTTTTCTGTCGTCATACACGCGATGACTTATTTGCCCTTGTTTAATAAAACTAAAAGCGAGTGCTGGTGGTACCGTTGCAAATACGAATAAAATAGCCTGTTGCGTTATAACCATGTGTGTAAATAATTGTAACCGTTGCTCGCCGTGTGGCCGCTTTTCATGATTCAAGCTGGAAGCCATCGTTTCATGGGATATTTACATTCCGCGTATTATATTGTTATAGGATGAAAAATGATGCGTTAGTGTGTTTTTTTTGCATCTATCAGTTAACGTTAAAGCATCATACGCCAAAGCAAACAATATTTCAACCAAATGAATACTGTTTAAAGGAAAATTGAAAAACTTTCAACGTGAATCAACTTGACCATTACAAAAAGCTCTCTGAACTGAAATGAACTGTTTGAATCACTAGCCCCAGATATACAGTGGAATCAACAAACACAGAAGTACCGCCCACGTATTAATCACAGATTTATTCAAAACATCAGAAGGTAACACACTGGCTTCACCTCATCCAGCCAATCTTTTAAAGTAATGGTTGTCATGGTGTCGGTTGCATCGTGCGCCATGACAGGCAAAGAATCGTTGACTTGTTCAGTTCCCTCACCGTAGATTCGCACGTCTGCCTCTAGCATCAGTATGCTATTATCTGCAGCATAGTAAGCTTCAAGTAAGTCTGTTTGGCGTTTATCTTTCTTAAACACGTTTGAAGTTTTTTTTGTTGACATGACTTCCACGATGTTTTGCAGCGTAACCAGGTCCGTAGACCGGTTTTAAATTTTGGGGGCTAAAATACATTTTTAGGGGCAAAATGTTTGTTTTTATTATATCTTTAAAACAAATTTTCCTGGGCACAACACAATTTGGGGAGCACAAAAAATATTTGGAGGGCACTGCCCCCGAATGCTCCCGTGGCTACGGGCCTGAGCATAACACGGGTTTTTCGTGTTCTCTACTGTCGCTCTAAACGTGCCAGTGCGAGATTGTCACGAACATGCTTTGCGTTGTTTTTCTGTGTTTACCAGGGCCGCAACCAGCTGATATTTTCGGGTGGCAAATGATTGTAATTCGTTGTTGTACCTAACAACTAAACATGTTTTTGAAATTTTCCGGGGTGCAATTGCCCCGGTTTCCCCCTTGGTTGCGGGCCTGGTGTTTACTGTATTTGTTTCATGCGCCAGCGAAACATTCTCTAGTATTCTACTTCTTCGAGCCATTGGGAAGATGCCGAAAGCTGTTTACGAACGGCATCAAACAAGAGTAAAACTCGTCAAAAACTCATTAAAACTAGACAGTTATCTTTGGTCTTTGTTTTCAAACAGCATTCGACGACTACGATCTCTTGTTTTTGATTTGCTGAAAGTTGAGAGCGGTACAGCCGCAGCCAGCTTCTCACTCGATTGAAAACTGTGCAGTAGCATTATTACCTTCAACAAAATCTGTTCACTGGCACGGCAACCTCAGGCAGTGGCAGGTTGGGGCGCACGCTTTCTTCCTGGTAAAGGTGACTTGATACGCAAGCTTAACAAGCAAAGCGTTTCTGCCAAACCTCAAAAAATTTATAAGCGATTTTTCCGGAAAGAATTCAGTTAAAGTTAGGTCGATGAAGAAATAGCAATGCGATAGCTGGCTGAACTGAAGGTTTTAAAAGTTTGTCATTCTCTTTTGTGGCTCCTTTTCTTCTCAAACTGTGTATTTACCCTTCCAAAAAGTGTTTTTCCGACGTCCATGGTAACTGGACTGACCCTGGTGCTGTGACATTCACAAAGCCAGAACAAAAGTTAAATCAAACGTACCATCAAGAGCAGTCTCCAATTCTTCTGCGCTGTTGACGGCGTGCATCCAGGTAACTTTAAGAGCTTCCCGATTCGGTATGCGAAACACATCAAGAACATTTCCGCCAGTGTAGAAAACTTTCGGATAAGTGTCCATTTCTGCAGGAATGAAAAAACTTTCAAAACATGCTTCATCACAAAACAAAGCATCAGTTTAGGCTGCAATCCAGCAAATGGGTTCGCTGTGCAGCTGCCGTGCAAGAATTCTGATTTCCTTTGAACAAGCAAGTGGCCAGGTCACTCAGAGAGCTTAAACGACCAAGATGATGTCTGTGCATGAGTATTACTGTCGGTAGCATTCACGATTGTCTTCAGATGCAACATTATGCCCTGTAAGGTTGGGATGTGCTGCTTATAACCGGACAACTCGAACTCCTGTTGTACTGTTCAACATAATCCACATCTTACAAGTTTTAAAATGTCTGTTTTCAGAAAACTAGCAGGTACGAACGTGCCCACTGCAACAGAACTGCATAACAGTTACTTTTGTTTTTCTTTTTGTTAACTCATTTATATCAAGCGCTTTTGATTTTTTTTCCAAAGCCTGCGATATCTTTTTGAATCACGTGCATGTAACCGTTTCAAAGTATTTTGTCGATGTTGAGCAAGGAAGATCTGAGAAGCAAAACATGAACTACTGTCTCTTAATTCACCTTCAAAGTATTATCTGATAATCTCCTCCAACGCAGTATGATGAAATCCACTTGTGGCAGGTGTGAATCATGCAAGGTGTGAGTCATTTGTGACAAAACAACAAGGGGTTGTTAAATAACAATGCAAATGAACAATTTTATAAACATCTCCACGTTTCTGACATATGCTCCTATTTAAAATATCCCACAAAAACACCTCAGGAGACAGCGTCAGTGATGTAGGAGCTGAGGGTGCAGGGAGTAAAAGAGCACCCCCAAAAGTTTTAGTTTGTCAAAAATTCGGGCACAGAAATTTCGACATTTTTTAACAATCTTAATGAAATTATACTTTTTTTTATGAATAACTTGTAGGAATAAAACTTTAATATGTCATAGGAAGAACATCAAAGATGCATAAAATCAACAAACTGTTTCTAGTGATCTCGTGTTTTGGTTTATGAGAGTTGATGAGTAACTGACTCACTTGAAAGTTTGGGCAAAATGATGCAATTAAGGCATTTCATTTATATGCTTTATTAGTTGCACGCGGTGGGAACAGAGTAAGCTGTAGTCTGTGGAGCACCCACATCATCTGTGGAGCACCTACATCATCTGTGGAGCACCTACATCATCTGTGGAGCACCCACATCATCTGTGGGGCACCCACATCATAGACTCCATGCCAGGCATGTAGACAAGCTTTTAACTACAGCGTTATGTACCAACACCTGCAGAAAATTTGTAGGGCGAAAGTTAGTCGAATAAACGTTTTTCGGGCAAAATATCCTTTACACATCAAAAAAACGTCTGCTCCTACACTTATGGGCAGCTTGTGGAAGTAATACTCGTATCATTCTGAAATCAAGCCAAAGAAGCTATTTGATTTGTTTGCTTAAAGTACTGAACGCACAATTTGTGAAAAGGAAAACCTCGGCGATGAACAGTATTACTACAAAGTAAAACACTGTCTTGGTAAGATGTGCAGCAAACTCACGGTTGTCTTCCATTCTACAGCACTGGCGCAAGTGGAAAAGGGGACAGTATTCACTTTGAAGAAAAAACAAGATCTCAGGCAACCCTGCATAAATGGATCGCATTCAAGAATGATAAAGAATTTCTGTGGAGCGATATTTATTCAATAGGCTCCTCGTCTTTGAAGATGGTTAAGGGTTTTTATGGCAAAAATGACTTTTTTTCGCCTCGGTCTGGGTTTTGCTCAAAAAGATGCAAGACTTCTCAGTTTTTGCCTGAACATTAAAGGGTCTGTTCTTGTTCTTATCACTTTACCCTGTCTTATTTTACAAGATGGACGTACAGAAAAATACCCTTTCTCAACGGCCATTCATGTCGTACTAAGAAATGGTCATTGGGCAGCTGCACCTTCGCCTAGTTTGTATGGGTGGATTCGCTTCAGAAGCTGTAATGTCAATAATTTCCTTCACTTTTATCCAAATCATCCAAACGCCATGAGCTACACTTTTGCAAACAGCAATGGCAACATTTTTTTAAACATAGAAGTCTTGTCATCATGATCGGCAGTCGTCGCACCAGGACCCATTCTATCCAGCTTTGAGATGCTCTGCTTCCCCTGCACCTGGAATGTCATTGACATTCATCTCTATCGCCCCTCCATTTGTTACTGACTGATGCCGCCCACAAACGTTCATCAAAATTTTGATAGTAAATTATCAAAAGATGATCTGCAACAGTCTTTGCAAATTTGCTCAGACACCAGTGATTTGTTCAAACACAACCTGGCAGACAAAGTAACTAAACGGGAAGAACAAGCGTTCCTCGAAAACCTGAGCCAGAATCGATTCGCGTGTTGGTTATTCATGTTTAAACACGTTTGCTGCTTTGGTTGATCTGGCTGGGTAACACAAAATCGTTGATGGCAACCAATGGTATTAAATACATAGTTGGCGCCACGGTACCAATGGCGTAGCCATCCCAAAATTTTTTTTGAGGGCAAAAAATTGGAGGGGTCCAAAATGTTTCATTTTAGGCAAGAAACCGTACTCTTGTTTGGGACGCCGCTTCTCAAAGCACAAAATGACTAGTTATGCTAAAAATCTGGGGAGGGGTCATGCCCCCTTGGGCTCTTCTTGGCTACGCCTATGCACGGAGCAACAGCATCGCATCTTCGATGCAAAGGTTTTCAGTTCAATGCACCTCGAGAACCGATACTCCAGACCAATTTTCAGGCTTGTCCATGGGAATGTCATTCCTACGGGAATCCCATGGGAAACATCCCATGGGATGGGATGGGACAGCACACATTTGTATTTCCCATGAGACAGTAGCCATGTCATAGCAACTTCATCACGTCAGAGCTAAACTTAGTTTTTATACTTTTTACCTTTTAAAGTTTTTTTACTCTCCTTTTTTATTTATATACTTGTATCTATTATTTATTTTGTGGTAGATACTAAACCTGAACTTTCATAAATTTTACAATTTTTATTGAATTGTATTCCATATTAATATTATAATGGGAATCCCGTTGGATGGGACAGACAAATATGACCAATGGACAATCCTGCCAATTTCTAGTCTTGAATTTTACGTGGATCACGGTAGAAAGACATATCTTGTTGAGGCCATTCGAAGTCATCCTAATGACTCTATAACAGATGGTCCTTTTCTTTTTCTTCCCATTCTGCCCTTTTCAAGTACTGCCCCTTTTCCTGGCTCATCAGCTTTTGTTGCGCAACGTACTGTGAACGTTACAACCTGCATGACACTACCTTGTCGGAATATTCCTCCAAAATCCAGGGCCGCATCTGTGTGCTAGGCAGTCATAATGAAATTCAACTTGCTTTGTGGCACGTCGTGAAATAATACTGGCAGGAGTGGGTATTACAATTCAGGGGCCTGAAGTAAACTCTCAGAAAAAGGGCCCTAAAACATTGCCACTGCGAAAGGTAGATGTGGGACTAGGTGGATAAAAGAATTAAATTTGTTTCACATTTAAATTTATGAACTAAATTCAAGGGCATAATAGACATACGAACGCACCAAAAATTTGTTAAATTTTGAAGTATGGACCCTTGCAAGCTGCCCACATTTTGCAATGACACTAATTTTTTTAAAAAAGAGCAAAAGCAGTGTGCAATTCGTTATACACTGTTTTGTTAACATTGTTACAAATACAACGAAACAATCAGTTAAATCTGTGTGAAGTGAAGAGAGCTGAGGCTATGTTAGAATTAGTCAGGAAACTTTAACATACCAGAAACCAACCCAGCTTGAAAAAGAGGCCCCTATACTTTGCACATGCTGTACAGAAGATTTATTCGCTGAAACCAAGTTAAATTTTCCATTGTCGGGGAATCTGCTTTCGTGTGAAAGTCCATTTCACATTGTAAATTGTTTGAAGTCATTTGGTTTTAAATTGTTGTTTGTCAACATATTAAAGTTGTTGAGGAGTCCCTTTTTAAGCTAGGTTGGTTCTACAGTGGTTCATATGCTTTTTAACAGAACAATACAAAAACGAAGTGCGAAACTCTCAAATGGGGTCCCACGGCATCTCTGAAAATGGGGGGCCCGAGGCGACCGCCCCCCTAATATCCACTTATGGATGCTGGATGGTTCGAAAAGCGAGATTGCTTGCCATAGCAAGGTAGATAAAATGAGCACAAGAGTTTACCTATGGCTTCAAGCAACGGATCAATTAGTGAATCGTAGGCGTCGTAGAAAATTCTCGACACGTCGAAGTTATCTCGTACGAACACCATATCTTCGGGCTTCACAGGGTCTGTTTGGCCTGTCCAGATCGTCATGGTGTATCTGGTATAGGAAGGAGATACGGCGTGAAATGCGCGCAACCGGATCAATTTCGCAGTGCACGAAGTTGTTTGAGGTTTGCTCGCTTGGTTTGTAAAATCAAATACATGGGAAAACAAATCAAATGAGATGTTGACGGTTCAGATGTTACAGTTACATAAACTTGCCTTAAAAATGCAAACAAAATGTGAAACGTTGTGAAACGCTTATTGCTCTTATGAAGTACTTGAAAAGATCGCAAACCTTAAGGAATCATAATGTGGTATGACATGTAGAACAGTGAACGGTCTAGGACAGTTCGGCGCTGCCGTTTCGGCGATGGTGGTTGCAAGTGTTTTATGCGAAAAAAATATGTGTTTTTGAAATACTTTGAAGGTTAGACTACAAAGGATGCTTGCTTCACAAGTGTTTTTGTTGTCATCCTGATGGCCAGTGGCCAGTGTAGTTTCCCGTCCGTCAGGATTATGGAAGAACTTAGTGCGACCGTGACCACGTGTGTAAAGAAATATGGCTTGTGACGTTTATTTTTGCTGGCATGAGGCGTTTGTGAGTTTACACAAAAGTTA
>JGI24021J15306_10007297_pt1 | contig 13447 bp, 17 predicted proteins | sample Ectturendosymbi1_FD_15306 | JGI IMG/M metagenome (IMG submission 15306) | reverse complement strand
AGTTCTGAGTCGCTTTCTTCAGTCATCTTTCTTCAATAATCGAAGTCTTATTTCGTTGTTATTTCAGGATCGCAAGACGTTCTATGTTGAGGAGCCAAGACGAACTCAACATTCCTCAACCGCTCCGTTTGGTCGAAAACGTCGGTGTCTTTCTTGCGGATTGAAGACATAAAGTGAATGAAGAGGATAAAGAACTCGAAAGTTCTTCATTGAAAATTCCATGGTGGGAATGGTCACTTTCTGGAGGGTGGTCTTCGAATAGGATTAAAGAAGTTGTCTTTATGATTGAATTTCATTAAAACAAAAGGACTTGATTGATTGAAAAAGACTTTTACAAGTTGCAAGACGTTTTTGCAGACCTTTGTTCGATGTCGTAAAGGCATTATATTGATTATCGTTTTGATATAATAGAATAAACTGGTGCGGGAATAACTTGAGTCGTTATGTTATTAGTGTGTTCAACCCTATAGGTGGGTTCTTCATGTAATACTTTCCTTAATATTATAATTCCTACAAACAGTAGGATAATACGTCCTACAATGCTTGCGGCAATAATTATGATCTTTATAGGTTCAGAAACCAAACGTACTCCTTTGTCGACGACATTAGTGATTAGATCAGCTCCTTTATTAACAATATCTGATCCGAATTTAATAACATTACCTATTCCTTCATTGAAGTCCTCAATTCCCAATTCAGGAACTGTTATGGGAACAAAATGGTATGTGAAGTTATAAACTTCAACAGGTTTCATAGTCATTTCAACTATATCTTGTAAATCTTCCAAATCTTGAGTTAAACCAAAATTGTGATTATGTCTCTCAAAGCTTTCTTCCAAGTTTTTCTTTGCTGTTCAGCATCTACTTGTTTTATGGGATGCTGTTTTTCCCAATCAGAGATATTAGCTTGGGATTGATTGATAATACGGTATACTTCTGTATTAATCAGAATTCCTCTGTGAATTCGATTTGAGTAAACCGTATCATTTCTAAGATCAGAAATGGTTTTTAATCTTTTTAAGGTATTCAATATAAGTTTTCGAACATTATATTATTTTAATTTCTCTTTGGGNATCTCCCGTGTTAATGCTCAAGGCTAATCTCCTGTTTTCAATGATCATACGAGAGTTAGAAATCTGTTGTTCTAACAATTGTTGATCTANGGCAAATTGCAAATTTTGAAAATCTTCTTGCTTACCAGCAAGGTGAGCAGTTATTTCTGCTAAACGGTTCAGAGATTGTGTTAATTGTAATTCCTTTTCATTAATCTCTCTGACTTGATCTTCGATAGTATTTAACTGCTTGGAAAAATCTTTTTGTAAATTTTCCAATTGTTCACTTACTTCATAACTGAATCTTTTCAACTGATTATGAAAGATTCCAGCAAGTGTTATAGTAATTAATGATCCTATTATTAACAAGAATACTATAAAGAGTCCAGCATCACGATTAGATCGTGAAATGGTGTCAGTAGCATTCATGGTGTGGTTGCCGTGTAAGAAACAAAGATCTCCGTATGCTATAGTTGCAGCATCATCTCTTAGATCAGGTATAATGCCTAATCTTTTCATTGATAAAAATAATGGTCCTGTTGCATATTTACAATGTGGAAGTTCATTTCTTTTTTCACAATGAGAAGTATTGAAATAATATTTGAAACAAAAGGGGTTTCTTGTATTATTTTGATACCTTCTATTAATAATATCAATCTTTGCAGTGTTTTTTCTTTCACAATAGCTATTTCCTCTATCATATGCAATAAATGAGTATTTGGTTCTAAATAGTTCTGGTAGGAACATATTGAGTTCATATACTAGGTATGAAAAATGAACATCATCTAATATGTAATGTATATCTTTCTTTAATTGTCTTACGGGTCCATGTCTTGTAGCGATGACATACCATTGTGGTAGGTCAAGAAACCACTCTCTCCATTGAAATATCAATGTTCCAATTCCCATGTAATGGAAATTAGATCGTTTATTTCTGTGATGTAATATTGGTCGAAAAGATCCTCCGGGGATCATAAAAGTAGTTTCTCCATTTGGTCTAGTTTCCCATCGAACAAATTGTGTATAATTACATTCAGAGATATTATCTCTTATTAATCTAAGTAATAGTCTTTCCATCTTAAAAGGTGGAATATAAACAAATTTGTTATGGAGTTCAAGTAGCATGGTGGCACAGGGTTAGTGTATTGAGAGATATGTGTTAAGTTTTTATATGTAAAATTTTTGTAATGGGATACATTAAAATTCCAACTAACCCATTGATAGCGTTCATAGTAATACGCTAGCAGATTACTAGTGAAAAGAAAAGCATCTCTCATATCCTGTATTTGATTAAAATGATAGGATATGTTTTTAAAGTTAGATAGAAGATTGTATCTTCTTTTAACAATCACTCTTAATCGCAATACTTCCACAGCGGCAGTATCATTTAAATATTCTCCGGAATATACAGTATTCCATTTATTTTCGGGATTCCATTTTTCATCCCTAAATACAGGACACATGCAATTTTTGTCATAACTATCCACATCAGGGAAATATTTTCCTTTTGGATCATATTTCTCTGTATAAGTTTTTCCACTAAACCCAACTTTTCCATATTCCTTAGATTGGTAAATATTTGAAATATGTTTTTCATTACATTTGTGAGGCATTAATTCTGCTAATGTATAGTGTCTACTTACCTGTTTGTATCTTTCAATTGGTACAGTTTGTAATCCTTGGGTTCGTAGGATATTCTGTAGTATCGTGAAGTTTTTCCATGATACATATCCTCTGGGAACGGACTAGCATCATTAGAAATTATTTGAACTATTACTGTAAGTAGTATCAGTTTCAGCATTTTTCTACTTCAGTAAGTGTCCTGTAACGATAAACAATTTTTTTTCATAAGACATTGATAATTACTTTTAACAATTATTGTAACAATTAACTTTCTAGTTATCATAAAAAAATTCATAATGCTAAATATAAATACCAAATACAGTGTGCAATTCAGATGATTCACAAGTATATAAACGTGGAATGAGCATTGTTTTTCCTTTTTACTATTCTTCGAGAAAATGGACAATCTTACATGATATGTCCTCGTCTCGTACAGTTATAGCATTGAATATTTCTCCTTTTTTCCTTATTCTTTGAGCTTGTTTCGACTTCTTGTACTTTTATGAAGTCATTTTGCGAAGGTCGAGCTTCACTTTCTTGAGTGACCATAGTTAGTTCGGTGTTATCCATGCACTTTTCTTTAGAAAGTTCGTTTCGCCAAAGGCCTGTCCATGTTTCAGGAATCCTTTGTATCATTGTTAGTGTTTCTTGTTCGTTGCTATTTGAAGCTTCCGGCTGTTGATTTTTAGTATTTTCTTGAAATTCTTCTTTTACAATATCGGATATTTTAACAACAATTTCCATACACTTCTGTTGTTCTTCTGGGTTATAATCCATGAGGGTATCTAATAATTGTTGAATCTTGGAAGTCATGTTTTTCTCACAGTTAATCTTAAATTTTAAAATATCCTGTAACGATAAATGATTATATAGATAATAAACTTTAACAATTGATAAAAATTTCAATTATAGCATAGATGTCTAGTTTCTACACGTTTGCTACTAATATGGGAAAATCACTAAAATTTTATTAGACGTTTATCGACTTAAGCAATATTTCCATTCAATTGCTGAGAATATTTTATCTCAAGAAAGTCTCTTTGCCAACTAAAACGATAATCGTTATTAATCTCTTTGCCAACTAAAACGGTAGTCGTTGTTAACATTCAGGAACATCTTTCTATTCCTTTGACATTCAGGAACATCTTTTTTCTATATGTACTCGATGTGGATGATGATACCGAGCTCGGTGGAATGAAGAGGAAGTGAGAGCACAATCTGCACGGGGCCTGTACAAGATTGTGAGAGGTCCGAAAATCCTATAGACTACCTTTACATTCGGTATTATAAGTATGATATGTACAGATACCATAGGAATCGGCGAATTGATAAAACAGTAGTCTTTTACAGCCACATGACGTCAGTGTCGTATTTATCAGACTAAAGAATCTATCATCTCCTCTCATTCAATCGTCCACAGTCATCTTCATCGGTGCACTCGTCTTATTGTCGATTGTATATTCTTCTTAATTAATTTTACGTACCCCTTCAGAGATATCACATAATCACATAGTATGGCTTATGGCCTTACAATCTCTGGTAGAGACTTCACATAGTCTAAAGCTTTACAATTATTTTGCATGATAGACCTTAACAATCTCTATAATACCATCATCACAGATTATTTTTGGGCTTCAAACGCACATAGCTCTTGTTACTAAGCCTAGTAATCACACAGATTATTTACTAATTCCTGTCATTCTTTGTTTACTTGTATTCGTACTCGTATTCTATGAACAATCCTTCGCTTGATGTCCTGCCTGCCTACAACCATAACACAATCTCACCTGATGTCGGACTTTCTTCTTAGTATTGTGGGCATGGAAGCCATGATATTTAGCATGTTTATCTCTCATATATCTATATTTCTTATACTGGGTTCCAAGAGAACCGCATTCTTTCCAGATTTCCGGTCATTTTCGTAACATTTCCGCAATATTCATCTCAGCAATTTTTACGTAATATGCCTTGGGCATTTTGTTTCTTAAAATATCTTTTATTAGATTTGATAGAAATTGGTCTTCAGTTACTTCATCAACACTTAATTGAGATTCCTGAATTGCTGCTTCTATTTTGGCAGCTGGATTACTTTTCCAATCAAGTTTTTTATTTTCTATTGCTTTTTGTAGCAATATCATTTTCTGTCTTTCTGACAATTTATAATTTATTGTGATCCATTGGAAGAACTGTATCAGTGGGTCACAATCTTCTTCTTCAATGGCTCGATGAAGTTTTATGAGAGCCATCTTTTTAGCTTCTACGTGGAATTTCATAAGTATGATAATCAGTTGTAGCTTCTGTTTAGGGTGTACATTTGGAAATTTTTTGAGAAAGTCTTGAGTGATATTTAACCACTCTATCTCATTCCCAGGTTGCAGGAAATTCCAATTTTTTATTGATTTAAATGCTTGTTGCATATGCCATAGTTATTGAAATTCGGCTTCTGTTGTTGCATTCTCCTCATTCTTGTCAACAGTTGAGGTTGATTTTGGGGGTGTATACAATGTGGGTATTTTACTCTGTTCATTTTTATTCATTGTTATTTTAGTTTTACTCTATAAATTTTATATGAATATCTGAAAAAGAAACAATAGTAATAAACGATGTAATTCTAGATTTATAGATCTACTTTAGATATTTCAATGTTAATTTTCAATATTGTACACTCTTAACTATATAAATCATAAAATAATAACATAATGATTCCTCGTATGAAATGTAAACACATTTCTCACTCTCTCTATATTTCAAGAGAACAAAATGCTGTGAAAAACTGTTAGTAGACACAATATAGTCAATCACAATATTTAGTTATCTACCAATCAATAGAGAATTCCATTAAGTATTTTCGTCTTAAAGGGAGGCAGAGTTTAGGTTTTCTTGAATTTCAACAAATTTTTGGTCGTTTTCACATGTTCAACTAATATTTCCTTGAGAGTGGCTGAATCAGTATGAAAAACATTCTCTGTCAGCATCGTTTTCTGAGAAGTCTAATTGGATGTTATCCATTCCCTCAACATCCTCATTGAAGAGTGTACTTGATGGCTTTCATCATCCCCTCGGTAATTTTCAGTTTAATCCTTGTCAAAATTAATTCAGCATATTGTGCTAATTGAAGTTTGTCTTGTCTTCTTCGTTTAAGGGACGGATTGATCTTTCCTCCTTTAGATGTCTGACTATTATTTCTAAAAAACTTAGCAGTATGTCCTAAGTAATTGCAATGATAGCACCTCATTTGGAAAGGATCCCGTTTGCAATTCATATTGGGTTTATCCCATGTTCTTCTTGCTTGTAGTTTATTAGACTCGTTATTTTTGATTTTCTGTAATTTACTAGAAACTTCTTGTAATTGTTGTGTGATGTGTTGAAATTTTTCTTGGTCCGAAAGCGTTTGTTCACGGACTTTCTTCGATACATTGTTGTCTGAATTTTGCTAAACATCATTGGCATTTAGAGCGTAATAATCTTTTCCAGTTTCACAATGTGCCTGTTTTGTAGGTACAGCAGCATGTTTCCATAATTCATTAAGTTGATATTTGTCGGATAGGAGTTTGATAAATTTGCATGTAGTAAGCAGGTGCAATCCAATGCTTTAACAGATCTCTTAATGAACTTTCCAGAAATTTGTTCTCACTTATTTCTTCCAAAGATAATTGAGCTTGTTGTAAAGCTCTTCTTAAATCATTAGCAGGGCTATGTTTCCGATCAAACTGTTGTTGAGACATAGCGTGTTCTAACTTTTTATACTTTTGTCGATCAGTTAAGTCATGTGCATTTTTGAGCCAATCAAAGAAGCTTGTTAAAGCCTCATAGGTTGGATCTTTTGCTTTTCTATAAAGTCGGGCTAGTGCTTCTTCTCTAGCTATAGGATGTTCGTCCATGAACTGAATAAGTCCTTGCAGTTTTAGTCTATCTGATAAATGAGGAAATTCTTTCAGAGTATCCTCAGTCATTTCTGCCCATTCAAGCTCATGACCTTTTAAAAGGGATGTAACCAAGGTTTTAGTGATAGTTTTCTTTTGATTGGTATTCATAGTGATATCTGGCTGAAAGGAAGATTGTAAAGAAACTTCCTTCATATACCATTGTAGTTTATCAATTTCCACTAGGTCGTGACGAAATTTTTCATAATTCTCACGTTCACGGAGTGTTAATATAATATAGTCCCTCAGTCTTTCTTGAGTGGTTCTTTCTGCTACAATCAATATGCCTTCTATTTTCTGTGGAGAATCATTCCGTTTTATTCCCAAGGTTCTGCGCATTGATAAAATTCATGGTAATTCTCGAAGGGTAAAATTTTTACATTAAAATGGTGTTCATCCTGAAATATAGGGGATCTTTCCTTAAATAAATGGGTTTCGATGTGTAATAACTTGTCTCCAATTTCTTTTAATATATTTAATTCATCTAGGTATGCCTCAATCATAAGTTCATCATGTTGTCCGAGATAATATTTCAATCGAAATTGGTCAATACCCCAAATACGTTTAGCACGTCTTTTGTTGTTTTCTGGTCGCTCTTTTGAGAGACCAAATCTTTTAATGGCTTCTTGCCAAAGCATTTCCAAATCGAAGTTAGACATACGAGTCATTGGCTTGTTTATTTGAGATTTGGATGGCAGAGTGGAAGATATATCTCCAAAGGACCAATCTTCCTGTTGTGGATTATTTCCCATTTTTATTGGCATTAAAGATGTGATTATTTTAGGAAGGTTTCTACCAATTTTTTTGCTCTCTCTAATTCAATCTCTTCTTTGTCATTAGGATATTTCCAATCCATTTGTTCTTCATGAGCAGCTACTTTTCGTTGAATAGAGTCTATATTTTCTTCTTTAGTTTTTGTATCGTCAAATCCACATTGCCGTGCAAATTTTTCATATCTGCGGTCTATGCGTGATTTGTATAAGCGGACGTACGAAGTGGATTCACTACCTTCACTACTATCACTACTTACAGAAGTGATGCTAGCAGGCATATCTTTTTCAAGCGTTCTGTTCACTTTGGGATACAAGGGTGTTGTAGGAGATTTCTTTTCTTTTCCTGTAGGTTCTTGTGAGTATGAAGATAATGAAGTTTCGTCTAATACAAGCTGCGCACTTAAAGGTGGCAATGCAGTATCACATTTTTGATGCTCCTTTGTCAGTTTTTGACGTTCCTTTTCAATATTTTTGATATATCTTGTTTCTGATAAGAGGTCATGGGTGCCTACAGCGGCTTTCTGCTGATTGTCTTGGACCTTATGTATTAGTTTTCCTATATTCGTAGTACCATCTTTCTGTGCTTTTACTACTTGATTAATTTCTCCCGGGGTAGGTGGGTGTTTCTTTTCTTTTTCCCGAAAAATTTTTCAAGAGGAGTTTTCTTTTCATTGTCAATTTTACTCATTATATAGTTATTTGATTACTTACGAGATTACAATAAATCCAATTGGAATATTCTCTAGAGAAGAACATAGGTTAGAACATTACGAAAGCAAACAAAAATACATCAACATAATAAACATAAACACAAAATTCATTACTTAAGGACTTACAGGAACGACATTACTGTTTATAGTAGTATTAGAAGATGTACATATCCGATAAACTCTATAAACTATAGTTGAGCCAATGGCCATTAAAGTGTTCACGATACTTGAAAGTATAGGTGTAAAAATTCCTGTATTCCTTTCGGATTCCTGTTCATCTAATTAATTTACTTTTTCCCAATCAATATCGGGTTGAGTAGTAGTAGAAACCGTAGTTGTTATAACTTTTGTTGTTTCGCCAGAACTGGTAGTCACTGTTTGTTCCTTTATAGTAGTTGAGGTAGTCTGTGTTGTGGTTAACTCCTCAGTAGTGGTAGTAGGATCAACAATCCTCAACTTAGGAGAACTGATGAGTTTTCCATTACGAAACTGGTGTTGATGAATGATATCTCGATGCAAATCAGTAATTGTATCCAAAGTTGATAGGGATTGCTGAACAGTTTTTAAAACATAGTAACGTTCCAAATTGCTTCTCAATGTCCGAACATGGTGTTTTATGATATTTCTTATCCATCGCTGATTTCTTTCCGTGGTACTAGCTTTGTTACTTAGTGTCGTCATTGTTTGAAACAGACGTGTGCGATAATTTTCGTCAGCAATTGATTCCAATAGGTCCATCAAACGTAAGAGTAACGAATCAAAATGTAATACTTGCATTTGATAATATTCATAATTCTTTACCATTTCCATAGTAAAGTTATTCTGTTGGTCAAACTGTATCAGTATCTGCTGTTTTTGATTTTCAAGATTGGAAAAATTGAACTGTCTCGGCGCATAGATAGTATTTCCATTGTTTGAGTGCATAGAATGCAGAGAGAACCATTTAATATCAAAAAGTTCAGAAAATTGACCTGTCTGAACCAGTTTCTTATAATATCGGGATATATCATGTCCAGGTTCAAACTCTTGAAAATAAGCTTTGCAAAATGGTTCATATTGTACACGATCTTCCCAATTCGTAACGTTCGTAGATGATTGTAACAATACGTTTTCCACTCTGCCCAAAGTGGGTGTGCAATATGTATGATCTTCATGATCTGAACATTGTGCTGGGCTAGAGTGATATGACCAGCATTGAGTTGAAGTCCTTGGTTTTAAAGTAATGGTATTTTCCAAATATGATCCTGGTAAGGTCCATTGATTATTTTCACAATGTGTATGTGACACCAATATGAAAATATGGAATTCTTTGGTCGTAAGGACGGTGGCATAAAGTAATATTTATGGTAGGTTATGGTAGTCCTTCCTCTGTTGAGTATCCACCAAACAACAGTTTCTCGTTGCTTTAACTGACCGTGTCTTAGGTGTATCACTATCCAAGAGTGTGGCCTACCTGTAGTACTCCAACGCCATTCAAAGTGCAACCGATCATGATAATGATTTTTATTTGATACGTTCGGCTGGATATCTCGAATTTGTCCTGCCGGGATCTGGATTTGTACTTCCGAATCGGATAAGGTGTGTATTTGCACTATCTTTTGAAAGTTACATTCTTCTACAGAAGATGCGTTCACCGTGCTTTCTATATGGTGATTTACGTCAATAGACTGAATGGCTGGCATATCTTTTAGTAATATGTAGCAGGGACCAGCTTCTTGTATAGGATAAGATCTATCATCAAAAAATAATTTCCATGAGATTCACTGGTATTTTTCAAAGAATGAAGTCAAGATATAAGGGAATAGCGCATATATGTTACGGAAGTAGTGTTGATACAAATATAAGACTCTGGAATTGTGTATGTAAGGAATCTGAAAGCGTGGTTGGCGTGGCAAATGTAAATATATCATTTCATAGCCTTGGATTCTTTGTTGTTGACGTTGTTCGACTATCGTCAACCATTTGTCAGGACGCCAAGTTTGTGTTTTTATGAAATCACAGCCACATGCTGGATCAATGTGAAAGGGTGCTGGTTGTAAATGTTTTGCATATACTCTTTCATGATGGTGGTTCTGTTCCCCTAAATTTTCTCTGTATTAATGTAGATCACACGGTTCTACATCAAAGTGTGGCGTTTCATGTTCCAAATGTATCTGATCTTTTTCTGGTATTAACACAGCTTGCTTTCCTTGATTAGAAACAAGGTTAAGTAAAGGTTCCAATTCATTGCTACAATTTCGTGGTTGAAGTAAGCTGTCAGATTTTATCAATTGTATATGCAAGAGGAAATATACACATAACAATTTGAACATTGCTAAGTAATTGTAAATGTTTGCCTAAGTGTCACTGAAAATACAATATAAAGGTGTTAGCATATTCCTTATTCGTTTGTAAGTTTGTTGACTGCAAATGTTCTGCAACACAAGAATATTGTTAAAAGTTTCAATTACTAAAGTGATGATCAAGGAAACTTATCAAAGGATTATTGTAAGAAATTCATTATAGTCAAGAGTTGCATTTGATTCCTGTTTGCTTAGTAGTTTTATAAGCTAATAGCAACCGTCAGAATTCTAGAATTCAAAAGTCTAAGGTAGGATACTCCCTTTTTGTATTCTAAATCTTTAAGCGAAGCTTTCCATTAATGGGAGTTGATGCAATATTGCATCCTGTCGGGAATTCCACCCGTGTTGACTATATAAGCAGGGCTTTCAGAGCTAGTCGTCATTCAACATCCTATCTCGACGAACTACATTTTGACTGTGGAATCATGTATCGATCATCAACATCGAATGTTGGTGAAGTTCTTCAACATGAAACAATCCTCCTTCTCAGTCGTAATGGGCAAGGTCAACAACTTGATCCTTTTTCTGCCCTATGTCAAGCGGAAAGCATCATCGACCATAGTGGGGCTCTACCTCCACCTAACAATGCAACATTCCGTCTGGTGTGGTTTACGGGAAGGGACCGGTGGTATTACAATCAAGTCTACATCCGGTTCGAGTTCCCGGCTCCGGATCTACTTCGTGGGCAGGTCACCTGGGACCGATCACTATTACTGGAGGATCTGGAGCTGTCCGAGGGTCGGTTCATTGAGACTGAGCCGACCATTGTGGAACTGTGGGACAGTTAATTGTAAATTCTTCTTGCTTTGTGTGTTTTTCCTTTTCTGTTCACTTTCATATTCTTATTCTTTGATGTCAGTTAAATTTCGTTATTATTAATATGTCGACTTAACTTCTGTCTTCTCGAGTTAGCAAGTTAGATATCCTATTTCAAAGTATAAACTTCATTAATGAAAGAAATATTTAAAGTGTAGAGGATTTTAAACTTCAAATCTTCTTGAAAAACTTCTGATATAATAAGAATTCCAATACTGACAGTCTCGATGTACATTTTTATCATAATATTGCTATTCAGCTTAGGGCTGGCTGTCTAAATAGACAGAAGCAAAACCACAAGGTTTCATATTTGTTTTGTACACGAGTATAATTTTCACCCCGTTTGTATCATTGAAAATGTGAAGGCCCTTGGAACATTACAATATTTAGAGAATCTTCGGTTTCGAGGTAATTGCCTTGAGTACCATCAAACACATTTTCCAGCAGGCAGCAATTCCAAAGATGAATATATTTTAATTCAAAGGGTGCTGGTCGTTTAAATACTACAAAGGTTCGGGAAGTTATTCTTCTGCTTTTCTGAGGAAATCAGATAATTCGAAACGAAGTATTTCTGGGTGGCTCTTATATATGATTGAGTCGATAAATAGCCAAAGCTTCTTGGAGAGCTGCGATTGGATTCAAAATTCGACTAGTTGTCAACACTGTTGTTCCTCTATATTTTCGTTGTAATTCTTCAGCAGGGAATTGTGCAGCCATTTTTATATTAAAATTTTACTTAAGAATTTCTTGAAATACAACAGGGAATAACAACATCCTGTTAAAATAGAATAACAATACTCTGTTGTTACAAGATAAATATGTTTGTACAAGAACAATGAGCACTGAACACCATTTGTACAAGAACAATGAGCACTGAACACCACTGAACACAAACACAAGAACAATGAGCACTGAACACCAGATCTGGAACAACAGTGCTACAAAAAGAAAGAAGACATACGAAGACTTGAAGAGGAGATACAAAAATTAGAAGCAAAAATATACATTCCGAAGGAAGCAAACGAGACGTCCAAACCTGGTAAGGACATGAAACTGTCCTGGGAGATAAGAAAACATCCATATCAACGACCAATCAGAGGACCATCTCTGATCAAGAAATATACAGTATATCGGCTGCTTCATATGATAATGCGGAGAGGAAAAATTGACACTTACTTATAAGACACAATATTGCACAATTATTCATTTCGTCTCGTTCATAATACTTGTACCATTTTCAGAACTATGTTTCATCGAGACCTTTTAACCGAACATCATATAAAAATAAACAAGAGGTTGCTTATAGCATTATTTTTCTTAAAATTTTTCACTTTGATCACATTTTACAATATCATACATTATCAACAGCTTGTCAATCTGCAGTATCGACCCTTTCCGTAACAGTGTATAATCTGTCTGCGTCGGCTAAGGTACATTAATTAATATCTCTATCATCGCATAACTGTCTTCCTGAATAGGACTGTTAAAAAGGATTTCCCATATCGCATCGACTTGCCACTGCCAATGTCTTTGATTTATTAGGCTCAGTAGTGGTTGATATTTCTTAAGATTCCCACGAAATTTTCTGTGCAAAATAATATGGGATCTTCTTCAAAAACAGTACAATCTAATCCTAAAATTCGTAGTTTATTTTGCAAGGTTTTAATTGGGCTTTGGCGCCAGGTATATTTCGTTGACTTGAGTATATAGAGCGCCTGATACACTCGTGTTTCTCTTTCTCTGGCTTCATCTATGTTAATGGAATGTGTCAATATCTGTCCTCCGAGAAGTGGTTGTTCTTCTTCTGTGGGCATTTTAAGCTGTTCTATTACAGAGCGTGATGTCATTATAATACTCTTAGCTTACCTAAGTTTCCTGAAANGAAATAGATCATTACAGAAAAGTTCCATCACTAGAAAGTTCACACAATGTACATTTTAATGTTTAGAGNTCTACTCCATCTCGAAATTTTGCACNAATTTAGTCTAGATCGCAGTATTTTTATAAGTTTATTATAGTATAAACATGTTCATAAGTTTTTGTTATAATATAGGAATATTTAATAAATATTTCCAAAACCAAGTTATTTGCCATCGATAGAATGCAATGTTCACAATCGTTTTACACATTAATCCATATCTGCAACCACTAATAAGTAGGGCAAGTTTTTGTTGCAGTAACAAAGCGAGAAAGTTGCATTTATTTTCAG
>JGI24021J15306_10007296_pt1 | contig 13447 bp, 8 predicted proteins | sample Ectturendosymbi1_FD_15306 | JGI IMG/M metagenome (IMG submission 15306) | reverse complement strand
CATAGCAGAAATTGAGCATCCCTGTGCCAGCGGTGCTGTAAAGCCTTCCACACGAGCAAGAAAAGGGTATGCTTCATTCTCTGGAACATCTATACCCCATGCTCTCGCTTGCCAGCTGCTTTGGTTCGACTTCCTGTCTTGCATTATAAGAAATTACTTTAGTTGAGGTATTTCCATTGGGTAGGACATTTTATAAAAATTTGTAACTTCTTTCCTTTTGATAAAGAAGTACTGCCCCAAGAAACAGTAAGCATACACTGTAGCTTTAAGCGTCGGATCCACGTCTGGACAGGTTTAATACAAATGCTTGCCTTCCGGTTCACCCTCAACTTATAATGATAACAAACGTTAGTTCACATTTACTTTATCTTGAAATATATCGTCCCTATCTGTTATTGTGAATGTGCAAGCATGTGCATCCCACTGTTGCAACACGAACGCCAGTCGTCTGAGTTCTCGTTGTCCGTTTTCATTCATGTCTCTTCATTCGTAATTTCAAACACATGATGTCCAGTATCGGCAACATCGTGCCTGTTTCAATTGACGAATATGAGCNCTTCGGGATGTCTCTTCCAGTTTGCGTCGATTGCGGTTGTACTATTTATCACACAATGATCTTTTCATATGATTTACCATGTAGTACTTTATGACGTCAATAAATCACATTTTGTTCATTCATAACACGCGTTCTGCAGTTTTTCCTGAAACATTTTCATTTCATCCCTAATGTTCAATGCATGTAAACCCCTCGGTGAGAAAAGTTGATTAAAAAAGAATTTTGAAACGTCGTGTAAAAGTAATTGACGGGGATTCATTTTGCATTCGCACAGAAACTTAACTTTGCTGAGTGGTTTACTGCTGCAATGCGCTGTTTTGCGTAAAGTTTCCCATAACAACCAGCAAGCCTCAACTTCGGTATATACTAGTGCTCTTTAATCTGCTTGTCATCGTGGAACCTCTGATACTTTTTCGCGTTTGTCATGGGCCCCCATTAACAAAAAAACAACAACACGAATTGCTTGCAAGAAAATCAAATATTTCGTTATTAGACACTTCAATAAATAAACAGTAAATACAGAAGTTAAAAAGCAAGAAATCTAATTGTTTAAATTTGGTCGGTCCGCTTTGGAAGAGGTGTCTCTTTTACATTTGAACTACATTGTCATTACAGTCCACAAATTCGCTGTTGTTATTATTTTGTTTCACGTAAGAAAATATGTTATTTTGTATAATCTGGATTGACAAAATAATAACAAGTTGTGTTTCACACAGCAGCGCTAGTCTACAGCACTCTCTACTCCGTCTACTGTGAACTACACATCGGCAGCATCGTGTAACTGTGATGCAACAATAACGTTCTTCGCAATTGTACAAGTAACGCAACAACTATCAATATTTCTTTTTCTTTTTTTCGAGGTTGTTCTCAACCTCCTGTATAACTAACTGGCCTACTTGGAGTCTGAATGCGGCACGGTGATCTAAAATCTTTCGTAATGACACATCAATACACTGAAGCAAGAAATCATTTTCCCTAAATAAAACGAGAAATCCTCACGGAACCCTTAAACCACGGAACCCCACTAGTGTTTTGCGGAACTTGCGGAAGGGTTCCGCGGAACCACTGTTGAAGAACACTGGTTTATAACTAAGACACAGTTTTGTGACTAGCATGTCATGGAGCCAAACCTTTTAATGCAGTGGTTCTTAAACCTTTCTACCACGCCTTCCTTATTGTCCTTGTTTCAAGGCCCCTGACTTTAAACAAGCTGTCAAAACAAATGTATTTATTGGTAAATTGATTGATCAAACTTACCATGTAGTAGTGTGCGTAAAGGCTCCCGCCTCCCTGGAAATTTTTGACGTCACTTGGGGGGCGCGCCCACCTAGTTAAGTGCCACTGTTCTAATGCATCATTCACATAGCAAAGACGGTTAGCTTGCAAAGTTTCAGATTTCGGCGTAAAACATCAAGATGTAAACAACCATTGAATTTTCTTGAGTGATTTCTTTGAGTGTTTGTAGGTAACTTACAGGCAGAGACCATGGGATCATTGCTCTATTGAAGGAGACAGTACTTCAGCTTTAATTTTTTCTGTAATGCATTGACGTCAGTCCCTGACTGTACCGCATTGGTTGATGCCTATTCACATAAAAACCATCATACTGGTTGCATTTAGACGAGTCAGATATCCTATCCACGAACTTCTGCGTGGACTGATCTCAGCAGTCTGTCGCTCAAGTAACTACTTTAAAAACTCTAGTTGAAAAGAAACCTGAAGTGAATATTTTTTATTTTTTGTCTGTTTCAAAAATAGTTTCGTCATTCTGACGTAAAAACCAAACAAATTGCCTCTCTTTGAGAGCTGAAACGAAAGCGTAAGCAAAAACAAAAGAATGTACGAACACAGAGCAAATTAAAATGAGCGACTTTTGTAGGAGCCGGAAAAAAATTAAAAATCCCACTTATGGGTGAGCTTCTGCCACTGTGCGTGGTACGAATCGTACGACATTCTATTTCAGTATTTGTTTGATGCCGTGCAAGTCTTTGCGCAAGCGCTGCACAGACTGCACAAAGATTTCTGCCGTGGAAAGAGGGGCCTCTGTCCAGATCTTAAATGCGGTGCTGGAACTAACAAACTTGCAACCGAAATCCTTCCCTACCTTCGAAACGTCTCCATCGTCGGTGAGTGGTGATGAAAATAACAACTTTATTCTTCGTATGCGATTTAGCTTTGTACACACAGCATGTAATTACCATCACACGAGCATTAACGCGAAGCATTGTCCGACGCCAGGCTTGGAAATGAGCGGGAAGTGGCCGGCACAGCGTGTAGCAGTAAAATATTTTTACTTTGAGCGCTGCGCACCAGTAATATCAAATAGTGGCTGTTTGTAGAAAGTCAGGGGTTTTGAATTCCTTGCAATACATCGCTTTCATTTGCTCCTTACTTTGTTCAAAAAATATTATAAATCCGTCAAATTATCACGCAATGCCCAATCTCTACTTGGCACAACACGGCAACTGCGCACAACTAGTACATTCGTTTGTTGCGAAAGATGAGAAGTTAGCTAGACATTAAAGGAGACATCCATTCTTACCGCTATTGATTTAATGTTATTTTTATTAAATACTTAACTTAGCCATGTGTTTGCAAGTTATGCGGCTTGGGTGAATTTGTACATCATTATACTGTGTCGAATCCTTATATTTGAAAATGTGACTTTGAAAGAGTCGATGCTTCTCCAGACATGAACCTCACCCCTATGTACAGGCGCTGACTTCCTCTTTGTAGCATGGCGACTTGATGAGAGCGTTTTGCAAGCATGCAATAAGAAATTTTGTAATGATGTGTTTTACAAAAACTGGCCTTGAGTTGGTAAATAGTTAAATACGGTGCAGGTCCAAAGACTAGATTCAGACATTTTTTAACTGCAAAGTTTTTTGCATTACAAGGAAAACAATATTGTTAAGAGATTAAACTTCGTAGAAAATCTGTCGTGTTTACTACGATACGTTTCAGAAGCTGAAGGCGGACACTTCAAGTTTGATAAAAATCAAGACGGAAAGGCGACGTACGAGGTGCAAACCTACGGCCGCATCTATCCGGACCATGTTGATAGATGGCATAGAGTGGGTCTTTTCGATAAACATGGTATGGTCACACGAATACGTTGTAAATTCTTGCACGACCATCAGAACACAAAACTGTAAAACTTATTCTGAAATCACACATCTCAGACTTTGTGTCAATTCAAGGATATGTTTGAAGCCACACAACCATACAGATGTTTTTTTTCAGCTGAAGAGATTTTTTAGAAACCACGATGTCAGTGTGGTCGAAACATGATCGTGATACCCGATAAAAAGATGTTTTTTCGTAATTATCAACACTTTTTTGTTGCTGAAACATTGTATATAGCGTGGTATCAAACGTGACTCAGAGCAAAGATGGTATAAAAAACGTTTTTACACATCTGTTACGTTTCAAAAACCATATATAGCATCGTTATTCACCCTGTTTCAGGCCATATACCTTGAAGCATCAAAGCAGAAGTAGACATGAGGAGTCGTGGGTCAGAAACCAATTGATGAAGAATAGATTACGCGTTTTTGTTTACGACATAGAACTCTAGGTCTTTAAAAAAGGACTAATAGCAAACTTCAACAATTTTTGCAGAATTCAAGCTAAACCAATCGCTTCTGAAAGAAAAACTGAAAAATCTACAATCCGTTTGTTCGAAGCCTTGCCGTTTGGGTGAAAGGAAACACACTTCAGACAATAAGGTAAGGGAAACTAAGCTTGCAGTATATGAATAGTAAATGCTCAATAGTAAACTTTGTAATAAACGCTTTCTGCTCATTCACTGGCACAAGCGAAACTGAAATAGATTTTGTTACTGGTGTTTATTTACCCAAACGCAGAGTTTCTTATCAAACCAAATGTTTCAAGCCTGAAATTTCTAGCGTTTCAAAATATCGGTCAACTTGTATTGTTATATACTCCGTGATGTANGTCTAAAAAAGAAGCAGATAATAAAGACCGTACTAAAGATGAAGCGTGCTTTCTAAACGTCAGTCTTTGAACTTTATTGNTTCTATAGTTGCANAAAATGACAACATCAGCGTCGTTTGTTTGGTGCCACATCAAAAACAAGTAACACCGTTCCCCTTTCAAAAGCAGTCTAACGATGGTTTTTTCAATTGTTCTAGTCTCTAATTACACCTCAGTAGAATACAGTGCAGAAAACTTCTGTACAATCAAATATTCGATTGAAGCGTTGCATAGGTCTCAATTTTTGTTTAGCAGTTCTGAAACATACGAATTCCCAAGTTTTCATATGTACAATAACTTAAAACAAGTGTCTGTTTTAATAAATAATTGTTACTTCGTTATAGCAATTGATAGCCGCTGTTTCGCGTCGTTGCAATGCGTGAAAGAAACTTGACTTTTGTATGTTGTTTCTATTCTAGATCAAAGATGTGTTTTAACGCACTTGTAGATACACGCGATCTTGCTTTCTCAGGTTTGCTGTTGGACGTGTATACCATGTAAAAGTGATGAGATTGTACGCAATGAAACCCAATGCATCAAATGTTTGATCACGGAAATGCCAAATAATTTCAGAAATGAGTGTGTAACACTTGAGCAAATGTAAGTTAAGTGGTTGTTTTTCAAACATGGATGTACTTTGCTGTTTCCGACAATCCTATCAGATAGAAAACTTTTGGCACTTAATCTAGGAAACTGTTCATGGAAGAAACGTTTGATTTTGTGTAAAACCACCTTAAACCTAACCTTTACTCGAACTGACTTGTAGCCTCTCTATAACGTTAAAGGACTGAGACGTGGCATAAAACGGGTAAATGCCTGAAGAACATCTGTTCCTCCTCACCGCATGCTATTTACAGCCTATTTTTACTATCGAAAGCAACCTTTTTATTCTCTGAAACGAACTCATTTTTCCAAAAGTGTTCCTTGCAACGAAACGACATTTGGGCAAGATTTTTCTGTGCATTCTGCACCAACTGAAATTAGCACTTCCTTGTACAACAAAAAACAAGCTCTGAAATCTCAAACTTGTGCTGTGAAAGGGGCAAAAAAGCTGAGCTGTGACCCTCTTGTTTACCCGCGGAGATTGCAGGCACAATTCAGTTTGACTAATGTGTTAAATTCTCACATTGTCTACGATAACAATTACAAAGAGGAAGACGATTCTATAGCATGGAAAGCATGAAATGGTTTCTTAAGATTTCCCTTCTCGTTCAGTCAGAGATCACACGCGGTGGTACTGAGAACTACGGAAGATACACATGAGCTAGATCCATTCTAGAAATGGTTTGTTTGTACGCTTCTCGTGAATGTCAAATGGGATAATTGAGGCCAATCTGCACTGAGGGGATGCCATGAGTAGCCGCGCACGATTCTTTGTTTTTTTGTTGCGTCGGGTAATTCTGCGCTCGTGCACGGCTCGGCACGGCAACTCCTGGTCGCAATAAAACAAACAAAGAATCGTGCGCGGTTACTCCTGGCAACGCCTCAGTGTAGATTGACCTTCAGAGATGAAGCTCGACTGTCTGATGAACTTTTTTATCGCACCTTCTCTTTTGTCCTTGTAAATCAGTGAAGACAAACGTTTGAAGAAAAAAAATTAGTAAACTTGCAACCTGACATTGTCATCCTTATACCGCAGGGGTGAAAAATTTTCTGTGAATTTTAGTAGCGCACGCATATTACCTTTGTCATAAGATTGCTCTTAATTATGAACTATAGGTACTGCTTCGTCGCTTCAAATCCCATTCGCGCACTCCAAGTTTTTGGTTACGCGGCGCGAGTGCGCAACAGTATTTTTGCACCCCTGGTATAACATCATTGACATTGTTGGACTTAGGGTTGGGGGCCCGAGGCCATAGTGAAAAGGGAGCCCTCTGATGACGTCATAACATTCAGTCAGCCGTGATAAGACCCTTTGATCTAGCCTAGGAAGGGAATATGCGGGCCAACCAAAGATATGTTCCTGAAACTATGGCATGACTGACTTAACAGAAAATGCACAAGGTATTCATCATACACAACTTTAAAGGCACTGAAAGCTGGGAAAACAAAGCTAACAACACATCAAAGCTATGCGATAGCAAGTTGGCATCGTCCCCCACGTCTTTAGTTTGCGTTCCATTTCTCTGCATTCACCATCAATAAACTAGAAAGTTTATAACATACATTCTCCCTGAAAAAGACTGGTTTCGTTTCCTGAATTTGTTCACAGCCATATTCTTAAAAGCGACCCCATGAAGCTACAGACAACAACGAAGCAGACTAAATTTAAACTTCATATTTTTGAACTACATTCACGAACATGGCATGCATACAAAAGCATTCAACCAGAGACTTGTTTTGAAAAGGTTTGAGACTGGACGAGTCAAAGCTGACCTCATCTTGCACTGACCCTAGTTGCTTGAAAAATGTGCAAAAGTAGCAAATAAATAATTCATCACATACATGTTGGCAAAGATTGCTACACTATTTTATTAGAAGCTTCAATCTGTTCTCCGACAGTGAAAAATATTTATCATATGGTATAAAACTTTGTTCTTATCAGAACATTTTGGAACAAATTTTAACCCACAGTTTCTTTGAGCTGTTGACTTTGGTGTGAAGCTTATCGTTATTTACTCATTAGAGATGCTGGTGGAGTTGGGGCCTTTTGAAAGTAGAGTACTTACGCATTACAGTGGCTGTTGGGGCCCTTTGCGAAGCAGAGAACCTACTTACTTGTGATCAGCGTCGGAGTATATTATATGAGTGGATAATAGTTTTTCGCCAAAATTGAAGAAAATTTACGCGTGAAACACCATGAGGGGGTCCCTAAAAAGGGGGGCGAGGCACGTGTCTCGCTCGCCTCCCCTTAAACACATTACTGGTCATTGGAACAAATATTGTTTTGCATGTTGCACCCAAACCCTAAACGGAACATTAAACCAATCACAAGCAAAGCGGTAAAAGTGCTTGGAAACTGGAAGCTAAACTGTTGTGATATGTGATCTTATGGGATGTTGGAACTTACTATTGCTTTTTTTCAGCCAAACGCAGCTCAGCAGTCCGTATTTGATGGTGCCACTTGTCATATCCATTTTGGGCCTGGTTTTAAGCATATGCGTTATTGTTGTATACGTCATACATCGAGATACACCAATTGTCAAGGCTTGTTCGAAGGTGAGAGGTCTCGTTTTTCTTGTTTTTTCCACTTGCTTGTCAATTTGCAATTCTTTACCTTTTTTCAGGAGCTAACTGTGTTTGTTTTTGCGGGAATTATTATTTGTTTACTGGATGGTTGCATCGTGTCAAGACGCCTTTCGCCAGCCAGCTGCATCTCCGCAAGGGTTTTTCTTTCATTGGGACCAGCGTTCATGTACAGCGGTCTTTTGACCAAGACCCTTCGTATTGCAATCATTTTTCAGTCGAAAAAGGTTTTGCAAACTCACGTAAGGATGTTTACGTCTTTCAAGAGGGCTTGTTAGGCTAATAAGGTTTAGACCTGGATACATGTTTTGTGAAACTTGCTGTACTCCACTGGAGTGGCGGTCAGTTGTATTTAGTTCAAAAGTTGTTTCGAACTGTGTGACCAGCCGAAAAAAGTTTCACTGTGTGTCGCTTCGTCTGTTTTCTAGTTAGATTTCATAGTCATAATATTTCATAACCGTTGCCACAACGCAAAGGCATGTTTTGGTTTTCACAGCGACAACAGCCTTGGAAGTTCTGTCGTAACAAGCAAAACCACAGTGGAAGGTTGCTTGCAAATTTAGATGGATGCTTAATTCAGCAAAAAATAATAATGTTAATTTTCAATTAAAACTGGCGACTTTTTATTGTCAGTTGAAGGAGTATATTCGTCCAATGCCACAAATCGTCACAACAGTTGTTTTGATAATTCTCCAAGTTTTTGTATTAACTACGTGGTTCCTAATCACTCCAAACAGCGCCGTCTACTCACGGATCGGAAGACAAATGTTTTACGACTGCAGGTCAGAAACTTACCACAATAATTTTATATGAAGTACTTTAAAGTANTTAGTTGGTTGTTCTAGGTCAGCAACCTTTTTGAAATAACCGCCGTGGACCTGATAACATACACCTAATGGATACGTTTTACAGCACTTTGGGAATAGTACTGTGCATAATTATTTGTTATCAGCGTGTTGACTNANAAAAGCATTGCTTAAAATATGGTTCTTTTGCGGTCAGTGCAATTGGAATGCNACAACGTTAGCACATATAGTATAAGTGACACGCAATGGTGACAATGAAGCTGCTAAAATTGTAATGCTAGTAATGATATTAACACTTAAGCAGCACACCTTTTCGTTATGTTGAAGGATGTTACTAAGTCTGTTTGGACTGCTATAGTTTATCACTATAGCNGTTGTACTGCCATCCGATGAGTTCTTCAAAAACTCTGTTGTGCTGGTGATTACTGTCAGAAATGAAATTTTATTTAGAGACGAATAATTGTATAGAGGTGCTTAACGAAAGCATACAAATCTAAGCCAGCCATAAAATCAAATGAGAGACTCAATGAAAAGTTGTGCGTTTGTTGGTGACACTGAATCGTTATTTGTTTTGCGATTTATGGCGTGAATCCCTTTTTCAGATAGAAGGGATTTTACCCCTGTTGAAAAAACATTTTTACTCCGAACGAAAAATATAGTTATCATAAAAATATTAGAATTGCGTAGGAGACTGGTCAGGTAACTGGTTGTGCTCTGTCTTGCTGAAGGTTTTGATCCAAACTATTAGTTGATATCTCGATTTCAGAAAATTGGCCAGCAATAGATCTTCACGTAAGTTCACAATTTTGCGACGAGTCATAAGCCTTTACCAGCGATTCACTTTTGATCGGCAAAGACAACCTCTGAGGGCGAGCATCGCTGCAGATGATTAAACTCAAACGTCAGTCTTATCGACGAAAGTAAAACACGTGTACCTCTTGCAGTGGATTGAAAGATTCGCAGATACTCATCGCGCTGGCGTATCCTTCCGTCTTGATCATCGCTTGCACTGTTCTAGCCACTATCAACAGACATGTCCCTGACGGGTTTAATGAAGCTCGTTACATGGGTGAGTAATGGCTGCAAGACGCTTCACGTATTCGCTATAAACATGGCCATGGGAGCTTCAAATAAGTTGCACTGACTTGAGTGCGGTAAGAATTTCCTTAAATGCTTTCAATAAAATGCTTTATGATCTTTGATAAATCTGCTGTAAATTCCTTTTCCACCGACCACTTTAGGCTTAATTTGACATTTTGGTTATTTCAAATTCCTGCTACGTACAGAATATACGTAAATTCAGCCGCAAACAGTTCTGTAGCCGGGGACCGCCGAGCGCCAACTCCCGACCTTTTTTGAAAGGGGAACAGCATTCGTCTCTATGCTATAGTGGCGTTTGGCGTTTGCGTTTTTGTTGTTGTTTTTCGTGAAATTTTTCAACCATAGATTTTAACTTATCAACTAGTACGGCATGTTTTTTTTTGATGTACTGTAATGTTCTTCCTTTTCTGTTTTTTTTGCGCTGCACCACTGGCTGTAAGTGTTCTGAGTTTCTGGTTAGCTTTTAGCTAGCAAATGTTTTCATCATCAAAAAATCGACCGTTAGAAGTGAACAGCACGAATATCTTTCCTTTTTGGAATGTTTACTTGTTGGTAAAAATCAAAAGTTAAATTTTCATTGTGAAAATGTTATAACATAGTGCAAGTGCAAACAAGGAATGCTACTGATTCCATTTCTTATTTCGATTGAAATCAGTTTCCTAGTAAAGAGATCTGCAGCTGTCGAAACACGGCTTTACAAATCTGACAAAATTTTGATTTTACATTTGTATTGGTAAGGCTTATCGACAACCTTTATTTTGATTTTGTATTTGTACTGACAATGTCGAATAAGAGAATTGAAGTCATTTGAATGAAGTCTTTTCAGGATACAGGATCTCCTGAAACGGACTGAACAAAAAACAGGAAATTGTTAAAGAAATCAAGTTTGTAAAAATGAATAAGCAAAAAAGTAAAAAATATTGCATTGTGTTATTTTTTGCCCGTGATCAAATTATACTGCATTTCCGTTTATGTATCACTACAGGTTTTACGATGTACACAACTTGCGTGATTTGGTTGGCATTTGTCCCAATAGTTCTGTTGAATACAGAAAAAGTACCACTTAAGGTGAGTGAAAATGAAAATCAAGGTCCTGATTATTTACAATAGCTACTGGCCATTACTTGTGTTTATTTTCACAACACAAGCGCATTCACGGAAAATGTTTTTTTTAGCTTTAAGTTCTGATCAGTGTTGGCCGATTAAGTTCCAAACATACACCCAATTTGGATTTGCTGAGCTCTTTACTGAAAGCGCGCTGTGTGAACAAATTGTACAGAAAGGGTCTAGTTTTTACATACTTGTTTGTGTTTGCATTTAAACTTTTAATTTAAGCTATTTAGTTTAAATTCATAAAATTATGTTTGTTGCAATGCAGAATAAAGTTCGTAACCCTGGTGGATGAATCTGCAAATCTTTAGAAATATTTCCATGGTTTTCTTTTCGCAGATCATCTGTGACAGACTGGAGGTTTCCTTTTAGCTTTAAACCTTTCGTTTTCTGCATCAGATTATGACCACCAGCATTTGTCTCAGCTTGAGCGCTTACACCGTTTTAGCATGGATGTTTCTGCCCCGATGCTACGTCATCATATGGCAACCTGAACGTAACACTAAGCAATGCGTCATGGCAAGAAACCCTACACACTTACGGTGAGTACTGAATCTAGTGCAAGAAAGGCATTTTTAAGTATGGCCTATTCATACTGATTCTGCTGTTCTTCTGAATTGTAGTTATTCGATCTCAGTTGAAATGTAATTCCCAGATGCTCGTCCAGCCATAGGCGCAACCAGGAGAGGCAAAAGACCATGCACTCCAAAAATTTCTAGCATATCTTAACGCTTTGTGCTTCGAGACGTAGTGTCCCAAACCAAATACTGTTGCTCGTTTAATCTCAAAATATTTCAAACTATTTACCCCAAAAACATTTTTGGGCTGGCTGCGCTATTGCGTTCAGCACAACCGTAAAACTATGGACTTACATGTGGATAGTTGTTTCATTAAAAAAATTAACCTTTGAAAATTCAATATTTTGAAGAAAATAAAATTAGTGTTTTTGCACTCAATGTACAACTAATTGTTCTCTATTAAGTACCAAACAAGATATGTTTTATTCAGTCACGTCATGTAAAATGCTTCATTTACATACAATTACATTTTGAGCTGGTTAGGCGTGCATTTCAATATTTCAGTTGACAGCGTTGTAAATCTTGCACATGACACCGAGCAGTAACATAAAAGTTAATATAAGATGAACGGATGTTCCTATCAAAAAAATTCAATGGCACAAGTGTACTCAAAAAGTGTAAAATTGAAAATTCCGTAAGCGACAATCACATGAAAACTCTGCGCATGTTGTTGCAGAAACAAAGAAAGATCGAAACAAGATGCTACAAACTCACTGACATCTGATAAAACCCCAACTACGTCAAGTGGCAAACGCGCGACCGGTAAGTGGCAAACGCGCAGGGGCGCACGCAGGGGGGCCTGGGGGGATCGAGCCCCCCCCTTAACGGAAATCACCTAAACACAAATTTATTGCTGACATTTGTTAAAACACAAAACAATTCCACACATGCATACATAGTTGTATAAATATTTCGATTATAACTAGTGGTGTAGTGATCTGTTACCTTGTTACGTTACGAGTGTTACACTTCAATTGCAATAAGCAAATCGCGCTAAGACTGTGGGAAACCCTCGCTGAATGTAGCTTTTCGATACACTTTGAGAGCCGGCGTACGATATATTCCTACTTCGAATTCGGCCTAAAAAACAGCAGTTTTCGGTTGCCTTACCAACGCTCTAGATCCTCCGCCGATTGCGCTAGAGAGCTGTTCAAGGGCTCAAACCAGTCTAGTAGATTCCACGAGAAAAAACATTTTTTGGTTGGTGGGTGCGGATTTTTTGTGAGTGACGTTATAAGTGAAGTAGTTTTGGGGTCATTTTGGCTCACGTTGCCTGGCCTAGAACCCAACCGCTAGGCCAAAGTGTTTCGCTGAAGTTTTCATTGGAAACTATTCTCGAGTCCGAGTCTTTTGAGCGTTTGATCGATTTTCTAGCGTTTCTGGTTCAAAAGGTATGATTTAAAATAAACAAATTAATTAATTATCTAATTAGCTAATTAGTCAAATATTTTTCCTAGTTTAGATCATAACTTTTGAACCTGAAACCCCAACAGGCCATTCGTAGTATCAACGACTCGGATTGTAGCCTAGTTTCAAGTACAAGCTTCAGCGAAATACTACCACCTAACGGTTGGCGCCCAGGACTGGGCAAAGTGGGCGAATGTGACCTAAAAGTCCTCCACTTATAACATCACTCACAAAACACCCACACCCCCCAAGCAAAACATTTTTTTTCGAGTGCAGACTAGAAGACTTGCCGAGTCTTTTGACGCTTCGACCAGGTCCGTAACCCGTACAGGAGCGGAGATATTCCCGCGCAAAGCCAAGTGCGTTTAGGCTTTTTTTTCCGAAAATCCCCGAATCCACCCGGGTGCCAAAGTGGTTACGAGTGTTACACTTCAATTGCAATAAGCAAATCGTGCTAAGATTACAGGAAACCCTCGCTGAATGTCACTTTTCGATGAAGACGTTGCGATTCATGAGTTATAATGGCATTGAGAGAAACCGCTTCATACATGCTATGACGTAGAAACTCTGGACGTGTTGCACAATCAGGCCCGTCGCCAGGATTAGTAGCAAGGGGGGCCAAAAACCAGAAGGAGGAGACAAAATCCAGAAGGGGGGGCACATTTTTAAAATACAGTATTGGACGTATGCAACAACCGGTGGGTCAA
>JGI24021J15306_10007292_pt1 | contig 13452 bp, 8 predicted proteins | sample Ectturendosymbi1_FD_15306 | JGI IMG/M metagenome (IMG submission 15306) | reverse complement strand
CTATGTTGTTCACAGAGGCGGATCAAAGGGGGGGCGATCGCCCCCCCCGAAAACCTACGAAAGTATCTTTATTCACCATATTTTTTTACAATTTGGAAAACAACATTCGTGGTATAAGCCCATTATGTCGTCCCTTGTTTTGTCACAGCAGTGTTGTGAAGTGTACTTCATCTCTCTTACAGTAGTGAACCCGTAATGAGACTTGAATGCCAAATGTTACTGAAATCGCCCCCCTTAAACTCACTGGCTGGATCCGCCCTGGTTGTTCAATATAGCCGTTATCAGTAAAACATTACTTGGTGCAACCCTAAAAATTTATTCTTGGCTCTTGTAGTGGTCTTTCTAACCAGGTTTGGATATATCTTGCTGTGCGGTGAATAGCTCTGCACGTATATTTTTTATGGCTCAGACACACTGGTTAGTCCTTCTTTTGAAGTTTCAAACTGTTTGTTTCTACCAGTCGTCCAAATATTCCCGGATACCGAGGATGCGTGCACTGGACAGCTGTACATACAGCACACAGCTTATATCCTGCTCCTCAGCCGCCTTCTACGGCTTACGTACACAGGTAAGGCAATGTGTGCTGGTGCGAAAATGTAACAGCGCTATTTGCTGCAACGCAAAAGCAGTAAGTTATTTTTTTACATGTTTTGCCATAGAATGTGGCTATGCTGCCTCCAGGGAAGGTGTGCTCATAGACAAAAACAACTTCCAAGCACAAGATCAGCATTTTGTTCATTAAAAATCCACTTCCAGTGTCAAAACTTAGATATATATTTTTCATTCACGTTGTTGTATATAAAGTACTACTGCTTTTATTGTCAACGACCAAACTCCGTTGCTTGCGGTAAAAATGACAATAATAATAAATTTAATGATTCAAAAACACGATTGATGCCAGATATGTGAAGAATGATACAAGCTGTTGAAGAAACTTCGTAGAAATTGTCTTTTGTTTGACTATTGTCAACCCTTATTACACTTGCATTGCAGGAGATTGCCAACGCCCCCGAAGTCGGCGTTTGCCAAACGGGGTCCGATGTCGAAGATGGTCACAACCGTCCCACCGAAAAACCCTTTTAATTTAGTTAACGCAGAAACAATTTCAGCGTAATATGAATTATGTCATTGTGTCAAAGTAAAGTCGTGCGAGTCCACTTCAGGGACGCTTGCGTTTACTTTACTTCATAAAACCGATATCCGTGTTGAAAGCTCTACGACTCAAATCTGACGAAGGTTCGACATGATTTTAAGAAAGGACTCTGTGTGCGAACTCTTATTGAATGTCACTGCTGGGACCCTAAAGCCATAGGCATGTATGATGTACGTCAGGCCGTAGCTGCACCAGACAGAGACTGGTTAAATGAGCGCGGAAACTGTCCGCAAACGCATCGTTAGTTTCCACACTTTTGTGTTTGTGAAATCAAGTGAGTTGCCTTTAATATGCTGCGCCTGTTTTTCTCAGTATTATCCTATTTTCTGCGACTGTGTCTTTCTTAAAATACCTGCAAACACAAAATGACCACTAGCATTTTATTTTTCAAAGCAAAAATTGCGAAACATTCGTTTTATACTTGGCGTTGACAAAAAAGGTCGCAGTCACGTTCAATAACAGAAAATGTCAATATTCGCTTCCGACGAAGTTGGACAGATGGATAGCTCAGCTGTACTCCAACTGCAACACGCGCGTTGGAGGAATCTCAAGCTCTTGATTCACCTGCGCAAGGTTTTAGACACAACCATGAACACGAAGCGCTTCGTTTGTCACTTGGTTATTTTACTTGAATTGCCGCACACAAGCTTTTTTGTCCTTTTCCGAACTGACCAGAATATTGATCAGCTACGTTTGGGTGACAAGCTGTGCAGACAGTGCCGCAAACATTTTTACATCCATCACTACAAGCATGTGGCAAGCATGCACAGACTTAAGATAACTGCCAATCTCAGCCAGTACTATTTTCCTGCAACAACATTCATAGCTAGGAAGAAGTAACAACATTCACATCGGAAGAAACCAAAGGCTGGTCGATGTCTGCGACGCTTAAGCAAGTTTCGTAAATACGAAATTCATCATGCATTCCAATGATCGCCCTGTATTGTGCGATGGGTAAGCAGCAATCAGTTATCCGCTAAGACGTTGGCTCTTTTTTCTGCCCGCACTTCCGGTAAGCGCTAGCACCGCATTATTATGTTGCCTGTAGTTTTGCCGCGAAATTGATCCGGCTCATCATAACCATCGGCCTGATTTCATTCACGGAGTGACATTTCCGAATACGAACGCATTTATTTCTTTAGGGGATGATGGCAAGGCGCTGTGTTATTGATTAAAAAAGTCTTCTGCAGATGCCACATTTCTTCATTAATAAACCCGTGTGACCATCAAAGCGGAGCTGCTATCATGCTTCTTAGCATACACTTAATGTGCGAAGTAAAAAGCATACCTTGGATGAAATGTACTGGTGTAGGAGCATGCGCAATTCCGTGTTTTGCTGCCGTAGACCTTCTGTTTCTCGAATGCGGATTTCTCTTTCTTGTAGCACTTTGCTGAATACACAATTTACCATTTTGCTATAACATAAGCTCGAAACCGCAAGGTATGCTGCAACAGCGCAACGTTAAACCGAGGTCCCGGTCCTTTATTGTCGCACAGTAAGCAACGTTGGTTGTGCAAACGACTTTGACAACCACTAGGATCGAGGCGTTACTCAAGGTTGAATAGCTCGGCCTTGAGGCAAGATTCAGTCGTTTCATAACATCTACATTGCATTCAACCTTCAGTTCACCATGACGTACTGGACTCGCACTTGAAGCAAATCCCCTTGGTATGGTTCATGACTCGGTGCAATTACTTCACACTGATTAAAACCAAGTATTTCTCTTTATGGCAAGAGGGACTCACGTAAGCTTACCGTAAATTAAAACCAGTTTTTAGCGGGGTGCAGTATGATAGGAAAAACCCTGCGGCCTGCCTGTAATTCGATGCGATGAGGTGTTTGCTTTCTTAATCTGCGCTTAACGCCAACTTGTTCAGGCTCCCATTCGGCAGTTGGTTATTGTACTCAGACTTCAGTTTAACGTCGTGGGCTTTTGATCATAAAACACTGGACGCGCTTTACCAAAATTGTTGTTCGATCACTGAAGGTGAATGGTGGCGATTTTTTATAAATCCACAGCTCGGCATATCTACTTTTTCGACACGTTAAACATGTCTTTTGAAATTTAGACTTCTACGCAATGTTTTTCCGATGGGTTCCGTGTTTTTAAATGAATTATACACCAACGAATGCGAATAATGTTTTCTGCTAACTTTGAAACATACAAACCGCAAACTTTGAAAAATACACATGTGTAGTGTTTCTTAAAAGTGCGCCGCTAACTTACTGATACTTGGTGAGAGATTCTGCCAAAGCATCCCACATTTTCAGCTTCGGTTCGTCGACGACTTCCGACATCGATTGCCAGTATTCGGCGTCATGGGAAGCATCGCGCACGATCGCCACTGATTCCGTTTGCACCGCGCTTGGTCGGTGCTTTTCCCTGTTTCGGATAATACTTTGCTGTGAAAACGCACCCGCACGACAAACCCCTTCAGCACAGGTGTACGGGAGTGCATATTTTTGGGGATGCAAAAATTTTTTGCCCAAATTTGATCTTGTTTTTCTCAAATAACGTATAAACAACAAGCCTTAATGTTAAGACTAAAACGTACCATTGTAAATAGATCAAGGTGTCTGCATGCCTAATTACCAATTACTGGGGTTGAAAACCGTACGCCCTCAGCTAGCAATCAATATTCTGCATAGCCACATGTGAACAATGGTAATATTTATTGTGCTGAAAAATGTTAGTTAATTGCAATAAAATCCCCCCCAAAATTGCTATTCATGTCACCACGTGTGGAACGTGTTGTTCAGCATCTTCATTTTCAAGTTTTATATATGTTCTACGCTTATTCGTTCAACACGATCATCATAATAGCTAAGATCTGTTCTTCTCTAGAATAGATGTTTTCATTTGTGTTAGTCACAATCGCAATCAATCTGGAAAAGGAGGAAAATATCAGGTTACGATCTAAAGTATTACATCTGCAAATAGGTCAAGTCTTAAGTAAGGAGGCAGTATAATACATATCATATAGCTTAGCATTCCGCATTAGGCAATCTTCACTGCAATGTGTTGTAGGCCTACTTAAAATACTACAACTATTTTAAACGTTTACTGCTTCTAAAGTGACAATAGTATTAGTGAATAATGCAGTGCAACAAATAATACAGTTGCCACTGTTCATGATAGCATCACTTCACAGAATTAAATTGAAACAATACAATTTGGCAGGATGCAACAAATGAAATTCATTGCATGAAAGAAACAAAAAATATGTAAACCTAAACAGTATGAAATCAAAGCTACATTACTACCATCCCCACAACATATTACAGCTGCACTTAGTTACATCTGTTCATGAATAAGTCACAACAACAGATTCACATTTGCAAATCTTACAAGATCAAGCAAGTTTTAAACACGAAAGCTTCACAGTATCATATCGCAGCTACACCACACTACCGCGGAACATTTTGCAGCTACAGCTACATTTTAGTTGTACACTTTACAGCATCGATTTGAGGTTTACAAAAATTAGGGATAGTTGGAATGGTAGGTCAGCACTACATGTTCCTAATTTGTAAATGTTTCTAACTCTACCCAAATTTGAATGAGGTTGTTTCAGTTGGCCCAAATTGGATTTGGGCTGTTGTAATTCGCCCAAATATTCATAACATACCACGTATGCAAATCTGAATGAAACTCTTCCAATTTGCCCAGGTGTTTCCAATTGTACCCATGTTTGAATGAAGTTGTTTCAATTTCCCAAAAATGATTGAGTCTGTTGGAATTTGCCCAAATGTTTCTAATTGCATACAAATTAAAATGAAGCTCTTGTATATTACCCAAATTGAAATGGAGCTGTTTGAAGTTCCCCAAAATTGAATAAAGCTATCTGAAGTTACCCAAAAATGAATAAAACTGTTTGAAGTTCTCCCAAAATGAATAAAGCTCTTTGAAGTTACCCAAAATTTAATGAAGATGTTTCACTTGACTCAAATTCAATAGAGCTATTGAGATTTGGCCAGAATTTATTTAGCCTGTTGGCATTTACCCAAATTTGAATGAAGTCCCAATTTGCTCAAATTTCATTGAGATTTTTATTTACCCAAATGATTCTAATTTTATCCAAATTTCAATAAAGCTCTTATAGTTCACCCAGAAATTGCTAAATGTACTAAAATTTAAATGGAGCTATTCTATATAGCCCAGCTTTGAACAAGGCTGTTTGAAGGTGCCCACAATTGAATGAAGCTCTTGTAAGTTGCCAACATTTGATTTGACCGATAGACTTCACCCAAATGTTGCCCATTTATCTAAATGTATTTACTTTCACCCAAATTTGAATGAACCTATTCTCATTTGCCCATATTTAATTGAAGCTGTTGTAACATACCCAAATGCTCTTAATTTACTCAAATGATTCCAATTTTACTCAAAACTTGAATGGACTTTTTTAGTTGGCCCAAATTTGATGAAGGCTGATGAAATTACCACATGATTCCAGTTCATTGAAGGGCAATGTCTGTTTTGCCATCATGGGCAAAAAACAACGGCAAAATAGTCTCAGATTATTTTGCTGGTGTGGCCATTATTTTGCCTCAGTTGGGAAAATAGATACTATCTCACACGTGAATGTAGCTGTACACTTTGCCCAAATGCTGAAAATTTTTGCCCGGGGTCATTCGGGGACAGAGCCCCCAAATATTTTTGTGCCTCCCAAATTGTGTTGTGCTCAGAAAAATTTGTTTTAAACATGTAACATGTAATAAAAACAAAAATCTTTCGCCCCTAAAATGTTTTTTCCCCCCAAACCGTAAAACCTGCCAACGGGCCTGCTTTAACCCCGTCACTTGAAGTAGTACTAGACTCGCGTTAATCACCCGAGATTTCAAACCTACAGGGGGTCTTACCACTGAGGAAAGTAGATGCAAGTGACGGGAAAGACAAAAGAGATGAAATTTTATTCATATTGATTTAACTTTTTAGAATAATCCAGTGAAACCTGCGATTTGAACTTTGTTTGATCAAAACTTAAGTTCCAATGTATGGAAGGCAGACACAGATCAACGTTTGTAAATTATTTAAAGCAAAAAGATGACGAACTTTGATGGCTTGACGTGTTCCTGGACAAACTTTTTCAAAATTGGAAGAACTTGGTTAGAATCGATCAATCCTTCGTCTTCTGGATTGTTGCTCCCCTCTGCAACTAAAAATTAACAACACGTGGTTATGCAGTTAACCGTTTTTATCACCATTACCCTATCACTAATACATACCAGTAGACTCTTGCTGCAACTCGGTGTCTTTCTCCGCAGTATCTTTATCAGCTGGATCTGCAACAGAATCATAACCATCGGGTTAACTTCGGTTCTGGATCAAAGTTCTGACATTAGAAGTTTTTGTCTAATATAGCTGTGCACAGTATCGCCCACCTTTGCTTAATGGAAGATATGACACAAGGGGAAGAGTCAGGATCTTGGTAGGGGGGAAGTTCTGAACTTACACAATCTTTAAGATATCGGATAATCTCCAGTTACTGGATCGCCAAACGTATGCGTTTAATTTCTAGGTAAAGAAATGACTGTATTGACCACGAAATACGGGGTTCTAATCTGAATAAATGCCATCCATGCTTGTTCGATAAGTCACAGTGTCAGACCACCATCTTGGTTAAACTCGGAACTATAAAGTTGAACAAAGGTAAAGTAAATAAAACCGAAGGCCACTTATTGCTGCATAACTTGGAACTTCAACAAAACTGAACGCCTCCAAAACCTAACTGGAAGCTTCTTGATAGCTACTACAGGCCTACCAAACCACGGGAGCAATGCCCCCCAAACTTTTTTGTGCCCTCCAAAATTTTTATTACACATATAACAAAAACAAAAATTCCCCCCCAAAAAGAATCTTTTTTGCCCTCCAAAACCTCAAAACCTGGCTATGGGCCTGCTATAAACTTATGCAGGGTTCGGGTACGAAAGAGCAATTGCTGCTTTATTCCAGGTAAGTTAAACCCGTACACGCCTACAAAGCAAAAGTACTTGTGATTTTATAGTTGTTAAAATGTTCGCTAAAGACTTGAACGAGCACGAAAAAAGTCGAAAATTCCAAACGTTTGATGGGATAAAAACTTTCTACTTTACGCAGTAACGGATAAAAGTACAGTATCATGAGTGAGCAACAGTTGGTGATACCAGTAAAACATTATCTTCACGTGAAGCAACTTACCCGTTTCAAACTTTACTTGCACCTTTCCATGTTGATGAAAAAAGTTGGCCAGCTTCGTTACATCATCTTCGGTTTCAATGCTGAGAGCCTAAGAGCACGGAAACCCGTAAATTTGACAAACCAAGTTCAGAAAAGCGACTTGGAATTGCACCGAAAACTAACCTTAAAAATTGCATCTAGTTTTATCAGCGACCGCTCGTCTGTTTCGAGAGGCTGCAGCAGCTTGTTCAGCTTTTCCTCGACAAGAAAACCTGTTTCGTCGCAGAGCACCTCCAGCACTTTTTTCACAGCTCCCAACGAAAGATTTGCTTCAGACTGAAAAAAATGTGTATAGGTGCCACTGAAATATGAATACGTGCTGCAGAATCACCATAAAATTATGAAAGCGGGGCATGACAGGCAGATTCCTCGAAAGCTTGGTATAATTATAGCTAATTAATTAAAACAACACTAAAGTTAACCACGGTGCCTGTGTTGAAAAACCACAATTCATCAAAAAAATGAAACTGGAAGAAATCTATGTCAAACAAAATTTCAATTGCATGAAGATCTGAGAGAAAAAGCAGCACACTAACGCACATGAGAGTATTAACGTTTGGTAAAGTTTTAGAAGCATCCTGGCTTGCCTGTATTTTTCAACAATTCTGCCTATATCGTTTGATTGGTAAACACCCAAACGTCGGACAATTTGTGGATCGGTTGATACCAGTGCCGGAGTAACACTAGTAGCAAAAGTAGCAATTGCTACGGGCCCCACGCTTTTGGGGACCCCGCGGTCTTCTGTAATAAATCCTATTTATTACATTATATATAAGATTTTTTTCAGTCTAAGAAGTCAGTATTTTGCTAAATTTTCGATAAGTAGTAAGCGAAGGTTTTCAATTGAACCCTGTCTGTGTCCAGAAATTCTGGTTTACTTCTTTCTGTACAGTTACGTAACAAAAAATAAGATTGCGGTCCGCAGTGTTGCCATTTTAGCTGATTTGCTGCTACATCTAGCGGGGTTTTCTTACTGTTAGCTGTAAATTTTCAATCTAGTAGTTAGCTGATTTTCTAGCAGGATTTTACCAACCGTTTGGCAGGTTTAGCAGGTAACAAATTCCTGACCAAACACTTGTTCCAACAGTTTTTCAAAATGAAAACTTCTACACCTTCTTCATCAAAGAATATATTTATCTTTTTCATGAGGTTTTTAATCGGGTAACACTAGGACAAAGCACAACGAGCTGCCTGCAATTATTGGAAATTTTTATTATGATGCAAAGAAGCTGCTTCAAGCAGATGATTGTACCATAATAACAAGTAATTAGATGGCTTGGTGAAGCCTAAATGATTTGCTTGTGTGCTTCGTTAGGTTACAAGGCAACATTGGTAGAATATGTTTTTATCCGACAGCACGATATTTCAAAGTGGTTCAGTTGCGCTAGTGAGTAGTAATGTCAGGTAAAAAAAATTTCCTGGTAAACTGAAGCTGCCAAAAGTTTCGACATATGTATGTGGTTGCAAGATTCAGCACTTACTGCAAAAGTTGGCTCAGTGCCTACTGCCTATCCTGCTGATTCAACAAGTCTTTTGCGAAGTTTGCAATAATGCAATCGTAGCGAAATATTGTGAGCTTAAAAGGCATAACTGGTAGCAAAAGCACTTGGATAAGACTAAAGAACTTTTTGCATGCTCCCTAATGTACCACAAAGTTTTAAGTTGCAAAGACAGACGCAGAAAGTTGTAGGGCTGAAGCTATGCTCAGATTGTTTATTGCTGAGCATTTTTCTACTGTGTAAAAACAGGCAACCATTTGAAAAAGATCGGCAAGAACTGTTTGTCATACAAAAAATGAGGCAAGCTGCAGTTATTTTGCTCAAAAAGTCAAAATATAGACTGATAGAAAATTGTGGGCCGAAAGGTGTGTGTTGGCCAAGACCGGCATTTTCAGTCCAGCATGCTTGCAGAAAGCGAATCCATGGCGAAAAATTAGTATATTGTTTAACTTTATAGGTTTCTCACGTTAAAAATGACCGATTTTTTAACAGAACTTCACTGCTTATAGCAGATTTTAGCTGAAAATTTGTGACAAGACTCTCAGCAGAATCTAACAGTTTTTTGTGACACTCTTTAGCAGATTTAGGTCACAGCCATCTGGCAACACTGGCGGTCAGCACGATTCACTCAGACTGTCATGTCACGATGCGAACTGGATAGCGCATGCAGAGAAGCTAGAAACAAGGATGACTTGCCCACACCCTTTATGATTTAGCAGGTGTTGAGATGTTTTTTAAACTTGGGGCCCCGCGCTCTTGAAATGCTACGGGCCCCGCGCTACCTTAATCCGGCACTGGTTGATACATCAGTAAGGCTGTCATAATGACTTCGGTAAATAATGAATGCGCCTTGTTACTATTCTTAAACCAGGTCAAAATAGGATTTTATAGGTTAGTATTATGTCGCAAACATTTTCTCAACGCGGTTTTCAATAGCACATATCTGTCGTGACAATAACAAGCGAAAGATTATTTGTGAGAAAACAGCATTCTGCTGCCTGCAACAACGTTAGCTAGCATGTCAGAAGCGAGAGCTACAGGTATCACGGCCAGCAATTTGCGCAAAAAGGGTAATCCCAAGCGTATCAACCGTTTGGGGTGCACGTCCGTTAGCCATATCTTCTAACAACAAACGGAGTAGGTCATGACGCCTCAAGTATTACTGCACAACCTGCTGCGGGCAAGCAAAGTAAGGTGTTCACTTCAGGTACTTGAAATATTTACTCATTAACATTCTGCAATAAAATTCTTTGTTCGTTATTGTCCTTACCAGTGACTTAAACAAAAAACAAAAACACTTTTTAACATCGCATAAACCTGCAACCGGAAACACTTTTCTTTCAGGCCTCAAAGTCAACCACGGTGTAAACTTGTATAGAATTAGATAGCTGTCGAATCTTGATAAGCCTTGCATGAGTTTTTCGTTTGTGGATTTAGCATGTGCAATAAAAACATTTGTTCCGCGTGAATTTGATTTCGGCTTTTTAAGAATCTTATCAATTTCGAAGTAATAGTAGGAGTATCGTATGACACCCATTAGACATTTTCGTTGGTATCTGTCTACCATTTTTTTAAATCTTCGCCATATTCTTGGATCGTGTGATAGCCACCGCGTAGGTGAGTTATAGGGCAGGTGAAACAGGACTTCGCGACCATCAATGAACGAGCATTTTGGGAAAAATAATCTCATGCAAAATCTTATTTTTACAGCGTTCGTCTCCAAACCCAATTTTTGGCACTCGAAGCATCGCTTGTTGAGACTATTCTGAGGTACAGAACTCGAATGAAAAGCGATTGCACGCTAGTGTAGTTGAATAAATGTGTTTTTTTGTTATTTCATAAACTTTAGACATTTCTTGCTGTACGGCATAGACTTAACAAAGAACTGCCGGAATTTCAAATTAGCTAAATGGGAATATCCTGAGCCTTTCGTAGTGACTTGAAATTTTTCCAAACCATTTTGACGCTGTCACTGGCAAATACAGTAAATCTAAAAAAAAATGTCAAATAACAGAAATGTCAACAGCGATGCTAAATTCCGCAAGGCAAAGTTCCGCTAAGCATTGAGTCTATGGCGGCAATCAAACATTAAATACTGTGAAACTGGTTCGAGCGTCCAACTCACCGATGCTCCGGGCTTCGATTCATCGGCCAAATCTGCTCTGTCAAGAGCCGCTTCGTTTCCAGCAAGCACTTCTCTCGCAAAGTTTGTTGCGGTCGGTCGCGGATCCGAAAACTCGGCTTCAAGTGGTCCTTTCGATTTCAGAAATTTCCTTCGAAGACAAGATCGATTACGAAAAAGAATGAGGCAGCAAATCAGAAATCTTCAGGCTTGAACAATAATCGCGGAACGTAACGTTGGCACGCGAAGCAACTGTTTTTGGCATTCCACGGCCTTTGTTATTTTTCGGCTTGCAAGATGAGAGTTAAACAAATTGGAAAGCTTTGGATTTTTTTGTCGAAGAAGTCATAATGGGAGTAAGTTAACGCATTTTTGGATGACGTCATCTGGCCATGGGCGCTAACGCCAAGAGCCAATTTTTTGACTCAAGTTTTTACTGGAAACTAAGATATAATACGAGTCTTTGCAGTGGTTCTTAACCTTTTTTACATATCTTACCCTTTTATCAAACAAGATTACCAGATTTACCCCCAATACCTTCATTGGTGGTCATTTATTAAAAATACGAAATTAATAAACTGATACAGTTTGGAATGATTTATAAAAATGTACATTTGCTGCAATTTATGGTTCAGTAAATTTACCCCTTAGAACCGGGTTTCTTAATCTGGGGTGCTGAAATCAATTTCAGGGGGTGCTGGGGAAGGTCACATACGTGGCAGAAAAAGGTCTTTACATTTGTCTTTACTTTATCCTTATAGTAACCAGGTGTTAGCCAATTGTAAGGGGTGCTGAGCTGCTTGGGCGTGACCAAAAGGGGTGCTGAGGTAGAAAAAGGTTAAGAAACGCTGCCTTAGAAGATGAAATTTACCCCAGGTTTAGAACCACTGCTTTAGAGGGTTTGATTTGTCTTCTAGCGTTTCTGGTTCAAAAGTTATGGCCAAAAAAACGCAAATTAATTAACCAATTCCCTAGGGCCTCATTAGGGAATTCATTAATTATTTTGTCGTCTTTTGGCCATAAGTTTTGAACCAGAAATGCTAGATGGTAAGGACACCAACTGGTTAAACTTGCTGCCAGTCAGTCGTTTGTCAATCATTTGTGCACGAACTCGAGCTGGGAGCAAATTTAGCATTTAAAGTAACAACATAACTAGATACAATGTGGCGCTAACTAGCTGCAAGTTTGAGAAAATCCAAACTAACTGTTGCCACGAATTAACAGAAAACGATCTTCTTTGGCAACGCTGACTTGCCTTAGTGTAAGTGTCTTTAACTGCCTGAAATACAAGTCAGATATTGACATTTGGGAGCAACGAATCGACACTTACGCGCTGCAGTGAGAGCAAAAATATGCAGTAAGCTGCTATCAAAAATCATTGATGCTATTGGCCTAGTCTGCGTAAGGATTTCGAACATTATTTTCCAATGGATTTTTAAGCACGGAAGTATACAAATGACTTACGCGTCCGGGCGTCGCCACTGTAGCCCTAAAATTTGGGAGTGGATGGTTTCGTCCGCGTTCAGAACTTTGTCCACAAGACCTTGCACTTCTTCTTCGTTCATTCTCCAAACATCTTCGAACTTTTTAGCGTCGGTTGCGGCAAAATGTCTTCATATAAACATCAAGCTCGATATATCAACAGGTAACCATGTAGCATGATGAGCTTTGTCTCTCAAGTGTTTCCTTCTCGAAGCGAAAAATTAATGAAGCCAGTGATAGTGCAAAAAAGAAAGGAGGGTTTGAGAGCGAGCGGCACATTGCAGTCGTTCGGTTGAACTCTTGCGACTCACTAGATTACAAAACAAGCGCTTCCTGTTGTGTTATCAACAACATGCGACTGAAGATGCGCGAACAAAAACAAACTCGATTAACTTCAACCTAAAACTTTGAAATTTTGAGATGATTGTTTAGAAGAAGATTGCAGAGTAGAAAGTAGATAAACAATCCAAATTTCGACCCGTAGATGTATAGAATGTAGCATCAATGTGTGTTACACCGGGGCGGATCCAGCCAGTAAGGTTTGGGGGGACGATTTCAGTAATACTTAGTAGTCAAGTCTCATAATATGGCGAAAGTTGTTTTCAGAATTGTACAAAATATGGTTAATAAAGTTACTTTCGTAGGTTTTAGGGCAGTGCTCTTCAACCTTAGTGTCATCGTGGAACCCCTGATATACTTTCGCTTTTGTCGTGGAACCCCCATTACCAAAAGTTTAAAAAACACAAATTATTTGTAAGAAAATCAAATATTTCGTTATTAGATACTTCAACAAATAAACAGTTATTACTAGGGCAACCAATCTTTTGACCTAACAACTTAAAATTTTAACTTTACAATTTACAAATTTTGACTTTATTTTGACCTCACTTAAAAGCACTAGTGTTTCTGTATGCTTTCGAGGAATCAGTCGACTGCCATCTGCTTTCGTCTTTTTGCGATGATTCAAACTTGCAC
>JGI24021J15306_10007289_pt1 | contig 13453 bp, 8 predicted proteins | sample Ectturendosymbi1_FD_15306 | JGI IMG/M metagenome (IMG submission 15306) | reverse complement strand
TTTTTTTGTTAGAAAAATTCAAGACATGTGACATTTTTATGATTTTATGTGAGTGACCAGACCTCGAAAATCTTTGACATTTGTAACTGGACCCTTTCTTAAAATAATTGAGAACCACTGTGCTAAACCTTCGCTACAAAACCAGTTTCCTAAGAATTCTAACCGAAGTAGACAGCTTGCAGTGCGAACAATGCATGACAGTGCGTTGTGTCTCTGTGGTGCAAGAAGATTATACTACTTTTATAACGTCACAAAACCTTGATTATCAAATGTTTACAATAAGATAGTAATGGTCTGTAGGTTTATCAGATGTTGCTTATTTGAAAATTGTTACGCTGCTCCAGAAAATAAGAAAAAAAGGACGCAAATCGCAAATAAGGACATTTCTTAGAAATAAGGATATTAATATTTTCCAAGACGTAGTAGTGCAAAATAAGGACAAATCTTAGAAATAAGGACGGTGTGGTAGCCCTGCCTATGGGAAACATCTCATGGGACAGCACACATTTGTATTTTCCATGAGACTCAGAAATAGAATGAGAGTGTCAAAATGTTACTGAATTGTCATACTTAGACTATGCTTCTGAATTTTAAAGTCAATAAATTTTGTCGTTTTGCATGTCTCTTTGTACATGTAGTCCTATTTAGTAGATACTAAACTTAAACTTTCATAAATTTAATAATTTTAATTGTATTGCATTCTGTATTAATATTATAATAATGTAATGGGAATCCCATGATACGGGACAGGCATAAATTACTATGGGATGAGAATGGGACAGATAAATATGTCCCATGGACCACCCTAGTTTACCTTCAACATGAATTGATCCGATATGTCTTATAAAAGTATGGAGTATGTAGTTGACTACGTCACGTTGAGTTTCACCAGTGTGGGCAAGAGTAACGTTAAGCCACAGATCATGTCATCAGGGTTGCGGAGTCGGAGATAAAACGTCCGACCTTTCGAAAATTTCCGACACCGGCTCCGAAACTTCCAAATTTTCGACTCCGACTCCTTAACATAGCATGAATGAAGTTTGGTGGTTGTCAACAATTTTCTAGCAACTAGCAATCAATGGATATCGTGGTACACAGCAAGAATTCTCTGTTGCAATAAAAGTTTCAAAAGAAATTGTACCATATCTACAGGAATTCCTAAATTAGAGTATGGTGTACAAAATGATTAAATTGGATTTCGGGAGTCGCAGTCGGACAAGAAAATCTGACATCGATTGAAATTCCTAGTGTTGCTGTAGATCCAACTCGGACTCCATGCAAAAACCTCCGACTCCTTGCGGCTCGGCAACCCTACGTGTTATGCCCCAATGTGCTCAGCAGGTCCTCTGAAAGAGTTTTACCAGGGGGATAGAAGACCGTTACCGGGTTCCTCCAAGCGTCTGGGGCCCCTCGTAGATTCTTGTGTAGCTTGTCTCTATAGTAATCAGGATATAGATAAAACAGCTACCATGTTAAGATTTGGAAATAGATAAGTTGTTATACTTACTACTTTCTTAAAGTAGTAATTTTGGGATTGCTTGCAGAAAAACTTAGCGTGCGCAATTTCATCCTTCCGGGCCCAGGTGCGGTGCACCTCTTGCACCCCCCTCTCGTAGGCCCTGGTGTTCAGAACTACAACTATTAAAGCTAAAGCGCCATTTGATTTTGCGTTTGCTTCGTCCAAAACCAGCATTAACATTTTCAGGACGCAGAGCATAAGACCTTTAACGGGACGCGTAGGGTGTTTCCGAACGCAGTGGTATGGCCACGCGTTCACAACGCCCTCTGAATGCGTTTTTTTTTCTTTTCTTCGGAATAAAGACAACACTTCTACTTCTGGGTGCTCCAGAAATGACATCGTCTGGCACAAATGCCTAAATCTGAAATTGTCGATTTTGCTGCTTTGCAACAAAATGTCAAATGTTATCAATATCATGAAACTTCTGTATTTTAGATCATATTTCATGACAAAGACGGGCAAAACAGTTGCCTACACAACCTCAAAAACGCCGCCACTTAAGGGTTGGTACTTGCTCCCACCCACTGCAATATATACACTTGCGATTCCATCGAAACCTTTTCTACACGACATATGTGCACCGACAATATTACGCTGACTTTCTCAGCCAACACGTTCAGTCAGTCAGAAAAAAATGTATCAAAGAACATGGCCACCGTACAAGAATATCTAGCCAAGTGCCACTCAAACATCTCCACCAACAAAACTGTCTGCCTGGTGTTCCACAACAGAAACTACTGTGCAGGTTATCAACTCAAAGTAGAATCCTTTCCTGGAAATCTCCTATTCCAGAATAATCCGACTTTTCTGTGCCTTACTCTTGACAGAAGTCTCCCTTTCAAAGGTCGCATCCTGAAGTTGATAAACAAAGCCGCACCAGGAGCAAAGCGCCTCGCGGCCTGAACTGGAGATCCTCATTTAACGTGGTCAAAAGGTCGACAACTGCTTTGGTATATCTTCCAGAAGAATGTTGCTCCAAAACTAGGTACGAAAGTGCACGTCACATATAAAGTACGTAAATGGGATTCCCAGGTTAATGAAGTCATGCGTGCAATCTCACGTTATATCACATCCACTTCTGTAGATATCCTTCCTTTCTGGTATCCTGCCCCCCACTGCTCGAAGAATAATGGCATGTCTACAGCTATATCTCAAAGCACAAATCTAGTACATGAAGCCCTACACGTACGGCGCACTCCTGACAGACTCCGCTCGAAACGCCCGTTATAGAACGTTCATGGAAAACCTCACAAACCACGATTCCTCTCCCTCTCTTGTTCCAGATTCTTTGCAGCCATGTCTATCTAGTTTTATCTCTCCACCAGGTTGCAGCTTGGGCCCAACTTGACGGATTGCGCACTGGACACAGCCGGATCAACGTGAAACGTTTGCGATTGGCCAATGACAAAAATGCATTGAGCGGAGACATCCATTCTGCCGGTGATATCCGCAATCATTGTACTGTGCTGGCTCAACTGTGCAACATAACCAACACAACCAACGAAGTACTGATTGAATTCTTCATTTCAGATCTAAACTCAAACCATCTGGCAGCTCTGTGTACACATAGAAAAAGATGTCGTGCCCACAGCTTTCGACTTTTGTGCGATACGTATTTGCGAAAAGATGTCAAAGAAGAATTTTTGTCTTGTACAGCTTTGGAAACTACAACCAAGAATCAAGATGTGATGGATAGTATCTCACTACTTATAGAAACGGCAGGAAATAGATCAAAACCTGGATTTTAAACAATGTATAAAGAAAAGGAACCCCAAGCAAAAGTTGCACATTGCACGATACTGTGTATCGCTTTTGACTGCAAGGCTCTTCCCAATTCTTTGCAGGATGTGCTTGATCATGGTCTGAATAGTGAATGTCGTAAATAAGAGCACCGTCACTTTCCGCTTATTCAACCTTTTGTTGTAAAAACATGAACTCAGATCATGAGACTCTCCTTCAGGACAGTGCACTAAGTTGCTTGTGGAAGGGAAAAGTTTCTACTCTTTTTACTGAGTTACGAATTGAAATTAAGTTGTTTGGAAATACAAAAGAAAGATGTGTTTTTTATCAGTTTCATCAGTGATGAAGCTTAGTTGGTGAAAGCTCCTGGCTAATTTGGCTGATATTTGCGACGCATTGAATAAATTTAATCTGAGACTTCAAGAATCTGAAACGAACATTTTGAAATTCAAAGACAGACTATGTGGACTTGTAGATAAAAAAGACCCGGAAAGGAAGGTCAGTCAAGCAAACTTTCCAATGTATGAGAACCATTCCAATTTTGAAGATTTTCTCAGTTCACAACTGAAATTGGACATTTGTGAACATTTAGTCTGTTGAGAGAGAATTCCAAAATAATTTTCCAGATCTAGCAGAATGGGATGAAGTTTTCGTGCGAAATCCATTTCAAACTCTGACAGACATAACAGCTACCGCATTCCAGATCAAATTTAAAATGATATGCTTGATCTGATTAATGATTCAGCTGCTCGTGATCTCATCGAGGAAAAATTGCTTTCTCAGTTTTGGTGTGCCAAGCTGGTGTCATATCCAAAATTATCTGCGGCAGCATTACGGGTACTTGTATCATTTTCTTCCACATACCCTTGTGAATCTGCATTTTTTACTTTAGTGCACAATCAAATAGTAGAAACAAACTGGACGTTAAAGCGTCATGCTGCTAGCAATATGCTAAACACAACAGTGAATTGCGAGACCTGCTCATGAGTTGCAACTGCAGATCGCTCATTAGCAACTGATATCGCTTTGAAATAAATGAACCTTGTGTAAATCACTTATTTGCAACAAGTGCTTTTGTGCTAAGAAATACGAATGTTTAAAGTTGAAGTTTAGGTGTGTGTTCTGTGACGATACGTTGCACTGCACACAGACAGTACTACACACAATGCGTTTGTTAGAAGCGATCATATGTAATTTCTCAATAGTCGAAAAACGTTGATAGAAGGAAGGGATCCGCAGCGGTTTTGGGTGCAGTGAAAAGATTCCGCGGCGACAAAAGCTTTGAGAATCTCTGCAGGTGGTAGGTTCACTCTGAGTGAATCAATAAATTGTCCGCTATTCAAATGTTTCAACATGCAGTTATATTATTTGGTGACTCGTGATTGTTCTTAGATATTGGTGTTGAACAATTTTGTTGCATGTACTGTCACCTTTGAGTTCTTCAAGATTNGGTTGGGATCGAAAAAAATCCATATCGAAGTGAACTCTGTTAGTATTTAAGGCTGGGCACGTAGTTTCGTTTCAGTGAAAGGGGTACCACTGACGTGCAATACAAGCGCAATCACCCAGCGAAATGCTGTAGAGCAATGAAAGTACGAATGTAGTAGCTCTACTAATCACATCGTCTTCTGGCAACGACATATATCAAAATTCTCTATATCAAAATTTGGTATTATGTCATGTAGGCTGCAAATTTCCAATGAATTGAAAGTACTGCAAACATTGATAGGAATATTGCGTGGACAAAAATTCTGTTTCAGCAGCATCTTATAAACTTGCTTGGGTAAATCGCCAACAATTCAATGATTATAACCATGCCTTGATGATCTCATTGAGTGCAGGATTTGAAATAAGATATTTAACACTTGCTTTACCAACAGTTTTCTACCCCGCCGTTTACCGAGTTGTCAAAAACGACACTAAATCATTTACAGCCGCGAAAAGGTAAACAGTGCCGAATCAAAAAATGTGACAAATATCTATTCACACTGCCTATGTTTTTATGTTATTGGAGTTGACACAAAATGAATTGCATTGCTTCGCAATTTTCAAATGATCAAGCATGTATCACTATCTCTGACAGCTGATCAACTAGTTCAATATAGCCAACCCAATGCTGTGAGACAGAAGCAGCTATTTACGTAATTGTAACGTAAATAGCTGATAATATTGAAAATAGTCTTGGCACAGTAATGTTAATAACAGAGGCAGCATCAACATTAAGCACATTTACTGAAATTTGGAAACAGAACTGCAAACGTTTTTTCCTGTTTTCCAAACCTACAAGTGCTTCAAACATGGGGGATAGAGCACCTTTTTCATGCTACGCAGGTCATTTTTGAAATGCCAACAGAACATGTGCCACAAATTGCTTTCTTGCAAGTGATGCACATTGTTGCCTCTTGCACCACGATTTTTTATGTTTTCGAGGGAGATCTCACTTGACGGAAGAGGAGATGACCTCAACATTTTCAATTGAAACTTTCTTGATGCGCACGTCGTGTATCAGTTGAAGAATGATTTTTCGTCTACACAATATTTTGCCAGTCGACTTTTGAAGCAACTCTTTAATTTGATGCCGTATTTATCGGGTTTCTTTGGCATAAATGTTGTGAAAGGACAACGTGACTTTAGAAGCATCAACTGCTCGTCCACTGTCAACGAAAAATTTAACCTGTTTTTCACTTATACAGGGATGCTAATGTCTGGAAAACAACACGTAGTGCTGTAAATCGGTCTGCTCTTGGCCCAGAAAACTCACAAGTTTCAGGATAGCTGTAAATCTAACAATTGACACGTTTTCTGATAATATTGCAATGCCGTAGGTTTTGTCATAATGAAAATGAAGCAGGTGAGTCCTCTGGCATACTGGAGAGCAATAAACGACTCTAGCTTACACATGCTCAAGGTAAAGTCTTTCTCTCCTTGTAAGCTTCTTCGTTGGTGTATTTGACAAATGAATGAAGAATTTCTTCTGGGTGAAGTGCTTCCATACATTGTAAGTACTGTAGTCGGCTACCTATATTTTTAGAAATTCGTGTAAGTACAGCGGTGGTAGCAGTAAAACTGTTGTGTTCCGAGGTTCTTCATACCAGTGATGATCTAACCTGAACAATAGAGCTTGCAGCTATCACACCATAAGATATTCTTGCATATGGATCAACTTCTTCATTACTGATATCCTCTTCGTATGAACTTCTGCTCAGCTGGCGTGGACAGACCAATGGCAGATACGGCTACATCTTTACATGATTCATGTTTCTGTTCCTCTTTATATGATATGTAATCATCCGTACAGCAGCCAAGGTCCACATCAGCGATATTCTCCGCTGTCATTCGAATGTGCGACACGACGGAAAAACAAGTTCATCAACAAGAAATAACTTCGTTAAATGCACTGTGCAAACGAGCACTACCTGCATCACTGTACAAGGGTATGTCCAATATGTGCAGTAAAACCTAACACATAACATTGAAGTCTAAGCAAATCAGCGTGTTTGCCACCAGACTGCAAACATTTTAACCGGCACATGAAACAATCGACTTATTAAGGTGTGAAAAAGCCACCACGAGAAACAAGTAATTGGTTTTGGCTGTCTCCAGGCATTGGGTGTCGAAAATGACACCTTAGAAAACGCCAGGGTGCAAAAATTAAAGTGATCAAATAACTGCCACAAACATGAAACATAATTGAACTAACCACATATTTGAAATTAGTAGTTCTTTTAGGAAAAGTCAATAAATTTCAAACTCACAGGATGTGCAGTTTTTGCAAAAATTGAATCTAAAAATCACTTGGTGTCGAAAACGACACCTTGTTAAACCTAGTGTTGAATAACATTCGATTTATGAAACTTTTAATGAAATTTGCGACAGATTTTGATTTCACATTGTTTTTCATACTTTTGAATGTATGGGCCTGCTATTCATGTGGTTCATAAATAAATTAGTCGTTGATGATTCCAGGGTACTGACTGAAGCTTTTTAATTTCTAATAAAAAACAATACCACGTTCAAATTTTTTCATCACGCTATCAAATGTTTGATCCAGGAATTTGTGTTTTGCACGTTGTTTGTTTCATTTCTTTATGGTTAAAGACCACAAAGATGGCGGCAAGTAAATCAGTCACAGATTATTGACGGGGAAACTAGTTTCGTGTTTTGCAACGCATCATCAGTCCTGTAAATGTAAGACAAATCTCACAAATGCCTGCTTTCTGCTTTCATTCTTTTGCGACGATTAAAACTTGCAAGCATATCTATTTTTCATAGTTAAAGGCCACAAAGATAGATACGCTTGCACATTTTAATCGTCGCAGAAGAATGAAAGCAGAAAGCAGGCAGATTCCTCAGAAGCTTGCCGCAAGGCTAAAGTTTGCGTACTGTTCTTTATGGTTATTTATAAGGATGGAACAGTTTGTAACAGAAAATACGAATGTACATTGCTTTCCTACTTCTCCTTTGCAAACCTCATATTTAAATAACGTTGTTCCGAGCAGCATTACGCAACAAATCAAAACCGTTTTTGGAAGAAATTCTACTGTGATTCAACCTTCTTCGCAACGTCACAAAAACAATCAACTTTTGCCCAAAGTTCCAGGAACTTGTACACAGAGCGTAACCAGAAACTCGTAAAGACGGTGAGAGTGACTGTTGCTGCTTTTCGTAATGCAGATACAGTATTCAATTCTTATAAACCGTGTGCGTTACTGTGTTTAGTACTATGAACGTACCCCAAACGATATGTTGACTGTTTCAAACAAGTTCTGGACTTCTACATTCGTTGCAACGAAAGCAGAGACGACCAATGGTGAGTTAACCACGAAGTCAGCCAATGCGGTGCTCGAATTAATCCTAGATGATTGGGTAAGGCTCCGAAACAGCTTCGAATCAATCAAACTAAGAAATCCTACTCTTCGTCCTGAAAAACAGAGTATACTGCACATCAGTGGAAGTAAAGAGTATGTCGGTGAAACGTTTACAACAATTACGTTATTACTGCCACACTATCACCAAAGCATCTCAAATCAAACATGTCTTTATAGTGACACTATAAACACGGAAAACTCCCAACAGTATATGCTTCTTAAAACAACTCTAGCCAAAATCTGTATTTCTTCCATGATATCTTCTCAAGGTAGGTAATTATTCATCACATGTGTTTTTTCAATCCCTACACCTTTGTTTATATTTGAACAGACAACTCAAAAAACGACTATTTAGGATTACCAAGTTCATTGCGATGAGCATTTACTTCTTTATGAAATGCATGAGGTTACGTTAAACTAGGCGGGAGATTGCGGCTTGTGACAAAAAAGACATGGAGAAAAAAGTTGTTTGTTAGAGTGTCCACTATCCATGGGGATTTCGCAGGGCAAAAAAAGGTAGCAAAAGTGGTAGTGAGAAATTTTCTTTACTGCAGTATTCTATGGTCATAACACCTTGCTGTTGAGAGATATCGGGGCGAGAAAACATCCAACATAAGAGTTCGGATGTGCGGTTTTCAGTGCTAAAATATCCTGCTGAGATATAATGCATTATGGGAAGCTTTATTTTCTGATGCTGATTTTGAAGAGAGATATTGTGAGTGTTTTTGCATCTCAAGGTACGTTGATAAGTTCTGGTTGCAAATTCTCTGTAAAGACATGTAGTCGTGAGGAATATTTTGGCCACTTAATGCGATAATGATTTAGTGAGATGTGCCCGTCGCAAAACCGTGATCGTGGCCTTTTCAAAATAACTATCTGTGGCATTACAAGCAAAGTCCTATGCAATTGCAAGGGAACGTCAACTTACTGATGATAGTTAGACAGTGTATACTAATCTATTGCAAATTTGTTTCTACAAGGCATCAACAGAAATGCTAAAATAGTAACCAGTAAAATGTAAAAGTAAAACTGGGTAAATAAAACCTTAGCATTTTCACGTGCTGGTGAAACAAACAGTTTGTAGAATATAAAAATGATTTAGGTCGAGAATATTGTATTATGTGATGTTAGCCATCCAATGACGAGCAGTTGAAACAAATGCAATGTTCAACACAAAAAAAAATTTGGTTCCTCTGTACCACTGTAGTAAAAAGGTTGCAACAAAACTACATGGCCAACAAGACAATCTGAGGTAGGTGGAGTTAGTGTGAAATACATGCTCACCCCCAAATTTACACAGACATTGCAATCAACTAGCATTCTTTCATCTTTTAGAAAACAATTTTGAAAAAGAGTGTTAACTTCGATGTACAAAATTCAGATTTTTCCCACTGTAAGTCCACTTTCTGGTTTTCAACTCACGATCACTTTTGTCGACTGCTTCAAGAGGGACAGAAATTTGAACATTTGCACTTGAATTTGGATTTCCAACAAACGCAGCAAACTGACTAAACGTGAATCCAAGTTTATTGTCAGGCAATTCCGTAGCTTCGAAAACAATTTGTCCATTTGTTTCTAAAAAAAAAGTGTTAAATAGCTCTTAAACACAAAGTTTTATCAATAATTTTTGATGCACACAGATGTCATCTCGTGAGTGAAGTATGAATGAACTCAACAGAGACCGTGTAATAAAATATTATTTCATAATTTGTAGGTAAAGGCAACTTTTCTTCTGAACTATTTTTGGTGTAGTTATTTTGACTTAGAATAAGATGCAACTTCTTTCATGAATGCTTGTTCATTTGCTTTTACATGCGCAACCCAGAACCCGGGTCGCAACCCAGAATCATTTTCGGTAATGTCATATCAAAATACCTGCCTACTTTTAAGCAAACAAACGTACAAGATCAGCACTACGTATCTAATACTGCGCCTAAATGCCTGGCGTATTTGTTGACAAAGCAAGTCACACATTCTTAAACAGTTACAGGGAGGGAAAATGGTTATTAGAATCAAAATTATTGTGAACTTGCCATAGGCCACAAGATGGAAAAAACGTGAGCTTGGGACATTCTCTGAAAATACAGTATACAAACGAAATTCTAAGTGACAATCTTTGATAGGGATTTAGTTGATAATACTTCCGTATTTAGCATACACAAAAATACAAAAAATAGCAACAAATGTATTTTCACTTTCAGTTTGTTGTTGTCCATTCCATGTCAAAAGTAAATATACGTTCAAAAGTAAATCATCACAAAAATGCAGCCTTTTTAATTTTGATTTTAATGGCAATACGATTCAGAATAGGCGATGTACATGTTTAGCTTCAAATCAACTCGGATTTACTTAAGCCTCAATCTGCTTAACAGCAGTTGAGCAGATCTATGTGGTCACAAAACCTTTCTTCAAGTTGTCCCAAGACTCTTGTAGCGCCAACCATACAAACAAATGCCGATTTCGACATTTCACTATTGTATATTTACCTTTCACATGGAATTTTTTTGTTCTCATTGATCATTTCATTCTCTCCAAAAGACATTATGAAAAAAAAAATTTTTTATACTTTTGCAAGCATATTACATAGGAAACGTTCTTAATAAGATATCCAACTTGACCCATGGTAATACTTGGGTAAGGTTGGATGAATTAAAATCTCTGAAAGTGGCTGCCATAAATCGCTTTACCTTGAGGTATTTCCAGAACAGAAACAACCAATGTTTTCACCACAAATTGTAGCTCCAGGTTGATTTCCACCGTGACAGCTGTTATCACTTTTTTAAGGATTGTCAGCAAGCTTCGTATATGCAGATACATTGCAGTTGATAAACAAACGCATAAAAATTTATTTACAAACTGAATTGTTTATATTAGGTTCATTACACAAACAATTTAACTTCATTTCGTAGGGTCACTTAGCAATTTTACAGCATGTCCGAGATCTTCAAACATTCATAGAAAATTTTGAGATGTTAAAACAGCTCAAATAAAAATGCAAGTCCACCAGACCGGCAGTTCTCAACATTTTTGTGAGCAAGATTGCTTCATTGGAGTAAATGTCTTTCAAAAGTGGTAAAACATTTACTTCTATTGAAATTGGCCCGCAAACTTTTTCTCACTATTTTTTAATGAATGCTTACTTCTCAGAAACACCACTTGTCATAAGAGTTTCTTCTGAAACAGACAGGAAATTTCCAATCGTAATGACAATACCCAATGAAGTCTGCAAACCCACGTTAAAAATTAAATCATTCACCAAACAATTTGCTGAATAGAAAAAGGATTTCTTATTTGATACTCACTCTTTCAGTTAATAATGTCGTNTTGGAAAGTTTATTCAAAGCGTTAACCGCCAAAATAATGTCCTTTGGCAAGAGATTGCCATAATCGTAGGTTAAAACAGCAACATCACCAGCTATTCGTTCACTTTGATTTTGATCAATTGGGAATTGATCTAAAACCTGCGAATAGACGCAAAAACAATATTAGTTATTCGAATAATTTAAGAAACTTCTGTGTTAAAATTGAGAAAAGACTGTATGAAAGTGCGTTCCGGAAAATGAAATTTGCGCTTTTTTGCTCACTAAATTTTGCATTAAAATCAGCATTTGTAAAGTTCTCCATCACTGCAAAATTCGTTTTGTGCCGCACAGTGGAAACATAAGTTGAAGTTTCAAGCAAAATGTTTCTGTTAGCTTCAAAAGCAACTTTGGTACATTAAAATACTGTAAATAAAACGTATATGTAAATGAAAGTCGAAACGAGTCCAGAAAGTAAACTACCATCTAGTATGGTTTGTGAATGAAAACTACCTCCAATCTCAGAAGTTTATCAATATGACATAAATTGTATTTCTTTGCGCTACTCTTAAGTTTCGTAACAAGCGCCACCAGTTGTTTTTCAAGCAAATAAGTCTATTCTAGAATCACTTCAATCTTGTTTGTTTTCACGAAGGCTTCCGCTGAGCAATGTTTGGTAAAACTCGTCGTGGGTGATCAAAACACAAAACATAATATACTTTTGACTTTTGCTTAACCCAGACATTGCACAATATGTTTGTATTGATTTTCTAGTTCCGCCCATTTTGCAAAACTATTGCGAGCCGATTTTAACCCCAACATCAGCAATCTCTTGATGCAGGCTACACTACACTGATCTACACTACAGCACGAAAGACGACCAAGGCGAATTACGCAAGCGTATCTGAAGCATTTCAAAACCAACTTCATATAGTAAAAAAAAGCGATATGAAATAATAATCTTGTCACGTATTGGAAGGAAAAGCTTTGGAAAATGTGGAATACGATTTAAATCGAACTATCTGTGTTAAGTTGGTTATGAGCTTTGAAAGAGTCTGCCCGTCAACCTCTGCTCTCACAGCACTATGATGATTCTACTGTACGTATCCACATTTCAGTGAAATTCACACTGAGGTGAATTGAATTGTCCATGTGAAAGGAGCAAGCTCGAAACTATTACGAATTGAAAACAATGAAAACATTTTATTGCTCTTATACACGTGTAGTGTGCATTGTTTGATTGAACTATTGTGGATTTTTACGTGTTTTTATTTGTACGTGTGTGTTTACTAATTACTTATACTTTAACTACAACGCTGTTTCCACTCTAGTACTCAAGTGCAAAAGTTCGCAAAAACAACGCGCTGAACGCAACATCACATCATGTAACTTTTGCGTGACCTGTAATAATCGAGAGCGTGCAAAAATCACGGAATAAAAATCACCGAAATTCAGCAATGCGTGTAGCAATGACATTTACGCAGACTACGCAGACTCAAAACAATGCCGGAAATAAAAAGAGACTCCTGCTCAGCGTCCGGTTTTTCACACATTCTTTTTATGACTCCGAATGCTCTGCCGCAAAAAACGCAGAATCCTGGTGTAGTCGACTCCGCCACTCCCGATGCGTTGCCATCTCTGCTTGCAGCTTGGAACTTGTATCGTCCGCGCACGGTTCGACCAATGAAACTATGTGACAAAACCAAACCTCAGGCTCAAACTTTCTACCTAAATAATTCCTCTTGACATTTCCCTCCTTATCAAAGCTACTTCAGTGGTAGTTTCCCTATTGTTGCTCCGTACCTATGAACTGCTTTATCTCATGAGATGTAAGATAGAAAAAAATCTTGCTCCCATCTAACAGCAGAAAAACGTAGACTTTTGACTTGTTAATCGAGCAACAAAACAGAATTTTCTGGGACGATTTAAGTTATTTGAAAAGACTCGCTAAGGGAGACGCAGAAGCGTGGAAAATGTTGAATGACCACGAAAGGCGCGCCATTTATAAGGAACGCAATAAAACCAAA
>JGI24021J15306_10007287_pt1 | contig 13454 bp, 6 predicted proteins | sample Ectturendosymbi1_FD_15306 | JGI IMG/M metagenome (IMG submission 15306) | reverse complement strand
ACAGTTTCGCCGAAACAACATGCATCACACTCAACAAGTGAGACAGCCATTAGACATTTACCAACAGCACTCCACTATCCTTGTCCGGCAGGTCTTGAAAAGTTTGTCTGTTTTCCAGGGAAATTCAGGCCTTGAGATACGTGAACTTAATTTAAACACTTATGCGAGAGCGGAAGCATTTCCTTTGTAACAGCGATCAGCTGGTGCAAAGTTTAATCGTAACATTAAATTTTGTGAAAACAAACCAGGCGACCTTGTATCCAAAAAATGTGGAAAAAGAACCCATGGTAGACATTCTTTCGAACCTGCGGGAGCAAAGCGGAGAACGCGGCCATGAATTCATTGCGCAGCAAGTTGAAGAAACAAGCGCCACAAAAAAGGAAACGGGAAAAGCCTGCAACGCACGCAAGCCTGTGTCCACTTGTTTCTCAAATGTGCAGTACGATGTGGGGATCAGCTTCGCCTGACTTCCGAAGAGTATACTACATTCACTACGGTTGTCAAAAATCGTATGCCGAACTTTTTAAGAAAATTTATACCGCGACGCAAAAAATTTTTTCGCATGACCTTGTCAATATCAGCACTCGTCTGACCAACGACAACAATTCCCACACGTTCAAAACGCTTCGCGCTAACAGCGAATGAGCGGGTTGCTGCAACGACCATGACCACAACAAGTGCCAACTTGCAAGTGGTCGCGATTCACTTCAGCAAAATGACCCATAGTGTCTCATACAGACGTAACTGAGGAAGTTCAACGCTGTAACGCAACTACCAAACAATGCAGCGCAAAACGTTGAACGTCCAAACCTTGGTTACCGCTCCTAAAATTTGATAGGGCTACATTTTTCTGAGCAGAAACTTTCTGATGCTCACGCGAGTAAAGATGAAGCACACAGCGATTCGCTTGATATAACCATCGAAAACTTATGAAGGCTGGAAAGTCTACGACAGTGGTTAGGCCTTCACAAACATCATCTGCAACCTTATTCACGCGATTGTGCGGATGAAACACAGATGGTGGTATTTCATCAAATATTTCGGCGCTGCCTGCAAAAAAGTTTAGAAGCCTGCCACACAAACGGGAGGCCAAAAGCAAATGATCAATGCGCCAAGGCTAAATTTGGGTAAAATATTACAAAAAAAAAACGAACTGAATAGCAGCAAGCTAGCAGCTCGTAAAAAACAGGCTAAGCACTGCTATACCAGCAGGCTCTTGGCTTTAGGCTTACCACGTTGATAAGACCACAAAAATGTAACGCAGAAAATAGCAGCAACCAGAACGCACTGCTCTGCAAAACAAATTCAAGCACACATGACCAGTGCGGGGGAAATGCGCGGCCGCTCCCCTTTAACTTTGGACGTCAATTATTGAACCGTTGAGTAGAAATTGTCATGAACTCGTGAAACCAATCGTTTGCGGGGGTAGACAATTCTCGCCCCACATTTTTTCTGGCTAAGTGCTTGCATACAACATGTGAGCAGGCCGAAAATTCATATCGAATCACAAGTTCACCGTTTCTTCGGCTCAATGCCATTTTTTTCACACGATGTCATTTTTTGCACAATGCCGCAACAAAAACAACTTCTGCATTCCAAACGATGTTGCTGGAAGCTGCTCTAATTTCAGAACCGTAATGAACAACACATGAACAATTAAACAACGTCAATATGGCCAATGGGCAGAGCGAGGTACACGCAAGGAAGAATTACAGAGGCCAGCAAGTCCCTTTGTGCGCGGCTGTGGCGCGAAAGACGAGCGGCTGCTGTTACCAGGCATCAACGACTTTGGAGTCGGACCACTCATTTCCCCCCCGGCCGATGGCTGAGGACAGGACAGTGGACGTGATGCTTGGCAAGTTAAGTTCGTGACAGCGCTTGCGAATATCGTGCGCTTCTTTCCGGACGTTTCGTGTAAGTTTCCAGCGCACGAAGCCAAGCAACTCATGTTTGTGGCCTGCAGTTGCTTAGGCTGCCGTAGAGTACGAGGAGGAAGCCTCAAGGCTTCATCCGAACGATTAAATGTGCTTGGCAGGTTTGCCTCGAAATTTTGCGAGGCCGAACGTGTGCTTGCCGATTGCGCAGTGCCGGTGCAGTGAACGTTCGCTGGATCGGATTCTCTCTGTAGCTCGAACGTTGTCGACTGTTTCTCGGGATCATGCTCGGGCTGGCGATTCGTGTTGGAACGTCGAAATTTAGGCGGCGTGCTGGAATTGTCTTCGATCGAACCAGAGTTTTTTCGCAGCAAACGCCCGCACGGCACATGGGAAAATGTTTTTCGCCCTTTGCCACCCGCAGCACCGGAATTGGTGATCGGGCGGGAATCCGAGCCCATCATCTTCTCCGTATCTCTAAGCGCATCGGCGCCAGCAGCGGCTGCTTGCTGCGACGTCTCTTTGCAAACGTCCTTGGGGACCTCAAAGCTGGGATTCGCAGTTTCGGTTAAGTAGCACGGAAAGTAATCGACTGGGGAGGAACCGAAAGGTATTTCGTCGTCGACGTCGCTTGCGACTGACTCCTGGGAAGTGTCCAGTCTCCTCGTGGTGGAGGCCGGCGACGCTGCCCTGCTGAGGAAAAGGTTCAGGCGGAACGCGTATGCGTCGTCGGTTGATGGGATGGGGACAGACGAGAGAACATCGACTGCTGTTGTTTCCCGAACGCCACTCGTGAGCGTGACAAGTGCGGTCGGAATATTATTTTGCAAAAGACTCCTGGTTCCTTCATTGCCATGTAACTTTCCGGTCAGCGCGGTGGTGGGGGCAGCAGCATTGATTTCATTGACACAAGACGCAAGCGCAGCCAAAACAGGCACTTTTGCTTTCAAGCAAATGGACTTCTTTTGTCTCGATTCTTCTCCGGGGCAGTTTTTGACTATCGGAACTACGGCGCATTTCGGCGTGACGTTGGAAGCAACGACTCTGGTCTCCGACGACAAAACCAGACGCTGAGGAGGAAGCTGCGCCGATGCAGCAGCAGCAACTGCATGCGCAGATGATCGGCAACATTCACTCGATTCTGATAAACATCCTTGAGTAGCTGACGAACGCGCACCTGTCCAAGCACATCTGGCGAGAGGTCGCGAGGGTGCTTCCGTTTGTCGCGGACGCCTCCTTCGCGGGTCTGTCGTCGCGACGTCTGCGTCGCGAGTCCATTTAATAACACGCGGCGTATCTTTCTTTTTCACCAGCAAGTGATGGCCGTGAAATAACTTGCGCCTTTTGACGCACTTCGTATTTTCACCGGAACTTACGACAGTAGCTGAACTGGAGTGAACTTGACGTGCAGTTGATTCACGGCCAGATGCAACTGCCACCTCACTGGCCACGGCATGACGGGTGATCAGGCAGGCATCAGTCAGTGCCAACGATGTGTTTCTATCATTGGGCTGTTGCGCCAAACTGAACGGAGTTACCTCAAGTCGCACTGCTGCTGAAGCTGGAGTGTCTGTTTGGCGTTGGTCGACAGCATGTGTTGCGCGCGCTGCTGCGTTCGCACCACTGCAAGCAGCTGACATAACAACGAACCCTTGGTTCTCAGCATCACAAATTGCAGAGACCAGTTCAGCCTCACTTCCCTGGTTTGTAGCAGCTACTTCTGACATAACAACAACCATTTGACCAGCAGGTTCACCAGTCAAGTCCTGATCGTCGCGTAATGACGACGAACTCTCGCCGCGGTTGCCCGACAAGGTTAGTCTTTCCGCAGCTTGCGATCCGTAAGGAACAACAAGTGCCTCGGCAGCGAACAGCGCTCGCGGCCCATTTACGCGTTGAACGAGACCAGCAGCGACAGTCGAGCTGCGTGACGGTGAAGTGCGGACAGTATCAGGTGTCGAAGCCACCGCCGCGGTCGCTGGCCTCAACACCGGCCTTCCCAGTCTCAGCACTCGTTTGCTCGGCGGCGACTCTTTGACTTCAACGAGGTTTTGTTCCGAACCGCGAATTACACGCGGAGAATCGTCGAACCTCACCAAAACAGTGTCTCGGGCCCTGATTCGATGCTCTTTTTTTCTTTGCGACTTAAATTTGGCTGAGTTGCGCCTGGAACGTCTGACGCCGTTTGCGTGAGGCTTAGGTGAAGAGAAGCGCTCGAAACACGAAGCTTGGCGTGGAGAGCTGAACGCAGACGATTCGGACAACCCTGTATCCTTATGATGATTAACATGGGCAGAGGAATCTGCAGTGGCACAGATGCAAGAAGGGGATGAGGAGTGTGCAGCGTGGGTTGGGTTCTTGCGCTGAACCGAATAGTCTTTCTGCCGAACCAACTTCGCAAGTGTCTGTGATTGACGGCGCGGGCTTTCATCACGTTCCAAACAGGCGGAACCGGTTGGAGTTCTTGGTCTGTTAACACACCCAGGTGGTGCAGAATAACAGGTTGCTGGACAGTCAGACATTGCGTCCTGATCACGGCTTGCTTCCGCAGTAGACAGACCGGTCTGAACGTCCTGACTCCAGCTTTCATTGGTCGCACCTGAGCGGTGATGGACTGGACAAATAAGGCGACTTTCGCCATTCTTCTCTTCACAACTTCCTTCGACACCAGCAGCTTGCTTCTCTTCGTTTATTCCTAGTGACGCTTCCTGAGCCTGTGCGTCACGAAGCGGGCGACCAATCAGAGACAGCGCACAATCGATAGCACAGCCACCTCCACGCTCTTCTCTCGATACCGCAGCGTTTGACGGAATCAAATTGGCGCCAACTGCCATGACGTCATCGCCTCCTGCCCCGCTCGGCTGTTCTGCAATTTCAAAATCATTCGCAAGGCAATCACGAATTTGAACGCGAGAAGAACAAGGCCGGCTGCTCGAATCCGATTCTTTGGCTGGTCGTTGATGCTCTTCCGATTGCATGAAATTTGCTGTTGCAAATGAAGAACAAGGCCGGCTGCTCGAATCCGATTCTTTGGCTGGTCGTTGATGCTCTTCCGATTGCATGAAATTTGCTGTTGCAAATGTTTCCTGGNCATTATTTGAATCAGGGTTTGCACAGACCGATCTAACAGCCGCTAACTCTCGATCTTCAGCCTCTGAAGCAACTACCATATCCGGCGTTTCGCTGGAATCATTCAACTCAGCAGTTGCGCAGTCAAAAGGCACTGCAGTTCGGTCCTTATTAGTTGTGTTTGCAGCTGCAGTTGAAGAGAGCAAGACTTCGAGGGCCTGATCAGGTGACCTTGGACTAGGGTCCTTTTGATCGCCATCTGTTGTTGACAGGAGATTGCCAAGAATGTCGAAAATGTTGTCGTCGTCCATAGTAACTGCCGGTGCAAGGCACGATGCATCGGAAGTTACCAACTCCAAGGGAGTGATATCGCTTCCCGCAACATGGCGAACAGAACAATCTGTTGATAATGTGCTGGCAGTTGCGCCAAAAAAAGCATTTTGATGCAGTACAGCGCAATCCTCAGAATTGTCACTGACAACTGCCTGGGGTAGTAGTGGTGTATCAGGTGGTCGAGGAAAACTGTTTGAAAGCAGCAGCTTCTGGCGCTGTCGCATGCAACAAGCCGTATGAGCTCCACAATCTCTTCTTTCTCCGTGGACTGGTGAGAGAGGTTGGGTAAGGTCAAGATGTAGGCCAGCTTCCTCGCACAGTGAAGCGATCGATCTATCCTGCATGGAAGACAGTAAGTCAATGTTGCTCCCGACTTTGTCTGGGTTCGACCCTCCGGGCTGGGATCCCGCAGTAGCTGCAGACATTGACGACGTGACCAAGGAGCTATTCGGTGAGAGTACAACAATCTGTGTATCATAACTAGGCCTGACAGGGTCGTCAAGCACCCCGGCGCTACGGGCAGCCGCTGATATTAAATCTACAGATGATGTATATGACACGGTTCCGACATTCCTTTCTTCAGTTCGTGAAGCAGGCGCAGTCGTTGTGTCAGCTGAAGAGGCCGCCGGGACAAGCCAGCAGTTTCCCTGAAACAAAAAGCTGCTTGTTGCACTACAACACGAAGTTAAAATAAAATACCAGCAACACCTTGAATGTCTCACAATAACACTTCCACCAAGGGAAGATTTTGAAAAAAAGTATGAAATAATACGACAGACACCATTAAGACGTGACAGATTCAAGATTTGTTTCTAACCGTGACCAGAATTAACTGGAAACAAGGAAAAAATACGGTAGGAACAGAAACATTTCTAGCATTTTGTTTTACAGCTGCGGCTTTATTCCAAATGCACTAAAATACTTGAATTTACACATTTTAGCGTGCTCAACTCTCAAGCAAAAGATGTTGAGAGCAAGTTTTTTTGAACAAAATATTTTGTGCTCGTGTCTACAAAGTTTTTTGGTGTTGGAATGTCACAAGCTCTCTGAACTTAATACAAAAAACAGCGTGTAATGATTACGTGGAAATAAATATCCCAATTTTCAAATGAACTCTGATGTTACTCGCTGGAATGCTAACATTCTTTCAAGCCATTGCAATAAGAAGCACAGCACTACGAAAGATAATCTAAATAAAAACATTGAGGATGGACAGCTTAAAGTATGTTGACTCACACAGCACATGAACATATACTGCTATAAGACAGATATTTATAAATGCACGATTTTCGCAAAAGATTGGATTGTTCATTGACTACCTATCTGTAACATCATAGAAAATGAAAAGGGCATTTTTGATAAACAAACAACACCTGTTTGTCCATCAACAAATGACATACAAAAACTCTGTTCAGGTGTACTTCCCCAGTTTGGGCAAGTCGTTTTTTCAACTAAATTGTGAACATACTTAGAACGAACGTTAGGGCTGATGTTTCCAGTAGCTGATATTTTATGCGTTCTGTCGAGCAATATTTTCGAAAATTGAATAGATTTTCTATTTTTGAGAGGGGATTGCGCAATCCGGCCTTGTATACCCGACGTGCAGCAAGAAGGACAATCTGGGCAAATCTTCCGGAAGTTTGATAAAAAGGCTACAGTGCTCAAAGTAGAATCTGCACCTATACGAACAGTATTGCACACACTTTCACATGTTTGTGATCGGTCTTGTCATTATAATTATATCATTTGTAAGCGTTAAAGGTGGCTGTGAGATACAAAATACATTTGAATATACCATATCTTCATGTCACAACAAAATTTATTCTGTTGCATGTACCACCGCAAGCTTCGAGCAGAACACCATTATTATCTTCAACCGACCGCCAATAATGGTTACTGGCGGAATTCCCGCATTTTTCCTGCCGTTTTGGTGCCTGTAGTATGCCCACCTCCAGCATTTTGGGGAGAAATTATTAAAATTTACGAAATATAACCTCGTTTTTTCGGGTCGATCAGATGAGCTGGAGATTAAATGCTGAGCTGTTGAAAAAAACGCATGTGCTGTAAAACGTTTCCGTAAGCCTCAGTAATGGTGGGAACAATATTTGCCTAATTGAGGTTTTGTTACCAACGGTGTCACAGTTTCTTTTAGCCTTAAGCAGAGTTAAGGGGATGTACAGTTGACAGTACCAAAATCAGTCTGTCACGTATAACATGAATACACGGCTAGACTTGCAAAGTCATTATGCTGGGTGGTCCAAAATGATGTACCCATTTTATTATGGCTATCATTTCATACCAAATTAACCCAGTCTTCTGTTTTCCATGTGAATCACACGCAGAGATCAAAAGTTTTATTTCTCAGGCTTAATGGACCGAGCAGCAAGATATTCCGTGCAGGAGATGATCAAGAACGTAGAGGCCTATTTCGCAACGAAATCAGTTGTCCAAACTCAATAAAAATTTCGGACGGAGTTTCCAGACAGAAACGCTTCAACCAGACTCACAGTGAAGCACCTCCTGGACAGGAGGTAAACGGGGGGTGTACAGGATAACACTAACGGTCGCAGGGGCCGGCAACGATCAGTCAGGACAGAAATCACATCATGACTGTGAGACAATGTTTGGAGCAGTCTCCCGAAACTGCAATGGTATGTTTGCCCGGTCACTCGGTTAGTTATCAGTGACCAAGAGAAGAACAGCCTTGGTTTGGAGAATGGGCAATTCCCGCTGCTTGCATGATAGAAGTGGCGAAACTTTCGTATTTTGGAAACACATACTTTATTCCACGCAAAGTTCTGCACTATGCTGATGGGTGTGAAGCCTCCTAGAAACTTTTTTCTTGATGTCACTATGAGCTCCACTTACATTTGGAATTAGCGAAGTTAATAAAAGCATGGTACAATCTTCTGCACAATCAACGTGTCACCCAAAAAGAGGACAAAAAATCACGCACTCGGGAGAATTTAGCCGGTCTGGCAACGCAAAAACGTGAATAATGGCTGAAACAGAGAGGTGGCACTTTGTTAGCACGACAGGCCGCAGGTCTTTCAAAGATTTCATGTTGGCGATATGTGATCTGATGAAGTTCACACATGCGACGTGCCCTAAATTGAAAAACTTTCGGAAACTTTGCCATCAAGAAAGGTAAGATCTCGCTCGCAAAATCGCTTGTTGAAAAACAAGCAAGAAACACATCCATTATAAAAGACACACTCTATTACCACATAACCCCACATCAAAATCACTTCGGGCGAGCATCACCCAGTTCTGAGGTAACAAATGCGCTAGCAAGCAAATACGCGAAAAATAGCTGAAACGTAAGTTAGATCTGTTTTGTTTTTTTTTAGTTGAAATGGAGTTACGCAGTAGAAATATAGCTGTCGCACTCCTGCAGAAAAGTGCAACAGCCAACAACACCCGGTATTCCCAGGCGGTTACCCATCCAAGTACTAACCGGAGCCGGCGTTCCTTTAACTTCCCAGATCAGACGAGATGGGTGTACTCAACGTGGTATGTTCGCAGGCTCGATGAGAGCGAAAAAAAAACATTCATGCGGCTTGCGAGCGAGAAAAGATTCGCTGACGTGACATGGACGGTTTGCGACAACCAAAAAGTTGCAGTCTGGCTACTCCCGGGCTCAATATCATGCATATTTAATTTTTTGCTTTGAAATTGTCAATCCACAAAAAGATTACAAAGGTACCCATCCATACAAAAACACGTCATCTGATTCCTCTACAGTGCCAGAAGGTAACATGTTAAAAGTGCTTTCACGTCGCACAACTTTCTGAAGGATTATCAGAAACCAAAACTCCATCTAGTCAAACCATGCTGGAAATCACACAAAGCTTTAAAATTGCCAACGGAAAGGCTAAAAACGTCGCTTTGATTACAATGTTTTCAACATTTGCTGTTTCACAAGAGTTTTCAGACAACAGGTTTTCGTAACAAGATTTCGCACTCTTAACAGTATGCCACAATCAGTGCGCCCTCTGAGATGCGCAATTGCGCAGTGAAATCTCATTCTCGCGCACTTCCAACATTCCAAATTGGATATCGTATCCAATTGGATATCATATCGCATTCCAAATTGGATATCATATCGCATAGCCTTTCACCGCTTAAAACGCTTCACTGGTTGTGTGTCTGCATGGTTGCCCAATTGCATACGCAATGAAGCAAAACTTCGCTCAGTGTAAAATTTTCTTTGAGGGAACATTGGCCACAACAAACACGGTATGAGATTTCAAAGCTACTTACATGGCTTTGACAAAATTACGCGATTTACAGAAGGCAAGCAAGCAACACCCAAACTCACCTTAGTGCACAAAAAAGTGAAAACACTACGCACCTCTACATACGAATGAGCCCCGGCACAAATACTGCACCGATGGCAAGTATCCCATGCCTTGCGAGGTTTGGTGCGCAACTCTTCTTTGTTCGACGTTTTGGGGTTTTTACCTAAAACAGACGTTCTGCGGTCAGCTGTAGTTTACCGAAACTACCAAAGTGCATTAACAACATTATCATTTTATCAGTAAATTCCAGCAATGTAAACGCAGTGCAATCAATGACTATATATGAGCAATTTTTCAGTTATGCAGTTTGACCGGACACGAGCAAAACTTAACGAAAAGCAAACACCGATCTTAGATCGTTACCAGAAAAAATGCAACACAGATAGCATTTTAATACATACCACCCGTGATGTTCTTCGGCAGCAACCTGACGGGCCGTTTTTTCTTTGGTGTTACGATCACAGTGCGCGGAATAACGAACGGGGCGAGCGCAAGGAAGCACACCAAAGTGACAGGATTGGTCTGCCTTGGACATGATCTTGCTGTTCTTGCACCGCCTTTGCGCTTGTAATCGTAAACAAAGATCTGGAGAATGAAAAGATCGAAATATGATGCAAAAATACACCAGTAAACGACCTGATTAGCCTTCCTAGAACAAACTGTACTTTCGGAAAAAATACAACTTTTGCCAGTGGGCCACAACTAAAGCAGAGAAATGAACAGAACAACAACCTGTTTACAACCAATACCAGCCTCAGATTGTTTGTGAGGTTATAAGCACTAACTAAGCATCAATAGCTTCGGTGTTTGTTCTGCCGGGGCAGGCACAACAAAATTCGACGCAGTTATTTACCGTCTTCAATTCTGAAAAAAGCTCCCTTGAGCTCGAATAACAAACGCTTTGATTTTTTTAAGAATACGACAGCACTTGTTTTTTACTTAAGTGCTTGGTTGGTTCAGATACATGGTTCATATCACAGAGCAGTCAAAAAAACAAAAAGACACAAAAATACTTAGGAACAACGCATCACAGGGAAGGTGATGATTGGTACTCCATTGAATACTGAAGAGGAACAACAAACACTGAAGCAAGGCACCAACAGCATTATTTACATTTTGCAAAAACATCAGACAGATGAAATAAGCTAATATAACATTTGGATGCATCGTTGGACAAAGGAATACAGGCTGTTTCTTATCAAGGCATCTAGAAGTATGCCATGACGAAATGGGTGACTTGATGTGAGCAAACACTTACATTACTGGGGATGTAATGCAAAATGCGACAGGCATCATTGCAGGTAACGTAGAATTGTTTGATACTAGACTGTGTATACTTGCACCATAATTGACAGGCACACATTGACATGCAATAGGCACCAATCAGAGTGTTTTTAAACTGCAGTGGAGCACCGTGAAAAGAAGCCTCTGAGCTTTTTCATGCACACCGAAGTGATCTCACTTGGTTCTGAGTGTCATTACCACCCTTTAGGTGGTTTAGTGAAGCATGAAGCAAAACACAAAGATGCTGGACTTGGCCAGCGATCGTCACACTTTTGCCATTCAGGAAACAACTGGTGTTAAAAAAAAGTTCATGTTCAAAAGCATAGTCACAACCAGGCCTGTGGAGCTGTTACTCAAATTTCAGGCACCGGCTCCAGGCATCTAAATTTTTGGCCTCAGTTCCGGTTCCAACATCTAGAAACTCTTGGCTCCGACTCCAGAACAATTTGGTCCAAAAATCAGAAAAAAAACATTGTATTTTTTCTATAACTGGCTTGCTCCACAAACTATCTCTGTGGAACCGGAACCCAAATTTCAGGCTCCGGCTCCACCAACTAAAAGTTTTCGATTCTGGCATTGCAAACTTGCTTGGGATCCAGCTCCACAGTCCTGGTCACAACACGTATTCAGAAGACATTGAAGACCAGTGATACTGGGACCAAGCATATATCAACAAACAACAGTCGGTGATTCACAAGCATTTTGCCTGCCGCACCCAGCTGGACCGAAACTTCATCAAGGTAAAGAGCAAATAATTATGGGCTCAAGACCGTCCTTCATCTTACCCTGCATAATGAAGGGTTCTGAAAGGGAAGTGATGTAAATCACTTGCATTGTCTGATTCCTATACCAACTCACTGGCAGTCTTACTATGCATGTAGGTACATTGCTCCAAAAAAGCAACTGAAGCTTCATTTGGACCTACGTGTTTCCTCATTACGAAAAAGAAAGCATTTTCAGAAGGGTTATTCATAAAAGAATTAATACTACTAATTTCAAAATATGGACGTAATTACCATTTTCGTTAATGTTTAACTGGGGGCAACTACAACAGTAAGAAGAGTGTTGGCTGCGTCTGGGAACATAGCTGATCAGCTGCATTGGAATCTGGCAAAGTGCAGTTGGAATAACATTCAATGTGATGAATCTGTGGACAGCAGCAGTACAGAGCTCCGTGAGCACGTTCAGGACAAGCAGCCCACATCTGACTGCTGCTCCCAAGATTGGTCGAAAATCAAGCATATGAAACAGGTCGATGTGGCTCTAAATTTTGTCTTACAAACTATCACTGGATGCTTACAACCAATGCCGAAGCAATACTTGCCAGTCCTGGCATGTGTTGCACCAGTATCTGTCTGACACAATGCCGATACTCTCCAACTCACCTTGAGGTGTGCTCTGACAGAACACATCAAGAGCTTAGTAATGTGAAAAATGAGATCTCACCTTGGATCGTGAAGGCCGTTTGTGCAATCAGTGACCGCACTCATGGAGTCTTTTACAGGATATGAATATATCACACAATGGACTCACTCGCTCTCTCTCTCTCTCTTAGTTGCCCGTCAGTTCGACAGTGACGCTGCTCAACACGTTTTCTTGTGTTGGTGCATGTGGCTCATTAGTCCAAAGGCTGAGGTGCAAACATGGCCACATACTGTACAGACAGATCCCTGCCGCGTTGTCGTTGAAGGTGGTTGGTTGCACTGTTGGTGTCTGCGCACACACTTTGCTACTGCCACATCAATATGTTGCTGTTCGAACGTTGCCAGCCTGTTGTTGCAAACTGCACGCCATTCTTCTCGATCCCTGCCCAATTCCTCAAGCTGTCGAAAGGGATCCCACATTTAATTAAGGATGACTTAATGTGATCCTTAAAACTCTTCTTTTGACCCCCCACCGAACGTTGGGCGCAGGAGAGTTCACTATAAAGTAGGCGTCGGGAAGTCTGTTTCCAGGCATCCTTATCACATGGCCAAGCCACCTCAGTTGTCTTCTGAGTAGTATCGTCTCGAGGGATGTTGTGCTTGCTCTGCGGTGAATCTCAACATGAGGTATTTTGTCCCACCAGTGCACGTGCAGGATAGTTTGAAGACACCGAATTTTAAAGGCCTCAAGGGTTCTGATGTGATGATGGTACGGTGTCCATCCCTCACATGCATAGAGCAGTGTCGAGACGTAGATAGCATTGTAAACGGCCATCTTGGTGCATGTGGAAAGGTCATAGTTTGTAAAAACTCGCTTGGACAGCCTCCCGAAGGAAGCGGACGCTAGGTTAACATGACGTTGAATCACCACAGTGAGATCATATGTGGAGGTAATGATACTTACCAGGTACGTGAACTGTTCAATGAGGCCAAATTGATCCTTGTGTGTGGCTGGGCAGCACAGCGTCGTCTGCGTATTGTAGATCAAAGATGGTGTCATTTGTAACTGTCGTCACTGCTGGCAAACGGCATATATTAAACAAGCTGCCATCGAGCCTGTACTTAATGCGAATGCCATCTGCAGCAGAGATGTTGTGACGAAAGACGAGAGTCACTGCCACAAGGAAGAGGTTGAAAATAACAGGTGCTAGGACACAGCCCTGTTTAAC
>JGI24021J15306_10007286_pt1 | contig 13455 bp, 3 predicted proteins | sample Ectturendosymbi1_FD_15306 | JGI IMG/M metagenome (IMG submission 15306) | reverse complement strand
TGAATAATGTGTGGTTGTAATTTGAAATAAATAGCTTTTTAATCAAAGTCACAATTGAAATTTTCATGGGTACACATCTTTTTGGGTCACCCTGTACTTTTTGTTCTACCTGAAATGTATTCATGGAGCACATATGTTCCCACATAAAATCTGATTTCATGTTTGACACCATCCAACAATCAACAACACGTATCTTACCAATAGGGGTGCATCCAGGGGATCTGTTTAGCTGTCATGACATGTCCCCTTGTACTATAGCTATTTTCATTAATGCCGATCAGATGCCAAACGCTGCCAACGGGGTTCTCTAATGTGGGTGGTTTGGAACAGTCAACATTTCTATTCTAACGTTGCATAGTGTCATTATGAAACAACCACATCCCTGCTTTGTCTAAATGCAGCTTGCGGAATTACATGAAACAAACTACATTTTTCAACAATCTAAGCTGATATTGCATCCAACGCACGTGTTTCAGAGTCTTGTATTCTGTCAGTTCAATGCAAGCAAATCTGTCAGCAGCTTGTACACTGCCACGCACCTGCAGAACTGTTAAGTAATATTTTCAGGGTTTCCACAGATTTTCAAACACCATTTTCCATACTTTTCACTACATGAAAAAACTTTAATACCATCACTTGTTTTCATTTTTCCAAAAAGTTTATTNATGGACTACAATGCAAAACACATAAGCAAAACCAGAGTTGCNGAGTTGGTGTCGTAAGTAGTCAGAGGTTTTGGGGTGGAGTTGGATTTTTTGTCTGACTTCGGAAGTGCAATTGGATCATTTTTTGCATGACACTCCGAAGTTGGACATTCCTGTTGAAATGGTATAATTTCTTTTGAAACTTTTGTTGAAACAGAATTCTTGCTGTGTACCATGATTTTTATTTATTGCTAATTGCTACAAATTGTTGACAGCCAAACTTCATTCACTTTATGTTAAGGAGTCAGAGTTGGGAGTCAGCAATTTTGGAAAGGTCAGAGCCAGACATTTTACCTCCGACTCTGCAACCCTGTGCAAAACTGTCATCAGCAGTAGAGAACAAAATTTGAATAAACAAATGGCTGAATTAGGAATTTCTGTACTTTTTCAATACTCAACAGATATTTTGGCCAAATTCAACACTTTTTCAAGGTCTTGAAAACCGATTTGACAATTCAATACTTCACAATACTTTCAATACCGTGTGGGAACCCTGTATTTAACTTCATGGTGAGAGGAACCAGTCTCCAAACCCAATTTTCTTGTTTTGTAGTAAAGGCCTAGTTACAAGGGTTGCTTTCCATATATTTTTACACTGAATTTGTCATACTGAAAGGCGTGACAGTTATCCTCAGATTATGTCATTATAATTATCTGAACAAAATACCACTCAAGAACTGTGTTTTAATAACAGCTTTTTTAGAATGAATAGTTGACAACGTTGTTTACTGTGCAAGAAGTCTTATACTAATTTCTTGTAAATCACTTTTACATCATGATGCAAAACCATCAGAGTAATTGTACTCAAGCGCGCTTCTCCCGCACTCCACAGTGATTTCACAATATATTCTTAACAACCTCAATCTTGATATATTATAGAGTGCTCCACAGACGGAGTTGTGCAGCTGATTGTCAAGATCAATTTTATAAGTGAATGTACGTTTGGGTAAACAGTTCTCATTGCTGTACGGCCGACGTTTGGTGACTGTTCGATAAGGTACATATTTTTGCACCACAACATTCACAAGAAAAAGCGATTGCGATATAAGAAATGTGTTTCGTCAAAAACACATGGTAACCTGGAAATATTTCCTTGCTATCAGTAACTAGAGCATGACTAATGCATCAGCACTGCAGTGTATCACATCATTAAAATTCCGCAGGCGTATGTCCAGAATATTTGATCATAAAATTCGCTACGCTATTGTTCTGTACAGAGTGTTCGGAAACCCAAATTGCTACACTGTCTCTGATTAACGCAAAATTTGTCCCATTCATTGCGGCATGTCACCTTCTGACTACAGAACATCAAGTTGTGCACAATATTCAGACTGCTGTGCAATTGTCCAAATAAACTGCTCAGTGGGCGGTACATTCACTTGCAGGTTTTTGCGTGATAAGCAGATGACTGCCTGTGAATAAATCTTGGTATATGCTGCAAATCCATAACCAGCTTGGGACACTGGGAGACGCGAAGAATGTTCTGAGAGGGGCCCAAATTTTTAAACTATGTCCAACACATTTTTCCACAGGGGAAGAAAAAAAATTTAGGGGCTTCACACCCCTTGCATCCCCCTAATTACAGGCCTGATATGCTGTGGTGGTTCATAATTTTAGTGATCCAGGTTTGTTCAGAATTCCGTGTTGTATGGTTCATTATCGCAGTGAAGTAATGGTTTCATCACTGTTTGTAATGAGTTCTGTATTATGTAATGTCATCTTCATAATTGCTCTTTGCTCTCATGCTTGTGTCATTCGTATATTTTACTGCTTATTTGTAATATGTTCCTGACTTATCACAATATGCTTCTTCGTTAGAAACTTGTAAAATTGTTTCATTTTTTTATGCGGCCTACATACTGAAAAAAAACATGGACTGTAATGTCTTTTAACTGTGGTTTGCGTAATACAAACATATCGGCATTGGTTATCGGCAATGAAAAACATTTGTATCGGTCCAAGAAAAGTCTTACTGGTCGAGCTCCACCACTGTCACTCCACATGCCCTAGGTTACTAGCCAAGTTTGATTAGATCTTAGGACACCTGCAGAAAATCCGGTTTTATTCTGATAGGTTTCATGAAACACTGCCCTTCAATAGCAGACGCCCCCTTTTGCCAGGCTAGATGCACCACTGCTCCCCACAGACAGTCACAATGTCTGAAAATAGTATGCAGATAAGGCCGATTAAAATATTATGTCTGAGTTATGGAGCTCTGAAACAACTATAGCTCCTTCTCTGAACTTCAATGTTGACTTCTAAAAAACGTACAAGTATTTAGATGATAAGCGTATCTTTCCATTTCTTTTTATTTTGTGTTTATGTGAAAATCAGATAATTCATGCTTTTGCATGGTGTTGTACACTATGCATGAAAATGCAAACAACGCAAGGCCATAAAGAGCACACTGGTGAAGCAAAATGCAGTCGTCCCTGCTTGTTAAACCCACCCGCTTAATAAGCCCAAAGTGGTCCAGTCCGGAATTACTCCATTTATTCATGTAACGAAATAACCTGCTTTATAAGCCCAATTTTCAAACAAATAAACTTAAAACTGGGTGAAAAAGCATGACAACTCAAACTTCTTAGTTTTGCTTTTCACATTTTCACACTTTGTTACGCTGCTGGCCTCATTCTTACTTCAACTGTTTTGTCACAAATTGTATATTGATGGGAAAGAAAATTGATGCTCTGTAGAATTTATTTCCAATGGTGAAGACACATGCAGACATAGCCTTTTCTAAGAAACTTGTGATTTAAAAAATTACTTAACACTGCCAAAATTCAGTCAACGTGCTGCCACCAAACAACTCAACATCTCTCCCGACAGTTTCTATGCCACCAACAAGCAATGAGGCTACGTCTTGTTTTTGCACGTAAATGAATGTTGTTTTACCGTAAGAATGAAAATTGCTCGTTAGCTGTAACTGTTGCGTACAGTGTTAATAGATTTAGCAACTTTTAGCGATAAAACAGTTGGCCATATTCATTTGTGTGCATGAAGAGTGGCAAAAATTTGTACACTAGTTAATAAGCCCAAAATCATCCGGCCCCAACGTAGGCTTCATAAGCAAGGACTACTGTACAATTTCTTTGGACAATGCAAAATTCAAAATTCAGTTATTCTTCTCAAAAAATTTTCATAACCAGAATAGAACAGGTAAATTTCAATATATGGAATGTTGATTTCACTGCTGCACTGTAACCGTTAAAATAAAACATGTACATAACGGTATTTGATGTCAGTCACCAACATAAAAAATGTTTCAAGCAACCACAATAGCCTAAAGTTTGGCAAACAAACCCTGAGTAAATATTTTTGTTTTGCTATGCTTAATCCTACACACTTTTTATTGCTTTATAAACTATACGAAAAATCACAGCAACACAAAAAATGAAATAACTTGACATATTAAAAACAGGCCAATTGGAAATGTATTCCCAAAACAAACAATATTTTAAATGCTCTCATTTTGATGTCCTTAGAGTTACTGTCATGCCCAACCTAGCATTTCTTATGTTATTATCTGTAGTAAGAAAGATGTTGTGCTATTGTGAATAAAAATTACTGCATACAGTTAACAATATCTCATGCTGGTAATTAAGCAGTTGCGCAATGACTGAAACATTGAGCTACCTGTTTGCAGTGGCTTTGCCTTTATGATGAAAGACAGGACGTGACCTTCCAGCTACATTTACCTCTCCAGCAATTCCCACAACTACCATTGCCAAGAATTAGGTCAGCTGATGTGGTAAGTATAATGTGTTTAAGATGTTTGTAACTGCTTGATAGCAATCACAGCATCAATACTAACAACAAATCTGGTTATTGGAGTCTACCACAGTAGCAACTTCTTTATGCCAGTTTACTTCATTAGCCATTAAAATAACTCTAGCATCTTGAGAGATGATTTTAAGTATTTTGGATATATATGTTATGTTGAAATTGACTTCAGCTTTCACATTTGTGAAATCAGTGCATCTGAAGCTTGACTTGGCATTTGGTTTTCCAAATTTTTGCTTTCAGTGACCTGTTTACCTTTCAAAATTCACTTTGAGCATATGCTGCAGCATACAGTGGTTTATTTCGAGGACAGTTATATATCAATCTATATGCATTAGGCTTTAATTAAAGTCATACTAGGCTGCACACCACAAGAAACAGAACAGAGAATTAGCATAACTATCGAGATGGACCAACAACTTAAGTTTCCGAACGCTATGTCCAAAACAATAGCATACTGACTTTCATGCGCGAATATTGTCAATATATTGTATATTGGTGGAATTTTGTAAATATCATACATGGGCACCATAGTTACTAGAGTCCTACGTGGGTTGAAATTTTTTGTCTGCTCCCGCCCCGCAGGAATTTGAGAAATCTTGCCCGCTCCCGCCCTGCACACTTCCAACCCACCCCACCCCACAGACCATCCCAACCAGTACCCGCCCCGCACTTTTTCGGTCTCAAATCTGCACTTGTCTGAAAACTACTAAAAACTCACAACTAGGGCAAGTTTTTGTTGCAATAAAATCGTGAGAAGTATGCATTAATTTTGACAAAATTTGCAGTAAAAAGTTGTATTAGTGCACGAGCATTTTAAACGAAAGTGATTTACTCAGGCAATTTATTTACATACAATGCTAAAAATTTCCAAACATTACCTAGAGAGAAACGGAGATCTTTTACCAACAGTTTGTGTAGCATGCTAAAATTTGTGCATGAAGTTGCTTAGCAATTTGCTGAAAAACTTGCGCATGAAATTGTTTGGCAAGCTCCACAGTGCATGAAGTTTCTTGGTAACTAAACAATTTGGCGTGCAGTTGTGGACTGATGTTTGATCAGGTCATTTCTAAAATTGCTTTTAGGTCATTATTCAGTTTGACTCGGTTATCAAAGAGAACAGAAGTATGCTGAAATAGTTCTAAAGGATGTTTTTTAAATCAAACTTCTATACTTTGGAAATACTTGATAGAAGTTTCACAAAAACTTGCAATATAAAATTCCTGGAACCAGCTTAAAACACCATACTACCTAAACTCTGAGTAGGCTACGTATTTAGGAAGCTATAAAAACTTGCCCTATATATAACGCCTGAAGATAAGTCTAGCAAGCAGCAAAATCAAGCTATTCATTTTTTTCATTGGCAACCAAAACTTTTCCACAGATCTGATCTTCCACATTCAACAGATTTGAGGTGATGTAAAACACGTTTTAGTGCGGTTGTGACTTGTAACTAGCTGTGTGTTAAGTGCTGTCTCATCCATTTAGAAGGGCTGCTAGACTGAAGTATTCCTCACCACGCACGACGGTTGCATTGGAAAACGGTCAATTGCCCACCACATGGAAAGAGCCTGAGCTACTGTTTCACAACAATGGGTTGTTACATCATAATGTTATAACTGCTGCGGGCCTACGGTTCTAAGCGCAATGCTGGCAAACAACTTCAGTACATCCACGTGTTTTGTGATTTTTGAGCTGATTAAGTTCATGTGCTTTGCCCCAATACTCAGTTACCCGCACAAAGAATTTCTCATCCCGCGCCCGCCCCGCTCGCAGCAATTTCAATCTGCACCCGCACGCAAAGCAGTGCGGGTTCCCATACCAACATCGCAAATGCGAGTACCTGCAACCCGCATGGGTTAACCTGTCCCACGCAGGACTCTAATAGTTACATCAGCATGAAGATATATTGCTTGAGCTTTAATTCTAAAGATTTAGATTAAATTATATGTGCTATATTTAGCAACGTAAGTACCAACATTATGGAGAGAAATTGCCGCAGAAGAGAATTCATTGCAAACCTAAAACTTTTTTGATGTGGCCATTGTGCTTTTAGGTGGGAAGCATGAAGAATTTATGTAACAGGAATTGGGTTTTAGCACAAGAAACAAATGGAAGAAAAGAAGTATCTGGCCCCTTTGTAAGTTCGGTCTACTTTTATGTGCTTTCAAACAACTTGATCAGTAACTCTTAATTACTGTTTTGCAAATACGGTTTACGGTTTTAATAAAGACAAACTTATAAAACACTTGACAGGTTTGGAAAAGGATATTGAAACAAGAGTGATGCACATGATCAGTGTTGTCTTTTTTTTGCTCATAATTAACCAAGATTAAGTTATAGTGAAACAAAGGATTTGTGCACATTATGTCCTTTCTACACACTAATATCATATTTAAATAGAGATACATTCATGCTACCCACACTTATTTCAATTCATTTATATTGAACAATTGATTCAAACNAGAAATCATGGTCTCAGCATCAGTACTGCGGCAAGGAAGAGCAAAAGGAAGGTGTGAATACTGATTCACAATAGTCAACGTATAATGGTTTTTGTTTGAGGATGGCAATGGGCCTTTAAAGTTCTAGCTCAATCGCACAAGCATCTTCCAGAAGCCGTTGATGGATATATCCAGAACTAAGGCCAGCAATGAAAGCGTCTCGAATAGCAGCTTCGTGATTTTGAGCAGCGGTAACGGCTCTAAAATTACACTCGGCGCTCAACGTTTTCAACCTTTGCAAGAATTCTTCCAGCAATTCGCCCACTTTTTGTTGGCAAATATTCAGTCTATGCCTGGTGAATACTTCATTCACAGGTTTGAGAAAAGTATTGTCGAGACAAGTTATAGCGTTGCCATAGGTTTCGCAGTCACGAATGCACGCATAAACTGAAGCATGAAGTAAGCTGATTAATATATCAAGCTTGTCTGCGTCAGTGACGCCCTCGATTCTTTGAATGTTACTTTGGAAACATCGTTTCCAATGCCGCCAATTCCGAGGTACGTCAGGTGAGTTGGCGTCAGCATCCAACAACGGAGGTCTCATATGCTTTTCCATAATTCCAAAAGCATGAAGTCTTTTGCTGAATAAACTGTAGTAAATTGATACTAAAAGACCTCAACAAGGCTTTATTCAGCAAAAGAGAACAGCAGTGAACACAGCCACAGTCAAGTCAGAATGACAATGACAAAAACAAAAGTAAGGACGCAAACCAAGGAATGCACAGCAAGCAAAAGCAACTGTTACGCTTCAGGGAATTGACTACCACAGGGGTACGGATTTTTTGTGAGTGACGTCATAAGTGGTGGACCTTTAGGCCACCTTGGCCCACTTTACCTGGCCCTAGGCTTAAACCGTTAGATGGTAGTTTTTTGCTGAAGTTTTTATTGGAAACTAGGCTACAATCTGAGTCTTTTGATACTTTGGACAACCTGCTACGGTTTCGGGTACAAAAGTTATGATCTAAAGAAATAAAAATATTTGACTAATTAACTAATTAGATAATTAATTTGTTTGTTTTAGATCATAACTTTTGAACCAGAATTGTTAGAAAGTCAACCAAAGGCTCAAAAGACTTGGACTCGAGCCTAGTTTCCAATGAAAACTTCAGCAAAATACTTTGGCTTAGCGGTTGGGCCCTAGGCTAGGTAACATGAACCAAAATGGCTGAAAAACTACTTAAACTATGACATCACTCAGAAAAAATCCACAACCCCCACCAAAAATTTTTTTTCGAGTGCAGACTAGAAGACTTGCAGATTCTTTTGAGGGTTTGAACAGCTATCTACTGCAATCAGCGGAGGAGCTATGGCGTTGGTAAGGTAACCGAAAACTGCTGATTTTAAGCCGAAATCAATGTATGATACATTCGTAGAACGGCTCTCAAGGCATCAAACTTTGCAAACACACTTAACCCGTACCTATTTTTCCAAACTTTTGTCAAACCCTATTTTGGCCAAATATAACAGAAGTAAAAATGGGTTAAATTTTTCAGATGACCTTCATTGAACCCCTAAAATGACTCCGTCGAAACCTAGGGGTTTAATCGAACAAGTTTAAGGAACCACTGATTTAGAGGTTCCGGAATATTCCAGAATTTTATTACGAATCAAGAATATCGAATCCTTTTCCGGAATAACTTGTTACATATGAATATAAGCATACCAACCTTTCATTTACAAATATTTTATATTTAAATTGAACAACACCGGTAAAACAAAACAGAAAAACACATATCAACAGCAACTTCTTATTGCAATATATTTAGTTTTTCTACATCCTGGTAAGTTAATCTTCACTGGAGCTTGCTCACGTTCAAGCCAGCACTGGAGAAGCACAGTTCTCAGTGACTAAATAACCTGTTAATTAGCTTGTTATGTCACTGTGAGATTTGTAAGTGTTTTTCTTTCTCTTACCCAGGAGCACAGAGTGAAACTGCAAAATTTATTGCGACTGCCAAACTTGTTGAAAACGTTATTCTTTGTTGACATTGCAATTTTTCACCTTTATTTAATCCATAATTATTTTGAATCTAAACATTCAAGTAAAGTCTGATTTCTGAATTCTAATACTGTACAATACTAAAGGATTTAAATGTATCAGATTTGATATTCTATGAATAAATAATGTAGACATTTATCTTACCTTCATAATTTTCTTTCATGAATGGAACCATCATTGCTGTGGTACATGAACTGAAACAGATGATACAAATGTAAGTATATATATTCTGCAATATTTTGCAATTAAACACAATTTAATCAAAAAAATTGTATGACAACAGTGATGCCTGTTGACTTTCCCAACTGCTATATTTAACACCTTCGTTGCTAGGAGAGTTCAACTGAACCTTGGTTTCTAGTGTCTCTTAGTAACTCCATAATTCACCAGGCGATTGTGCTAGAGAGCTGTTCAAACCCTCAAAAGAGGCGAGTCATCTAGTTTGCAGTGAAAAAAATTTTTGGTTTTGGGTTTCAGGTTTTTTGTGGGCGAGGTCATAAGTGGGAAATGTTTTTGGCCATTTTGGCTTAGGTTATATAGCCCTGGGCCCTAATTGCTAGATGGAAATTTTTGACTCAATTTTTATTGCAAACTAGGCTTGAATCCAAGTCTTTTGAGCCTTTGATTGGCTTTGGTTCAGAAGTTACGGCCTAGAAAAAACAAAATAAATACTTCCCTAATTAGATAATAATCAGTTAATCCCCTAATTAGATACAGGCCACAACTTTTGAACCAGACACACTGCAAAGTCGATCAAAGGCTCAAAAGTCTGGGATTCTAGTCTAGTTTCCAATAAGAACTTCAGCAAAATACTTCCCTCTTGCAATTGGGCCCAGATCCAGGTAACCATGAGCTAAGATGGCCAAAAACCTAACCCACTTATGACGTCACTCACAAAAAATCCGAAACCCAAAACTATAATTTTTTTTAATTGCAGACTAGAAAACTTGCCACATGTTTTGAGGGTATGAACAGCTCTCTCATGATCGACTGGCGAGCTATGGAGTTACAAAGTGGTGCGAAAATAGAGGCTGGATTTCTAGATACAATATATTCGTATGCCGGCAGCAAACGTGTTAAAATACATTATCCATCAAAAGGAATCCTTTACTAGCAAAGAATCAGACCAAGATCTTACAGAATATATATTTCACCTATTAACACTTTGGCGTCCGGCTGCTTTCGGGGATTTTTGGAAAAAAAGGCCTAAACGCACGTGGCTTTGCACAGGAATATCTCCGCTCCTGTACGGGTTACGGACCTGGTTGAAGTGTCAAAAGACGCGGAAAGTCTTCTAGTCTGCACTTTAAATAAAATTTTTTGCTTGGGGGTTGCAGGTTTTTTTGTGAGTGACGTCATAAGTAGAGGACTTTCGGGCAACCTTGGCCCACTTTGCCTGGCCCTGAGCGCCAACTGTTAAGTGGTAGTATTTTGCTGAAGTTTTTACTGGAAACTAGGCTACAATCAGAGTCTTTAGATACTTTGGATGACCTGCTGGGGGTTCAAAAATTATGATGTAAGTTAGTAAAAATATTTGACTAATTAGCTGATTAGATAATTAATTAATTTGTTTAAATCATAACGTTTGAACCAGAAACGCTAGAAAGTCGATCAAAGGCTCAAAAGACTTGGACTCGAGACTAGTTTCCAATGAAAATTTCAGCGAAATACTTTGGCCTAGCAGTTGGGCATTAGGCCAAGCAACATGAGCCAAAATGACCCCAAAACTACTTCCCTTATGTCGTCACTCACAAAAAATCCGCAACTCCCAACCCAAAAATTTTCTTCAAGTGCAATCTACTAGACTGGCCGATCCGTTTGAGCCCATTAACAGCTCTCTAGTGCAATCGGCGAAGGAGCTAGGGCGTTGGAAAGTCAACCGAAAACTGCTGTTTTTTAGGCCAAAATTGAAGTACGAATATATCGTATGCCGGCTCTCAAAGTGTTAAGTAGGCATTATCAGCTTTTATTCAAATTGAATCAAAACATAGATGATTCCAGTTAACTGCATATTGGTTAAATGCATCAACCGCTTTATCACATAGGATTCCTGAATCCCAAACCAAAGCCATTCATTCATGAAAAAAAGTCTGGTTGATCACATAACATTTAATTGCACAAAATAGATATTCGCGTATAAATGTTGTTTTCAGTTAAAGATTTATATCACTTAATCACAAATTTTACTTCAAAGAAAGGTAAAGTGCACTGTGCAGACAAAAGCCGTGGTACCATGAATTCAACTGTCCACATGAGTATGGACAGAAAACAAAGTTTCCACCTTCAGCCAAGATGAAATCAACACCGCAGGTTCAACCTCAAATTGTGAATTTGCAGATTCAACTGATTAGACAGCAGCTTTGCTAAGTAATTGGCCTTACAGTCCCCAACAAAAAATAATTCCAGTGTCAGTACACAACTTTGGTTTTGTTCAACTTTTTGGCACTGTCTAATCCAGTGGTTTAAAGTTTTTAAGCATCAGTACCCCTAGCCATGTTGAACAAAAGCTTCTAAAAATGCAAAAAACAGTTGCAAAGCGTTGATTTAATTTGGGCATGTTTATCTCATTTATCATTTCACCATAGAAATTTGTTTCGCAATGGCACCTTTCGACTCTAACGAGCGTGTTATAACAAGGTTCCATTGCATAATACAATTCTTATTCTGATATAAAATACTACTCAATTTCCCTGAAATCTAAAAAATATCCCCAGGGTTGCATTTGTCTGATATAGATAATCACATATTCCGGCTAAATGCATAAAAAATCTTGGTTAATTCGCTATATGATTAAAGGGTTTCATCTGTGCACATACTGTATAATACACTTTAAGGTGATTCCTTCAATAGCTGATTTTTAAGCGCTCTGTTGAGCAGTGCTATTGAAACATGCATAAGTTTTGTATTTTTTGAGCGAGGAGAAAAGGGTTATTCCCAAGATTGCAGTGTCTGCTTCACATGTGAAAACAAAAGCTGTGCATGAGGTCTCCAATGCCATTTATGCACAAACAATTTTGACATTTTAAAGGACGAGCAAAATTCATATCTTGCGTCCCATGAAGGAATTCACTGATAAAACAAGCCGTGTCAACATGTGTGGTTCATGGCCAACCCTGGTTGTTTATAACCTATAAAAAGAAGTTTGTTACATAGAAACTGTGTGGGCATATACAGTATGAAATATTACTGAAAAATAACACATTTTCATGTCTGAACCTAATTCACTTCTTTTTCATGTAGAACTGCAAGCTTTGATCAGAATACAATTTTGATCTTCAATTAACTGCCAATCAAGGCTACTGATGGAATTTTCGCATTTTTTCTACCTTGATGTTGTTTTAATTCTGCGTACCTCCCACATTGTTTATGAAAAAGGATAATTTCAAAATACAAGAAGTGTGTTTTTTCAGGTCAGATGAGCTTGAGAATTATTGCTTAGTTGTTGAAAAATACGCCTGTGCTCCTAAAATGTTTGGAATCATTTTTACTCCTTTTGGTAAATTCTACAACTATTTTTAGTTATGATTTATTTGGTAACCAGAGTGGGGTTTTAAAATACATGATTGTGTAGCCCTGCATTAATTGTTCAAGTTTTAGAAGTCAGATAATGTGACAAGAATCTTCCTAACTTACAACAAAAACAAACTGTTTACAAAATATATTTGCTTTGAAAAAGTCTGAACAAACCCTAAGCCAAGTTTGAATGAAATCTACTCCAAAATAAGTAAAGGTTGTCTTGTTCACAAAAATATAAGTTTGCTAATTTAGGGTAGAAGCTGTTCACTATTATGTTGAGTATTGGTTTGTCAGCATTTTTACATTATTCATGAAATTGTAATTACAGAACAACATCCAATCATTTATTAACCCTTTCTTTATCCAATGTGCAATATTACAGAAAATTGATTTTTGTGACAGATGAACAAAAACAAAATTTTAGCTTTTTTGACCCAATTTTTCAACTTTTGCAACTCTGTAACTCGTCAGCCGATTGAGCTAAAGATCTGTTCAAAGCATCTACAGATTCAAGTTGAGATTGAAATTATTTTTTTTTTTGGGTTTTCCGTGAGTGACGTCACAATGAGGGCATGTTTTCGCAACTTTTTGACCAATTTCACCAGACCCTGGGCACCAACCCAATGAGCCATTTTTTGGCTCAAGCTTTATTTGGAAACTACACTGTGTTCCACATCTTCAGAGCTCTTGAATGACTTTCTAGCATACCTGGAGCCAAAATTATGGGCGAAAACAAAAATTGGTAAAAATTTATGTACCCACAAACCACAAGCCCAGGTGGATTACACCCATATTCTATATGGCCATAACTCGCCAGTAGATTGAGCTAGGGAGCTATTCAAACCCTTTATAGATGGGGTCAAATCATTATAATCCAACAAGGGGTGTAACCCAATGTCACAAAAATGCCTCATTTTTTTATATAAGGTGCACCCACATGTAAAATGGC
>JGI24021J15306_10007283_pt1 | contig 13456 bp, 12 predicted proteins | sample Ectturendosymbi1_FD_15306 | JGI IMG/M metagenome (IMG submission 15306) | reverse complement strand
GGTTGTGCCAAGTTCAACCTTCACACAAAGAACGTGCGATCGGTGTGGTTCGTTGTAAAAAGGAGGGGATGTTGTTGCAACCTCTCTGGTGGCGTTGCGTTGATTATGTGATTCACCACGAACGGGATGTGCGTGAAGAATAAAACCATTATATATATAGCATGAGCAAGCCATAGTAAGAGAGATTGCGAGCATGATCTCTATTGTTGCTTGCTGCCATGGTGCGAAGCTTTGCACACATGCCGCTCAGGATTTCCGATCGCAACACAACCAACATTAAATAATATAAGTTGTATCAAAATTTGAGGTACTGTTTTTTGAAAGCAAGTGAAGCTCATTTTACTATAGCAGTCTATTTTTTAAGACAAATGTTCTGATTGAAAAAAAAAACAAGTTGAATGGACTGTTTTTGGCTGGTTTTTATTTTTACTTTATATGTTGTCAGGTAAACATGAATAAAGCAATTTTTTTTACCTTAGTTATAGTTTCATTAGCTTGTAATGCATCGTGCCTCTACTTGGAAGGTCGATTAAAAACAAGCAAGGTAACACAAAAGCTGCTACCTATGTACAGTATTATGGACTTACTGTGAAAAAAAAAATTATGTTTTTAGGATTGTAAATTGTACAGGTGTTAATGTTTGGTGTGACATTATAGCATGGTGATTCTGATGTCCATTGATCATGCTTTTCTTTTTTTAGGATTGGGCTTTTCTAAGTCGATTTTGCTTCCTTTCTGATATTGGGCGTATGCAGTTCAAGTTCACATATCCATCTGTAAGTAATTTCTTTCTATCTTGCATAGTTTAGGCATTCTCCAATAAAGTATTTTTCAACTGGGGTGTTGCCACAGAAAAGTGGTGCTTGCTTGCACAATGCACATGGTTTTGATTTGATTAAGCGATTACAAAAACATTTTGTAGATCATCTGACTAGCAAAAAAACACTAATGGCTATATGTCATAATTTGAACTATACAATTTGAGTTATGACTTGTTTTCTTTCAATCATTTGTCAGTTATTGACCAAACTTTTTTTGAAATGACCAAATAATGGGTCATAATGCCTTTTTCTAGTCATAAAAAATGTGTGAAAATGAAAAAATGACACACTTTAGAGTTTTTTGTATAAATAAATGAAATGCCTCAGTGAAAAAGCAGGTTATGACCATCACAATCAAAATTCTAAATTGAAAAAACAATTGATTTTCACAAGGTGGCATGTGCCCTGTCTTACTTTGAAAGGCTTAAACGACTAATAGTATGATATGTCAGGTATTCCATTCAAAATATCGACAATTATGTTGTTGATGGATAAGCAAATTCTTACTAACAGTAGAACGTAGGCGAATAAAAGAACTAAATGGGCTTGATCAATGTGCCCAAAGATCACCATATTAACTAAAGTTGAGTAAAGCGCCATTGCTAGAAGTGCTTAGTTGCTGAGCATAAAAGTTAAACAAACATTGTTTTTTCTTCGCTGCAGTCAAAAGCAACTAATGAATTAAATGTATTTAGTATATCCTAGCTGCCACAAAACGAAATCACAGTTATGAAACGTCTTTCATATGCTAAGAAAGTTTTGGTTCATACAGGGTTCTGAAGTTGAAAAAATCCCAAGTGGGGGCTGTCATTGTACAAAAAGTTTAAAAACCATTGCTTCAATGGTTTTCTGGGTTGTTTTCTCCAACTCAAAATTAAATGTTTTACTGCATGTTTGAAATTTTTTTCTACTAAATAAGTTTTGAAAGATGAAATATATTTTTTGCAGCTTTTTCACCCTCACCAATTGTACTGAAGCTGTTGATGGTAATTATCCAATTACCTTTGCGTTATTTTGGAACATAGATGGTTTAGCAATGGAAATGTGACCAGCAGCGTTATTGCAACTCTGATTAATTTGATGCAAAAGCAAATTTTCTGAATAAATGTTTTTGGCAGGAAAGTGTTGAAGTTTGCAGAATAAGTAGAACCTTATAGCTTATCATTATTAGTGATGTGTTGCAGATGTCAACAAGAAGTCAAGAACCGTGTTGGTTTCACAATGGTTTTGCTTTTGGTCTATTTACCGAGTGTTTTTGTGACACATTAAAATTATAATTTTGATTACAGATACTTGATATTTTTATATTTCAAGCTAATCAATATTTTGTTGCAAGCTTCATTCCTGTGCAATCCATGCATGGCTTTTTTCCTGTTTTTGGTGTTCAATATTCTTTGTTTTTGACGAGGCCAGGCTGCTGATGACTGCTTTTGCGTTACAGGAAGATTGCTGCCACAATATCTTACTCTACTTTGATGATGGAGTGCAGTGGCCCAAAGTCTACCAGAATGATTCTATGGTTTGTTGCATGTGGTATATTTCTACATAACAACAAATATTTTCTAACCTGGAAACGTTCTAGACAACATTAATTTCACTGTCTCATACTTAAACCGAAAAAAAAAAAAAAAAAAAAACTTTCTTAATCAGTCGTCAAAATCATAACCAATTTGCACAAAATTAATCAAAACACGAGGAAAGTTCCATCTTCGAGTTGGTTATGATTTTGACGCTGCTAGTTGCGCTCTCATCCATTGCCGAGTGTTACTGATGCCTTTGATAAATTAGTCGTTCCAAACACTATCAGTTTTTATCAGAAACTTGCTGTTCAATCAAGTGATGATGAAAAACTTAGTTTGCACAAACAGCAAAATGTTTCTTGCCGTGGTTTCGATTAAACTGCATCCTTCATTGATGCCATCAACCTGCACTCGAAAGTAAACTTGTTCTTGACTTCACAACGAACGTCTGAAGTGCTCTTTCCGTCCACTTATCGGGATGCTATCCACTTGTTTTGGCCTGAGGGGCAGCTTGTTTCTGTGTAGTTTTTTTCGTTGACCAGTAATCAATACACGACGTAATTATATTTCATCTGCAGTTCGGACTTTTTCGTAAAGTCAGTAGCAAAAACCATGCGCTTGACAGAATTTAAGCTTTTTTGTGATTTCGTCTGTGTAAGATGTTCTAATGGTCACCGTTACGCACTCCGAAAGGGAAGAAATCAAAAACAGGTTTCTTCTTTTAGAATTGTTTTCAAAAAGAAGCAGTTTTGGAAGCCGAAAACAATCAGATCATCAACCTGACGACGCACTATTTATGGAGTGGATGCGAGGTGCGGAAGCTTGTCTTTGTAAATATGCATTAGCACTTTCGACTGTCGTGGAGGTCATCNCGGAGTTGTNTCCGGAAAGGGAAATGTGAGGTGCAGCGATGCTTTTTTCTCCAATTCGTCGAAACACACGNGCGGACCGCGTTAAAATACTCAACGTACCAGAACGTTCCACAAGCGCGCGATGTTTTAAGCGCGTAGTTTTGGCGGTTGCTGCTCGATGAAACACGAACAGCGCTTTCCATCGTGCATGAGAGATAGGGTGCAGTTACTTACACAGACTGGAAAAACAATATGTTCATTACTTTTTAGCGATGCTGCCCACTAAAGGTTTTTGAAAACAAAGACTGCGGTCGCACAGGAATAAAAACAAGTTGTTCCAACCGACCTTGTGTTTGTCGCATCACAAGGAAAACAACCAAAGTTAAATTACTCTCCAAACAGTGGTGCAGCCACTGCGAACGTCACCGCCAGAGTCGGTCCGAGACAATTCTGCGCCCCAGGTAAGCTTCAGCGTTTACGCCTCCCCCGGACACGTCACACTAAGACTTGCNCTAGAAGTTGTAGTAATTTTTCTCGTAGACCACCACTGCTCCCGCTTTAACGAAATAACGCAAGATCGTTTTCAAACATTCCGGACGCGGAAACCAAGCAACAAGGTGATTCTGCGCCCCCTGAAGGCCGCCGTCTAGCGGAAAAGCCGGTCGGCGTCGCCTCTCCATACCACTCTTACCATGTCCGTGCAGCAGCAACATTAGAGCGCTTTTGTCGTCCTTTTTTTGTGAATTTTTCAACAGAAGAACTCCTGAGCTGCTTCGACCGAGCATGACGTACCCTGTTTCGTAGAACCTCCCCCACTCCTGTTTTTAGCACTCTACCACTGATTATAACACGCTTACGTCCGAAGTTCGGTTAACAATCGCCAGACAATTCAGCGTGGAATCTTTCTATAAAGTAACCCGGTACTGTGGCGCCCAAACACGTTAGTGCAAATAAAGCATATTTAAGCAAGTTCCAACTAGCTTCGACTGTTGAACACTGTCGTTGCATTTTTTTGTTCGATTTGATCCTCTGCGGTTTGTTTATATAAAATTTCGTTACAGTATGCAGCGACGGTACTGCTCTGCCCATTGCCTGTCGGAATGGTTCTCGAAAATATCTTCTCAAACCTTTTTTCGAAGCTAATATGTTCTCAAAAGGTTCTGAGAAACTCGTGGTGATTTATCGGAAACGAAAACGTGCGCTGTACCGAGTCGAAATGCGGATCTCTGGCAATTTTTATGTAGATTTCTGATATCTCTTGGTTTGACAGCAGGTCAGCAGCAGGTCGTTGCTTTGATTACCTTGCAAAATGCATAAGAAGTTCGACAGACAGGATTGAACACCTACTTATGGTGTGGCAAGGGCGCGAGCGGATAATGCGACCGCGAGTTCTGGCGCTGTTTTCCAGTCTCAACAAAACGCCGTCTAAACCTATTCGCAGCTGATAACGAACCACAGCAGCAGCGATTCTGGAGTTCTGCATTGCGATGGCGGAAGAAGCTTCCGCTCCTTGCACGAACGATGGTGGTACATCGCTATCAGCAACTGCCCAAGTACGTCAAGCATATTCGTTTCGAATCGTGCATTTCGCATTCAAACCTTTCCTGATTCCGGCATTTTCACCTGTTCGATTGTGCTTTTGCTGTAAATGCAGCGTCTGGCGTTCTCCTGGTCAATGGCTTAGCTTAGGATCTTGCCATATGCGCACATGGTGGGGGTAGTCGCTGACGTTGGTGCCGTTTGCGTGCAGACGGAAAAAAGGGAAAAGGCGTAGACCTGTTGTATCAGGTGAAGCTGACGAATGGACATTCGTTTTGGAGAGAGCACTTTTCTGCCGATGAGTTTGGTAAAGCCTGTTTTTGCCAAATCGCAGTTTTTCTATGTGTTGAGGTTTCATCCTCCTTTGGGGGTGAAAAAGTTAGGATAAAACAACATTTGCCGTTTTGCTTTACAGGGATTCTCGAAACCAACATTTTCTTTCTGATTGTCTTCACTTTGATGTTCGTCGCTTCAGTCTACGTTGCCAGTAAGTTGTTCTCTGTGACCTTCGACCTTTGCGTGAACGAATCCGTTTCGGCAATACCGTCACGCGGCAATGCTATTTTATGCGTCAACCTGAACGACAGACAGTACGGTTCGGTGCAGCTTGATTGCAAAACGTTGTGGCAACATCAAAGACATAGCAACCTTTTCAAATTTCCATGATTTGTCGCTGGTACGGTTGGATAAGTTGCATTTTGCCGCAATAAAAATACGTCGTCTCGAGTTAAATCCGAAAGATATGTGGCACTACTGTGTTTGCATTTTTAGTCAGCGGCAAGCAGCAGTCAGCCAAGCAATAGATAAGAATCAGACGTTAAGAAGGCAACATAAATTGCTTTCTGCAAGCCCTTCATCTTCTTGCTGAGGTTTTAACCTGATTAGCCCAACTTATGGAGCCCCAATTAAACAACTAACAAGTTACATATTTGGTCAAAACAACATCGTGCGTTTTGCGATGTTTTCCACCGGCGATGGNCCTGTGCCGCAATAGGTTCGATCTTGGGACAGAAGTGGAACCACACGATAGCAAAAAAATGTGCATCTGCTACAGATCTCGCCTTTTAAGGCTCGAAAGCAAGGCTACGCGTGTTAAGATTTGTGGCTATTTTTTTAACTGTAGCTAATCTGGGATAAGCGCTTAATTTTTGTCGTTTGGGACATGCTGAAAGCTTCTGCTCAGTATGGACAACGGAACAGTGGTCAGGAAAGTTTAGACCCCGCCATTATGGGCCGATATACAATGGAGCCCTAACTAATTCGACGGCATTGTTAGTTATTCGGTTTCAAGCGTCATCTTCAAAGTTTAGCCAAGTGCCTGACGTCGGTTAGGCGAACTGTTTTTGACCTTGTATCGTTACGCCGCACACGCGTCGCTCTGTCTTTCACTAATGGCACGATAGAAAACACTCTCTCACTATTTACACTCATTTTTCCCCTTCGCGAAGACACAGGGCAGCAGTCCCGGGAGGTCTCCGAAAAACGTCATGATTCTTAGCAACCTCTAATAGTTCTGTTGGCTCCGCATAAAACGGGACCAATCTAGGTTAGAGATGCAGGCTTGTCCATGGAGATTGTCACATGAGATTGGACAGTTGGCTCGAAACTTGTCCCATTTTTCATCGTAAGTAATTTTAACGTCATAAAGCAGGAATTTTCTGAAGTTGAATGCCAGTGGTGTAGGAGGTGTGTGTGCAAGAAAACCCCCAAAAGTTTTGATTTGTCGAGAATCCGGGCAAAATTCCTGAAAATTCGGACATAGATGTTTCGACATATTTATTCTATTTGTGTGATCAATGAGGCTGACTGATGAAATACCTCGGAATTTGACTTTTTCTCAAAAAAAAAATATTTTTTTTGTGTGACCCCAAAAAATAGTCTACAAGTTTTTTGTGAGAGAAAAATTTGTAAGGGTAAAGTTTGCCGCACAACAATTTTTCGGGCAATTCGAACAAAAATCCTTCGCACCCCCAAAAATATGCCTGCTCTTGCACCTATGTTATATGCTCACAACACAGTACAGTAAGTATTAGATGTACAGTGCCGTGGCGTAGATGAGAAACCGCGAAAGTAAGGCGATTGGGTCTTTTTAGGCGATAAGTAAAAAAGGCGTCACGCAATTTTCATGGAATCCCCTAATTTAGGTGTTCGAGGTACCTTAGCGATGGCTCGGGCTAGACCAGTGTTTTTCAACCGGGGTTCCGCCGAATCTCAGGGTTCCGCCGAAACAGACCGAAATTGCCTGGGACGAAATTCGACAAACTTGGGCTGCTTTTCCCTGTATGTGGCCAACAGGTGTCCTGTTGACACGCCTCGCCAATCCTCCTTGGGACGTTCTGGTCACGTGGCCGGTACCTAAGATCGTGTCAGCGTTGCTGAGATCTCGTCTGTTTCGGAGAATTGGATCGATAGTCAGGGCTTCGCGGATTTCACAGCTGTGCACTTTGTCGTGAAGTGTCACGCCGTGAATTCTTCGCAAAAATCCCGTCTCTGCCGCTTGTACTTGAGATAGCACTCCTTCGGTCCTTGCACAAGATTTATGGCCATAGGTGAGTTTCGGAACAAAGATCGATTTAATAAATGACAGCTTAGCGGTGTTTAAAAGCTCCTGTTTGGTGAACATGAAACGATAAAGCCTACGCAATACTGTGTTTGCCGTACTAATCCGTGCATCAACCTCCTTGTACTGCCTTCCGTCACTCGTGAATACCACCCCAAGATACTTGAACTTCCCGACCTGTTGCAGTGTATTGCCGCTTGCTTGCAGCGTGCACTAACTCGGGTTTCTGGACAAACATAATACCTGATTTTGGTGCTGATTTTCATTCACGTTTGGTAGCACGCAGCTGTAAACCAATCAAGTGCATGTTGAAGGTCATGTTCAGAGGATACAAACAGTAAGATATCGTCCACAAAAAGCAAACTGCTGATTACGCAGCTTCCAATGGTAACACCCTCAGCTCCGTATAGACTAAAAAGGTTACGTAATTTCCAAATACGTATTACTTGNGCAAGAGTTTGCCGTCCGAAGACTTAGGATACAAAATCCTATGAACCGGACGGATATGTCNAGAACATTCTTGGAATGCCTTTTTGATTGATAAANTTGGGGACCGCGAAAGTCGAAACAATTGCTACTCTGTTGTAAGTCACCGATTACGTGCATTTTAATTTATTCAGAAATTGTACAAAAAGTGCATTCCAAGCTTGAATGATCACCGATGACGTCACACAATCACTCAACCTTGATGGAAGTCGTAGGTCTAGACCGCGCCCCCACTATAAAATCTGTTCTACCCCCTCTAATGCTTTCTTAGTGTTTGAAACTTCTAGAAACAACAGATTAAAACCTATAACAGAGGCACAGATGTCTTGGAAGGAACGTTCTTGTATACACACGGTCGGTTTGGAAACTTGCTTTGTATTTTAGGAGCTTCTCGCATTGCTTCATGGTACATCGCAACTTTTCGTGGTTCTCTTTTCAGTCTATCTCTCGAATCGCCAACTCTTCCATACCACCTACAAGATGTTCATGACCTGCCTCGCGATCGAAGGTTGGTGTTTAGTTTCAGAGTTGGGATGTCTCTGCGACGGACCCGTGTTCCTCCAGGCCCGTAGTCATGGGGGGCATTCGGAGGCAATGCCCCCAAATCTTATTGTGACCAGAAAAATTTGTTTTAAACACATCATAAAAACAAAGATCTTTCCCCCGCTACATGTGTAATTCCCTCCCAAACCTTCAAACCTGGCTATGGGATTGTGTTCCTCTCGTGAAAAGTTGTGTTTGGCATCGACTTTGTCAGTGAAAGTGAAACTTTGCAATGAATGAACCGCGTTAATGATGGGACCAAGTTTTCCGGTAGTTGGATTCGACTTTCCATTCAAATGGCTTATTCTTCGATCCCAGGGGTTTTGCCGATTTCATTTTGGGCCGGGAGTGTCCTTTCATGCCAGTCTAGGATGGTCGAAACAATGCTGAAAACGTGGATCCGGGTGCTGTCGAACCCAATCCACGTTTGTAACTGCGCAAGAGTGAACGACGTCAGTCTTGTTTCCATCGGCGTTAGCGCTGTTCGACGTCACGTTTTAAATGTCACGTGGTTGAGACAAGGTGTCTGTTGCAAGCATCGTATGGCGCGGCATCCGTCATCACGCTCGCTGGATGTGAGCTTCGCACGTATCTGTCTAATCGCGCATTTGACCAAAACCCTTTCATAATGTGTTGCAGTGTTCAGTTTGCTGATGTTGTGCATCGCTCTGGGCACGTACGCGACGGACGGAGTGGGGAGTGATGCGATCAAGCTTGGCGGTTAGTATGTTCCTTTATTTGAAGTAAATTACGGTGTAGGTTCATGACGATTTGAAAAACAAGAGTTGGATTAATTGCATTTTGTAATCCAGGTGAATTTAATTAATTAGTACACATTTTCATGTAATGGTAATTGAGATTCTTCGTTTTGGTGTAATTGTAGTTTGCTAAAATTATAACCTAATTACAACTACATTCTGCTTTCAACGACTTCACAGAGTTTGAACAAATGCATAAAAAAACAGTGAAACACTTGCGGCCACATAACCTGCTGTAGTTTTGGCGAGCCAGTGGCAAGATGTGCTGTACGTGTACTTTGTATGGTGTATGAGGAGTGTTTGTACTTGCAATTTTCGTGAAATTAATCTAACTCTACATTGAACCAACGTCCAGACCCTCATCTTGCAAAGTTACAGTGGCATCCATGTGAAGCTTACCAGTAATTGCAGATTTAGTAGGAATTCCAGGGAAGTCAAGAGTTGAGTGTGCAATCAAATGTGTAAAATAAAAAAACGTTCTTTGCTTCAAATCATGTCAGCTCTCAAGTCGAGACGAGGCTTGTTTACTCGCTAAAGCGCCCGCCTCCGTCGCCCCGTCAACGTCTTTTGTTCCTAAAATGACATCANAGAGGTGCTGCATCGCCACTATTTGTAAAAGTTTTTACTTTTCTTTGGCTGCTACTTAAGAGTTGCCTCGTTGAGCACTGCTGAGCAGCTTGACGTTCAGTGTCCGGGTTTCTGCATATGACAACATAACACGTTCGTACTCTGGAAACTTCGGTTTGTGTGACGGTTGTGATCTGACAGTTAACAATGCTGAAGCGGTGTCGTGCGGAAATTTACTCCAAATAAACAACGGAAATTGTGATTTTTTCCAAACAAAGCCCAGCATCCCGGGCAGACATTTCACATTCATCGCAGTGTTCGGCTGTTATCTGATTAGAATTTACCAAGCTTGAAAAGAATGTTGCTGTCAGCTGACAAGGCATCCAGCGTTTAGATCACGTTTTCAATCGCATTACGTTTTTCTGCGACAGGTCAAGTATTCGGTTCATTCGCGGAGCTTCTTTTCCTGTTGCTACTTCTCCTGCTCGGCAAAGGCTACACCATCACGCGCGGGCAGCTGTCGCATAGCGGCACGATCAAACTTTCCGTTTTCATGACAATCTACGCCATGATCACTTGCGTGCTGTTTCTGTACGAGTACGTGGTGAGTGCACACACTCGTATGTTTTGTGTCGATATATTGCCAATTGTGGAATTGCATCAAAAACATGTTTTGCCTGACATGTGACCCGGTTTGAGCATACGCGTCGAGGTCCAAACTGAAAGAAACCTAAATAACTAAAAATGTTTGGCGAAACGTAGTTATACTTCAGTTGCGCGCGCCCTCAGATTCCTCTTGCGCAGGAAAGAAAATGAGTAGAGGTCGAGTGAAAAACAGCTTCGAATGCCACGTCTTGGGCCACCTCGCGATGGCATGGCCGGTTCGTTGCCATGGTGCAGTGGTTCCCAACCAGGGCGCCATTTGCAAAGCTCAGCAGTGCCGCGAGCTGAAACGTTTTTCGATATAACTGTATCATAAAAGATACATTTTCAAAAATGACATCAAGCCTCAAAGCAACTCGCCGTGGGTTTGCCACTGGGTGGTGCTGCAAATTATATTTCTCTTCTGTAGGATGCCGCAAGCCTAAAAAGGTTGGGAAACACTGACATTGTAGGTAACATATGGCAACAGGCTTGTTGCTGCGGTAGCCGGCACATTGCTACATGGCAGCTTGTTCGTTGTTGTGGTAACCGGTTCGTTGCTCACTTCGCGATTCGCCGCTGCAGTTCTCTGTCACGTGCGAACAAGGACGATACGTCACGCAGCAGTTTTGTATTTGTAGCTGTTCGACCCGGGCCGGGTTCTTTACGTTTACGAATCGCCGGCTGGGCACGGCGTGATCGCACTCCGTCTCATCGCTTGGTTCTGGTTCACCTACGCGATCATCTTCACCCTGAAGCATTACCCCGAGAAAAGCGGCTTCTACTATCCACTGTACACGATTTACAGCGTTTGGTACGTGAGCTGGTCCGGCCAGCACGAGGTGCTGTCGTTTATTGCTTGACACATTCTTAGCCCATTTGCGTTAAAGTGTGACCTTAGCCACTGCGTGATGTGCGGCTGTTGTCCATCACTCCCTGCAAGACTTTTCTCCCAATCCAGCGTGCTGCCTTCTGTCGCCCGAGTGATTTCGTAGAGCAACACTGTGCACTTGCCTCAAACCGCGTTTGGTTTGTCTGCCTTTCAGTTGCGATGCCCGCAACATCACCGCATTGTTTGACCGGCACGTCAAGGCTACGTGACTACTGCTTGTTTAAAATATCAAAATTAGCAGAATGTCTTCTCTATTGTGAAATGAACCAACAATTCAAGGACTTGTCCACAACTCGAGATTTTTTCAGTTTTCTTTTTCTAAGTTGCTATTTACGAACAAGCAGCATGCGGACTTGTTTACTGCGTTTCTGTTATTTTTTTGCCTAACATTTCCTCACCTGCTGACCAACCCATACAGGATCGCTCACAATCGGTTGTTCGCGCGCAGGTTCTACGCCGTACCGGTCATGGTGCTTGTAGCGACTTACTCGATCCCGCGCTACATGAGGTCCAAAATTGTCAACGGAATGCAACGGTGCATCGACTTCATGGCTTACGCCGTCTTCCTGGTACATTCTGCATGTGCTTCTGTGCTTAAAGCCAATAGACGAGATCTTCGTGCGCTGTGCCTGTGGCTTCTATAGGCCAATATTCCTGACGAAGTAGCGTCATTCTAACTCAGCAGGTCACCTGTAAAAACTGCGAAATCACTGATGTTGCTGACATCGCTGGTAAGGAGGTCCAAGCTCGCGCAACGTAGCAGTTTGCCGGTTTGCACAGTTTTTACAAGTGTCTTGCTTAAGAGTTACGTAGAAACAGAAACTTTTTTCCTATTACGCGGCCTGCATTTGATTTCAGGAAAAGCATAAAAACGGTTATTTTTAAAAAAAAACATTTTCCAACGTATTTCACGCGTCTTTTCGAGATAATACGGTTGAGAATAAGATTAAATTGCACTGCATCCGCTTGTATATTTAAAACACTAAATCCAAATCCAACTTAAGTCATTTATTTCCAAACCCGCATTTTTTCTCGGATGACTCATTCCAAACCCACATTTCTGGGGCAGCAGCCGAGGTATCAAAACGCCCCCACGGTTTCCAGCAGGCCATGATGGTTCTCCAAGCTCCACACTCATGTGCGACAAAGCAACATCAGAGATGTATTCACGCCACGTGGTCCATGACCGACCTCTAGGGCGTTTTCCCGTGGGCGTGGCCAGCAGGACTCGCCAAGCTTTTTAACTTAGAACAATAGTAATGAATGAATAAAATAATTGCACTGAGCTCATCGCGTTGTTCATTTGTGATTTTAGTAATATCGGTGTCACGGACTGCATCATCAGTAGTAGTCGTGATCGTGATGTACTTTCACAGGAGCCCACTGCTCATTCAGGCATGTCCTCAATGCCCTCAAACTGTGTCACTCTCACGGTCGTGGCTGAAATCCGTTATCGTCACATTCGTCAGGCAAAAAAATCCGGTTTGATTTACAGCGACGTGAATTGCTTTCAGAACAAGCACTTGATGTGGACCCTGGCGGGGTTTGTGCCCCCCGTCTATCAACAAACTGCAAGAAGGTGAAGCTCGACCGACTTTTCGAAAACGTGGGGTTTTCGGGGCAAGTGCCACAAACAACAACTTACCTAATTCTGTACTTTTCCTAATTTTCGACGTCGTGAGTCACTGTCCTCCAACGCAAGCTGGCCACTTGAAGCGTTAATCCTAAAAGTACACGCGAGAAAGAAAAAGACGTTTTGTGGATCGCGGCTGTATTAGAAAACCGGGAGACATCGCTGCGTTTTATTGACACAGGTTTCACAAAGCGTCCGCGCCTACATCAAGTGCTCTTGAGCGATAACTTTGGGCCAAACGCTACGTTCACAACAGTGTTCGACTGAAGTTTAAACACAAACGCATCGCAACCTAAAAATGGCCTGACTTTGTCGATAATTTTCTGACAGTGTGTCAAAATCGCTTTTAAAGTTTTCTTTCCAAGGATTATATTTTCGTGCGAGCTGACGATGCCTAGGATGCTTTTCAAGTTCGTTGCCGACTTTGTTGTCATGGAGATGACGACCAATTGCGTCGCGAAGCCCAGAACGTTGTTTTTCAACCATCCACAATCGGTCTCGACCTTGTGTCGCCAAAAGCAGCCCTAGGTGGACTCGAAATACAGTACCACACGGTCAATACCTCATGGCTTGAACTCATCATGGGATCTTAGGCTGAAAGGAGTGCCTTTGATGGGAAATACAACGTTTCGACATGTACATAC
>JGI24021J15306_10007282_pt1 | contig 13459 bp, 10 predicted proteins | sample Ectturendosymbi1_FD_15306 | JGI IMG/M metagenome (IMG submission 15306) | reverse complement strand
CGGACCCAGGCACTTCTTGGGAAGGTCGCCCCGGGGGGTGGGTGCTGGTGTCGGGGATGAAAATGCGGAGACTTGCAGGGTTGTCCGCCAAGTCCCCATTCCATTGGTGATCCGCCCAATGCGCCGCACGCATGTTGTTATTGTGAGAGGAACTGATGAGCTGTTGTGTGGCGGGTAGAAATGGGTGTGTCGATTTGATGCGCCGTGCATTTGCACTCGTTGGACAGGTGAGGGCTGAGTGGAGCAAGTGTTCAGGCTCCATGGCATCGCGTGCTGGAGACAGTGTGACTCTAATGCGACGAAGCTCAGCAGGTTGGATGCCTGCGAGAATGGGAAGATTGCACGCTGGTGTAGGACGCAGGCATCCAGTCACAATTCGCAAGGCGTCGTTGATGGCGGGGTCGATAAGTCGGGTATCAGCATTGAGGCACCAGACAGGAGCGCAGTATTCTGCGGTTGAATGCACCAGGGCTAGGGTGGTTGTTCGCAGAGTTGTCGCTGAAGCACCCCAACCGGAACCAGCAAGACGCCTCAGAAACGCAACGCGTGATGTCAGCTTCTTGCGAAGTGATGTCAGCTTTCTTGCGAATGTCAGCTTCTTGCGAAGTGCTTTCTTGCGAAGGTGTCGGCGATACGTGAGCGACCTGTCCAACGTTACTCAGAGGTATTTGCGCTCGGAGCAGAAAGGCAGGGTCTTGTTATTGAGGTTGACTTCCAACTCACGTTTAGCTACCTTGTTGTTAAGGTGAAAGGCTGCCGACATCGTTTTTGTAGTGATGAGCTTTAGTTTCCAAGTCTAGAGGTATTCACCTACGGTTGCCATGTCCGTGCTCAGCACCCCTTCTACTGCCTGCCAATCTCCATCAGCATGCATGATTCCTAGGTCGTCAGCATATGCATACTTTCTGGAGACGGCGGTTGGCAGGTCAGAGATGTAGATGTTGAAGAGAAGGGGCGTCAGGACAGATCCCTGTGGGGCGGCGTTCTTGAGGCGTCGTAACCTGATTCTTTTACCGTTTCCGGTGATAAGGGTAAAGCTGCGATTGCCAACTATCTCCATGATCATGTGGACCATGTGTCTATCCGGCAGCAATCGCAGCAGCTTGCAGCGCGGTGCCATACAGTATCGTGGGCTGCTGTGAGGTCGACAAACACAGCACCGGCCTTCTTCTTAGCCGAAAAGCTATCCTCGATGTCCTATGTCAGCAGGGTGATCTGGTCTACGGCCGACCTCCCGTGTCGGAAGCCCGCCTGCTCCTGTGGGAGCAATGGGTTGATGATTGATTCGACACTGGCGTAGATGAATCTCGAGGATTTTAAAGGGGATACACAGCACAGATANGGGACGGTAACTCTTTGGGTCCCCCGGTGACTTTTCTGGCTTAGAGATCGCAACTATTAATGCTCTTCTCCAGATCTTTGGACTTTTTAGTTGGCACATGCAGTAACTGAGGAAGTCGAAAAAACAAAAGATTTGAGAGCCGACNCGGGGTGGAGTATAAACTCCGGGATGATGGAATCTAATCCCCGAGACTTTCCTGGCTTCAGGCGACTGAGGGCAGCAGCAAGCTCTTCCGGTCTAAAGGGTTCAGAGCTAATCGTTGACATATAGTTTTGTTCGTTGACATATAGTTTCGGTTTATTGTATTGTGTAGCGTCTTCATTCCCACACGCAAGTCGCTAGACTTTAAATATGCATCGCAGTAACAAGGAATACACAAATACATGAAAGAAGACGAGGATATATACGCGGTGGTAGTAGAGTGTATACGCTTAATAGCGCTAATACATTCACTTTGATGAAACACAAGCTGATAAGACACACGCACATGGGCGTCGGATAGATTTCTTCCAGGGGGGCCAGTAGGGAATTTTCCCAAAATTTTTTCCAGGAGGGGCCAAAAGTGCCGAAATTTAATTTTTACCCCTCGAAATTAAATAAACAACCTTTTCTTGCTAATAATTTCAAAATCCAGGGGGGCCAAGGCACCCCCTGCACCTCTTTTCCGACGCCCATGCACACGCATGAATGACGCCCTCATGATTATTATAATGTAGTACTGCGATGACTTCCAAGTACATCGATTTATATAACGCATGAGGGAGTGGGAGGCTGCGAAGGACTAGGGGTCATCTAGGCTGCAGACCTCCCATAAAGCACTCGGCCTTTTTTTCAACCAAGTCGCTTTTGGTTCCATATAACCATAGTTGTCAATGTCCAGTTTTTCTCTCATTTTGTTGAATTGAATAGAGACAAAATTTAATATCTCTATTTATTCACCATTCAGGTTTAGGCAAGGCACATTGGCAAACGTAAAAAGTTATCTTCGTTAGAAAAAGTTACTTAAGTCGAATCTTTGATCCAAGAACTGAACGCAATGTTTTAAGCTACATTATGTGCACTAATTCTTTTTTCATTGAATTGTGACTTGAAGCTGTATCGTCGTTGGTAACCAGTGTGAGTACAACCACGTGCATGAAACCACAGCTATGTTTAACTAGTGATCATAGTGTAGCACATCCAGGTGTGATCTAATCAACGCAAATGTTCGATGCTATAGTGTTGGCACTACATCCCTGCTTATTTGTGACAATAAGGGGGTGTAATTCACTCAGCGCATGCTTCTACGACCTGGTTACCAGCATGGAGCAGAAGTTCGTTAAGTCCAGTAAATTATTTTATGAGCAATCACGTTTACTCATATACAAATGTTTTTTTTTGTATGTTTTGCATTAAAATAACAGCATCAAATTGAAGTACAAAATAACTCTATTAGTGCACAAACCACGGAATTGTAGTTACATTTCCAGAGCATTTTTTGTAATCAATCTTAATTAAAAGAAAGTATTATTTTTTCATTTTTCAAAATTGGATGAAATTCACCGGGGTTTGGGTTCGTGTGACAAAAACACAACGTTAGCGTTCCAGGGTTTTAATCAATTTTCATGAAGCCAATATACCCGTTGGATAAGAGTTGAAGCCTTGACAACTGCTAAATTTAACGTGACAACATCTCTTATTTTCACCTTTGAAAGGCATTGCTAGCGCAGCTGAGTTGCTGGCAATCCGACTACTCAACATCCATTTTATGAAAGAATATCGATAGATGCTAACAGAGATTTCTGGAAAGAAGCCTAGCCACGATGTGTTCATCTTAAATTGGCGGCATGAACGTGCGTTATAAAGAGCATTCAGTTGTTTCACAGGAAATTCCATCATCAACATTTTTTAGAAGAACACACGATTCCTAGAACATTGCGACAAGCAATTGAAAATGCCTGAATAAAGTCGCAAATCAAAATTGCAAGCTTTTGATACATCTTTTGCTATTTCCATCAAACACCATGCTTGTTACAGTAGTAAAATGTTGGTGGCGTTGTGTCTTATCGCGCTGCATATCACATATGTCAACAAATAATATCAACCTTCGCAATAGTTTATGCTCGTGCAATGTTTTCTCAATTATAGACTCATTTATTGTTTCTGGAATGTGAATTAATTTGTACTGGAGTCCAGGGACTTTATTTTTGTTGATACTTTGTTGGAGGCGTAGTTGATTGTTGACACTTTGGGGTAACAGTCCGAAATTGATTAAGAACGGCTTTGCCAGCTGTAATATTGGAAGGTACAGTCACAGCTGTCTTGCAATCTGCTGCTTCTTTTCTACTTTTGCGATCGTTCATTGCAATTACAATCAACCTTGCGTTTTTCTTGAATGCAAAGGAATAGTTTCAGAAATTTATTTTTTTTATAAGTATATTTGCTGACAGGGCCAGCTGAGGTACTATTGGAATCAATTGGCTTAATTTTGATGAAGCCACAAAAGGAAAGCCAATCCTTCATTAAAAAGTTCACTATAGTCGATTGCACAGAGAGATTATTCTGCTCAAAATATAAAAGAGAACTCTAAAAATTGTATTAGAAAGACTTTTAGGGATTTTATATTCCAGATCATTTCTTCCAGGATTCGAAAATTGACAGAAAGGAATGCAATACATTAATTGTGTGCAGAGATAAGCAATCAAAATTTTGACAAACGTATACGAAAAATGATAGCCAATCGGCATTTAGGTTGTATTCATATTTGAAACTGGTTATGTGATACGTTTGAGCTGCAAGCAGCAAAGAAATAATAAAGCTGTTTATCTCCCACGAGGTTCATGATAACCAGGGCAAGTACTATCAATAAAGTTCAGTTTTGTTAGTAATCTTGCGCTTCGTAATTTTTGTTAAGAGTTCCGGATAGAAGCAAATGGTTTCAGATTCTTAATTTAATAAGTTAATAAAATATCAATATTTTGTCAATAAGTTGATTACCTATTTTTAGAATAATACTGTAAAGGCAATTTTTCAAAAATGGCACTGTTAGTGAAAATATTTCTTTTGTATTTGATGACAAAAAACGATACATAGGAACACTTAGTTTGAAATTGCAACATTTTCCGACATTTTTAATGCAAATCACGCGTCGTGTCACCATTAAAATGTTGTAGTGCAATAATCAAACCGCAAAATTGTGTGCGGCCGCGTTGTAACCGACTAACTGCGACAAGAAAGCTTAACACTTCACTCTCAATTCTATTGTGCTCTCAGATAAACTTTTAACCCATTTCCATTGAGCGATTTGAAGTTTACAAATGACGATGCACTAACCCTTACATTGTTTATGTGAACCGATCGCGTGTGTGGAAACGCTCTGCTCAAAAGTTTGAAGGAGCTATATCCAACCCGCTGACCAGAAAGAGAAGTGTAATGTTATGTGCCTGATGACATTATGGAATCGTAGTGCAGCAAAACAGTTGGCTCCGTTGATATTAGTTAGCCAGGTTAACCAAAACTGTGAACAAGGTTAGCAAATGTCAGTAGGTGATGGTGTTTGCATCTGACTATTCGCCGTGTAAAGATATCAATTAACACCGAAAAAGAAATAAACGGTGATTTGTCTATGCCTAAGATTTGTCAACATTTTGCCAGCAAAAACGTGATCAACGTTTCTCTAGCAGAACAATGATAGCAATCCTGCAGCGAAAAGTAGACTAGTATACATGCTATTCATTCCTTAAAGTATCACAGTTGTTGCATCACAGAGTAGGAGCTCTCAATTCCAATGCTGTGTGTGGTTATCCACGTTTGTACAATATCATACACCAAGGATTTCCAATGTAGTGTCAGGAGCAAAGACCTCAAAAGGGGGCACAACTCGAATTTATGGGCAAATGCCCCTTTTACTCCGAATTGACCCTGCGTGTAACACTATACATTTATGTTGTATTGCGTGAAAAGATGGAGAATTTGGATTTTCGCCCCTTTCCCCCTAAAAGAAAATCCTGGATCCTCCCTGGTTTGAAGTAAACCGCAGAAACATTTCGGTCAACAGTTGAGACTATCGCTTTTCTACCTGTGGTGAATCAATAAAAAGTGAAGTTATTTATTCAGGTGTGGTTGGCAAACTCCTTATTAACATATGGTGCTCAACTCTTGTGCAGTAAACTGTCAAAAGAGTAACGTGGCACATTTATTTAGATTTTTCTTTAATTTGTAAGAGAAGTATGATGTTTTACAGTAATGCAGAGGTCATTCATGATATCAAAAGTCAAAGCTTCCAATGCATTTGAAGTTTTATCTGCACTTCAAAGTTTTTCCGATAAGCTGACTCAAACTTCCAACCATGAATTACACTGCAGTTTATGTAGTTGTAGGTACGGTTTATTGCAATAAACGCTTTCGTGTTGAAAGCCATAAAAAACAAACACAAAAAAGGCTTAAACGGCAGGTCTGAAATATCAATCCCAAACACTTCGCAAACGTTTTTGAGCTGCAGTTATCTAGATTGTTAGGAAAAGGGGCAATTTTATAGGTGCCGGAACTCTTTTAGGCATGAAAAGTAGAAATTTTACAGTATAGATGCCGAAGCTCTTCTAGGCATGAAAAGTGGCAATTTTATAGGTGCCGAAGCTCTGCTGGGCATTTTCGGTCATGTTTGTAGGCAACGACTCATCATTCACTGGTAGAGATGGCTGACCTGAGCTTCGGCAGCACTACAACATGTCAAAAAGCTATTTCACGACAGTTTACCACCTAAAAATATTTCTGCAAAAACTGTACTGAAACTATGCACTGAGAAGCAACAGCTCATGCGAAATGTTGTTGATGACAAAGAGACTTTACAGGTTTATGATGAAGCAATTTGTCTGGCAAGTAACATTTGAACATTCTAGTTGAAAGCCTAAAAACACGTCATGTCAGTAATGTGTAGGATTGTAACTTTTAGCACAGCGGTTCCCGAACATTTTTGAGGGCGACCCAAATCTGAGTTTGGTGAACATCTCGCGACCCAAGCTTCAAACACCGTATGAAAAAAATAATGATTGTGTGGAAGATTTTTGGCAGTAAGTTGCAATTTCCATTTCATTGCAGCAATCTACTCTTTTCTCAAGTGCCTACTCAAACAGACACAGAAAGTCAGTGGTAACGTTGCAAATAAACAACTCTGGTTAGGATCGCCTAACAACCCCTCTATAGAAAAATGTTTTCCCACATTGAGAAAATTCTTAGAAAAGAAGCTTCAAGGTCGAAAATGTCAAGCTTTACACTGCTTTTACATTTTTCGTCTCTCACGTAGTAAATGCTACTATTGATTGTGGAAAACGGCTGCTTGTACTGAGAGAAACGTATTATGTTCCGTTAAGAATTTCTGTTCATGTCGATTCAGTATTTCTGGTAAAAGCAACATCATAAACCTAAAGTTATTTAGTCAATTCTTGGTTCAAAAAAATCTAATTTTTCTAAATTTGGAATGCACTTTTTGAAATTTTAAATAAAAATATGTCCCAGTGGTGGCAATGCCACATGATTTAATGTCTGCAAAATGATTTAGTAAAATTTATATGGCTTATGTTAACGAGATACCAATGACATAAGGTTATTTCATAATATTTTTAAAATATTTATAGCAGTTTTATGAATGCATAGCTAAGGTCAATATTTGGCCCTGAGGCTACTACAATCATTTGCAATGTTGTCCTTGGAATGTCCGAAACTCGGCCATAACTTGCACACCGATATGCACCCACGCAACAGCGTAGGTGCATAACCTTGTCGCTATTCGCGGCTGTATGTAATTTATTTTTATGAATTACGGCCGCCAGTGAATTCAAGATAGTTGTACTTTTTGCTCTGATTCTGTTCTACTTCCACACGCTGAGCCCATCCTGCTTCCAAACGTTTGTTTGGTCGCCTTTCTACTAAGCATCCTTATACAGACAAAGAGTTCGCATTATTGCACAGCCACCGTAACATATATCAGTGGATGCCAACCAGTCAGAGACCAAGAGCCACATTTCGGAGAGTCACATCTTGCACTAGAGACGAAAAGCGGGACTTGTTCTCGTGGATCATATTGCGGCCTATGAAACTGTCTGGCATCATGGCTTGGCACTGAAGCTACTCCAGACCATCCCTGATCGACATCTGGTCCGCTACATTGTCGACATTATCTCAAACGACAGCTTCATCCTTAAAACTAGCGATGGGCAATGCAGTCGCCTCCGACGTCTGAAGAACGGAGTGCTTCAAGGGTCAACGCTTGCACCTATGCTGTTTAACATCTATATCAGTGCCATCCCGACACCGTGTCCACCCAATATGGTTATGCTGATGACCTGGTCCTCCTGTTTTCCCACAAGTGTTGGAGTGAGACGGAAGAGGTCCTTTCTTTGGATATGCAAAGAATTGCTGAATACCTATCTGCGTGGAGGCTCAGGCTGAGCACGGCCGAAACTACATGCACTACGTTCCACCTGAACAATAGGGAATCCAGCCGTAAGCTTGAGTCACCGTCAACGGTACTACCATCCCCTACACCAAAACTCCAACTTACCTTGGAGTCATGCTTGACCGCCAACTCACCTTCAGATAAACTTTGAAGGCCTTTGTGGCAAAGTCAGAGCCCGTAATTGCCTCTTACGCCTCATGGATGGCTCAACATGGGGTGCCCACGCCTCTGTTATGCGAACTTCAGCGCTGGTCCTGGTCTACAGTTCCGCGGAATACGCCGCCCCAGCTTGGTGCCGCAGCATCCACACTAAGAAGCTAGATGTTGCGTTAAATGATACAATGCGCATCATCTCTGGGTGCCTGAAACCGACCCGCAGGGAGCTTTTACCGGTACTCTCGGGCATTCCACCGGCCCACCTGCGTAGAGAACATTCCACTTTGAAGCTGGCGCTCTAGGCATAACTAAACACTAACCATCTCCTTCATACCCATGTCCACAGTGCAGAGTTTCTTGGTACACAGCACCTGCATTCACGACGCCCCTTCCGCCGCCATGCTGCGGCGCTAATCAACTCCAGCTTCAACATCCTGGAGTCATGGAGAGTGGCATGGGAAAGTGCCACGGCACCGGCCCAGTTTTTGGTCACCCCTACCCTTTGTCTCCCGTCTGGCTCAGATATACCCCGTAGTCTGTGGATAGCACTGAGTAGACTAAGAACTGGCGTCGGCCGCTTTGGTACATGCCTGTATCGCTGGGGCATCCTAGATACACCCAAATGCATCTGTGGCGCTGAGTGGCAGTCGGCCAATCATAAATCTACGATTGCAACATCCTTCGCCCTCCGAACTGCCTGGAAGACCTGCGGTCCCCTGACATCAACAACACTAAATGGCTTGAGAACCTTGTGGATGTTGTTCGAACCTCACGCAAGAAGAAGCCACATTTCCTGCTGTGTTACCGCAAATAGCCACATCATACACATGATGGGTACACACGGACATCACCCTATCTCTTGCTCGCTCAAACACATACCTTTGCTCAGCTAGATTCATTGTAAATATTACACACCAACATGACAATGACAGAACTTTACAAACCATTTATTATTATGCATAATATTTGGTGAGACTTCTGGTAATTGCGTAAGAGCCGCATCAAACTGGAAAAGAGCTGTATGCGGGTCGCGAGCAGACGGTTGACCATCCCTGACATATATTTTGATTTACGTGTGCACGGCCGCATGCAATTTTATCGAAGGCATCAGGTTGTGCACCCTTGTGCTACAAGGTCAGCCAAAGCCTCAACAGAAGCAGATTTTCGTCTAGTTTCTTCACAAAAACGGTTATATTGGCCTTTTATATGTGACGTCATGCTACCCCCAAAAATCCAAATCAAAAGTATCCGATTTTATTGATCGAATGTACAAGAATTTCTACAGGCTTGGATGCTGCGATTAATTCTCTATCACGATCGGCCAGTTGAAACTATCCGAGCCACTTAGTGGCTTGCGCGAGCGTTAAAAGGTTGTATTTGGCTTTTTTGGTGGTTTCTGGCATTTTTTACAGTTGAAGTGGATTTTTTTACTTATGACAAGGTGACAAACCTGACGGAAATATACTGAACCTGTGAAAATGTGGTGTCTTGTTGGAGTATCTAAATTTTTTCCAGGAGCCTATTTGGCCGTGTCTTTTTCGCTATCTCTGTTACACAGCCATTCACACATTCACACCATGGCGTACGTGATCGCTTGGGTTACACATTTGCGAAAAGCAGCGTGAAGTAGTTTGGAGAAATGCACTTTTTTCTGATTAGTGGTTTTCATCAATAGTAAGCATGGCGTTGCTTGAGTCAAGGCCGTATAGTCTAACTCTAGATCAGGGTTTCCAAACTTTTTTTTTCCGAGTGCCACATAAGCTATTTCACAACATTTCGAGGGCCGGAAAAATTACGCAAAGTGATTGTTTCGGGCTATGTTCCATTCTACCAAATCAACAAGTTTTTCATCAATATATTATTTTATCATCCTGACAAAATGTTTTCGCGGCCGGATGGAATGGCTTCCCGAGCCGAATTTGGCCTGTGGGCCATGATTTGGAGACCCTGGTCTAGATTCTACATGACGTTAGCTGGATTTGCTGGCGGTCTTGCCTAAAACGATGCGTTGCTAAGCAGTGCAGCGAAACGATTCGGAATCTTGCGGTTGAAAGGTTTTGAAATTTAGATATCTTTAATCTAGTCCAAAAACACTCAAAATGTCTTTATTGAGACCTATTCGATTCCATCTGTTCATCGAATCCAAGCCCAGAGAGTGTTTGTCGATCCCTTGCACTGGCTTATCGACCCTTCAGAAAAAAGCCGTTTTAGGTAAACCACAGTGGAAAAGATCACAGCAATTCGCAGATATGAAGGCTGGTTGATGGATATGCATCAAATTTGCAGTGTTACATCCAGTGGCGTAACTGACGGGGGGCATGGGGACTAAACCGCCTGCCCTGGAAAGCTAAATGTAAAAACCGTGCCCCATGTGGCTTATATATCGGTATTCAGTATTTTATGGTTTTCAGTAAGTTGTTGCTTTTTTTGCGTTTTTTTGGAGTGTTTTCCGGTGATTTCTGGTTTTAGTACAGTCATCCGCACATCTGGATTCACCATCATTTCTCAACTTCTTTTTCCCTGTTGACACGTTTACCCCCTACGGTTGGCCAGTGGCACCATTTCAGCTAAGTTTCCCCCCTGGATCAAACCTCTAGTTACGCCATTGGTTACACCACAAAAGCTTTTCAGCAAATAGAAACCACTATGTTTCTTTGCATTGGATGCTTCACATGCAATATTTTTTCTTATAAACTTGTAGTCTCGGAACTCAACGTGTGAGCAACGACCACCTGTCTTTTCGAGTTCTATGGCACAACGTTGCTAATGCCAAAGTGTATAAGGCAGGGGTGGGGGACTTATTTACTATCACGGGCTGTTTGTAGAAACTGGCGGGCCGCAACAATTAATTAATTTTTTTTTTAATTCCAACTTTCTTGCAAAAGAATATAAGAAAAGAAAACTACGTCAAGGAGCTAGAGAGATATTTTGACTTGTTGTCTATAATGTCTACTTGTCATGGTAACGAAAATTCTGATGCGTGCCACATTTAACGTTCACGCGGGCTGCAGGTTCCTCACACTTGGCCTAATATTTTGTTGAAACATACTGTGAGTGTTGTTTCGTGACCAGTTGCATTTGTTTGATGTCTCAGAACAGGCAAACGAGGATTACTTTAGCTTTTACTTTCTGCATTATGTAAATGAAACAGTTCTTATTGCAGGTAATTCATCACCAACTACCAATGATCTGGTATGTAACATTCAAAGAGTTGATCAACTGATTATTGGATCTGAAGTCCACCTGGAGGTTCCACTAACATCAAGTGGGCCCTTATAAATAAGTGTTTCTACATTTTTTATTTCAAACTCTGTACTTATTTTTTCTGCAATTACTATAAAAATAATTGTTCAATGCATATGATAACTCTGCTTCCACAATGCATGTTTATAAACTATATTTTACATAAATTTTGCCACAATGTTTAAGCTAGACTTCTTCAACATCAGGTTATCTACAAACGCATTCCTTCACAGACGCTGCCGAAAAGAAGCAAAAACTGTCGATCCTGAACTTGCGACACCCAATGAAAAATTTCATGGAAAGAAGCGCTTATGAACGCATCNAAGCAAGTCAAAGGCAAAAGGTAATTTCATTGCTTCATCTTTACGGAATTCCTGGTTCAGGGAAAACACAGATCGTGCGGAAGCTGGCCCAGGAGTTTCCCTTCCATGCTGCACCTGAACTCGTCGTCAAACACGAGATTGATTGCAGTGGTGGTTGCATGGATATCCAAAAAAGTCTTGAAGAACTTCTCAACAATATGCTGGAGCAAAATATTTTGTGCAACCATGTCGTTGTCAAAGAAGCCTGCTCTGCTTTGAGAAAAAACTGTACTCAGGCATACGTAAAACTTCTAACTTCAGCATGCGTACCTATTGTTATTATCATCCATGACCCACCAAAACAGCAAAACGATTTGTTGGAAGAATTTTGTATGTCTCTTGAAGGAGCAAAAACTACAAACTCTATTCACGTTTATGTCACATCACAGTCCAAGCGTACCTTGTGTGATAGTTTGTTTGGTGAAAAATGCGAAGTGGGAGGCCTAACACATGAAGAAGGTTTGAAACTTTTGGGCCTTCAGAATAGTTCCGTAAATGAAAAACGTTCTGCGACTAAAATCATTGAAGATTTGAGTGGATCTCCGTTGGGACTGAATGCTGTTAAAGCATTTTGTCGTATGTGCGACATAACGTATTGCGACTACTTGGAGTTAGAACCTTATGAAGGATATCACGAAATAATGCAAAAGCTAATGGAAAGCTTCGGCCCTAAATACAAACATGTTTTTGAGGCCGTCATTACTTTGCTCGAGAGTAAAGAAAATATGCTCAACAAAATGAAAACCATTTCAATGTTTCATCACGGCTGCATTTCAAGACACTTAATTGGCAACGTTATGCAGAGTCACAGAAAAATAAAGAAACCTGGTGATCCAATCGCTACACACCTGAGCAACAAAGTAGAATCAGGATCGTTCATTGACCAACTGGCCGATTTTACTTTTTGTTATGTGGACAAAACCGCAAAAGACACAATAGTCACTTTCCACAAACTTGTGTTTTCTGCAGTGCAAGAACGTTTGAAAAGCCAAGGAAAATGCGAGTTTTACCACCATTTGAAAAAAGCAGCTCGTAGTATTTCTTCTCTAGTAAACAAAGATTTGAGAAAAAGGGACGCGTTGTTGTGGATGAGAAGCATGGAACCTCAAGTAAAAGCTGTGTTAGAGCATTTTGAAACATGCGATCTAAGAGAAGGTGATTTCATTTTCACAATGATTGCTGTGCATTTACGTGAGATACTTGGAGCAATAAAAAGTTCCAAATCGCCAACGGAAGCTGAATGTCATTTTAAAATCAGCGCTTGCACCTCTGGAATGAAGTACAAAAGCGATCCAAGTGTGCTATAAAGTTCGACGTTTTCACAAACAAACAGTCTAAGACTGTGGACAGCTTCGCGTCACAAATTATTGAAGCCTGCATAGTTGCTGGTGAGGATTTATGCTGCAATGTGGTGTTGACATGACTGAGTACGCTTCCATGGTTTTGCAACTGACAGAAGAAAATGCTGATTTTCTTCAACCTTTTCTTACAGATAGAAATCTGTTTGATACCTTGAAAAAAATTTCGAGAAACTATTTGACGATTCCTAAAGAGCTGATTGCAACGCTGCGTGAAAAATCTCAAAAGGTCTTTCTCAGCAAAACTGAGCATTGTCAAAATTTTTTTATAGATCGGTTGGTTTCAGTTTTACATTCGTTGTCACGAGTCATGCTCTATGACGGCGATACATTTTCTGAAAACAGAAGGGAGAACATTCTGTGGACAGCAGATCTGGTGAAAGCACTTTGTGTGGAATGTAAAACTGTCACAGGAGTGAGTCTTCTGTTTATGAAGTTAAATCCTGCTGTCCAGAGAAACATCAGACTTAAACGATTGACTACCTTGGGTGAAAGTCAAAGGAAAGCAGTTTTGCAAGAATTGTTGGTGACTGCTGAACTTAATCTTAAACAGCCTCCCACAGAG
>JGI24021J15306_10007280_pt1 | contig 13460 bp, 11 predicted proteins | sample Ectturendosymbi1_FD_15306 | JGI IMG/M metagenome (IMG submission 15306) | reverse complement strand
CCTGAAAAATCTCCCTCCAAAAAAAAAAAAATCTCATGTGTTGCCGACTTTGGTTCTACGACTGCCGTAGATCAGTGGCCTCCAAACTAGTTATACCTGTGCACAGTTTCGCAAATTTTTAGTTAATAATGAGTCGTCATAGGAAAGAGTTGTGGCCCCCAAATGCATGGAGACCTACGTAGGCCATGGCCTATTTGGCCTATGCGTAAATCCATCACTGGTTGCAGGTGGCAGTCGAATAAGATTTCAAGTATAAAAATCCACAGGCCGTTCTGTAGCCACTGCCAACTCTGAATGCCTACATCTTACAACATTCAATAGAGTTATGAATCAGTTGCAAGAAATAGAGACAAAGGAACCAGTAAATGTTCACTCTAAATGCCTTAGTACTCAATGTGCACATGTAAAGTAGTGTTACAAATGAGTGTCTGCAGCAGTCTAGGCATCAAGCACATGAACAATTTTTAGGATGCTGGTGTGCAGAAACTTCCAATGGAAGAAGCACTCAAGCAGCTATGAAGGGTGCCCTGGCATAGGTTGCAGGTCAGATGTGGCCTGCAGGCCAACGCTGCGATAGATGCATTAAGCAATGACATGAAGTGTCATTTTTGTGCTGTTTTGTAAAATCAGTGGGTTATAAGTCAATGTGCATGGACCTTTAATAAATATTGCATAATATTTCAGTATATTTATGCAAAAAGGATAGCCCAACATTCATTAAGTTCTTTATATTATATTGGGCGTTTATTTAATCCATGTTAAGATATACATACTGTTGCAACCTCTCCGGTGGCATTGCATTGATCGTGTGATTCATCACAAACGGGATGTGCATGAAGAAAAACACTATATGAACGTGGCGCGAACAACCAAGCAATAATTAATAGAGTGATCATGGCATGTGAACTCTATTGTTGCTTGCTGCCACAGTGCGAAGCTTTGCGCATATGCTGCTTGGGCTTTTCCGATCGCAATGTATGATACATTGTAGATGGCTATCATATTGGTAATAATTGCCATAGGTTGTGCATGATAATCCATTTAGCTATGAGTTGCTACATTTATATTTGGTTTGCGTTCAAGCTTTATAGGTTTATTGTAACTGGTTACTGATGGATGTGCTATCCAAACCTCATGTGTATATGAAAGACAAAGATGTTGTCTACAAGAAAATAAAATCATTGGTGGAAGGTGGATTTTCTTCCCTTCAGGTACTAGTTATCTTGCTGTGTAATGTACTGAGCAACGTATGTGCATGAAAGCCATATCATTTGAGCCAGTTCTTGCTGTAAAGGCCTTTCTGTCATTAATTTATTCACTTTCATGTAGTATTCAATACCAAAAAAATAATCAAGCAAAATAATCCATGTGATGTGACTCTTAAAGATTTTAATGCAATTAATTACATTGTGTATGTTGTTATGAACTTCTTCAGTTACACAACTAAGGTATACTAAGAAATTGGTGTTCAGGTATTACTGAAATGATTTGAGCTCAAGCTACAGTTTTACTCAAATAGTCTTAAAAACGTTTTTAGTAGGCAAGATCTTGACCAAGGTTTGTTACTTACTACGTATATATATTCACTAAATAATTGTCACAGGACAATGTAAGATAATCAAAAAGGTTATGAAATTGAACTGGTGTTTAATAAATTCGGTAAAGGTGCAAATGTTTGCTACTTGATAACCTTTATGAATGGAAAAATTTAAAAGCTATTGCAACAATGTGAGCATGCTAAGTCTTGGATTTGTTTCAAGATTTTTCTGAATTTTGTTGCTGAAAATAATATTGCGAATTAAGAATAATGAAATGATCAAAAACTGGTAGATAAGACATTGAGATGATATTTTTAAAAACCATGGTATCTGTGGGCCAAAATTTCTTATCATGTAGGGGTTGAAGCCAACTGTTTTTGTAGAGTTGTAATAATTTTGAACTGATGGGAACGCTACCATGTTTTGTGTTATGAATGCCATCTGTAGATATATTTACTTACGCAGTGCATATGCTACTTCAGTGTCCTTCATTTGTATATTTATGACAGACTTTGCTTATTTATAACAGGTTTTGTTTTGGTGTCCCTGTCCCAGGTTGTCAATCCAGGTTTCAACTTCATCAGTCGTGCACATGGATGTCAGATCTTTTTTTTCAATTCGGACTGCATTGTTATTTTTAGGTCATCAGTGACTTTGATATGACTTTGAGTAGATTCTCATACAACAACACTCGATGTCCTTCATGCCATGGTAAGATGTAGAAAAATGGTCAGCAAAAGCTGTGTGGCCCATGCACCTTGATATTGATTTGTTCATTCTTTGTAACCCTTTTTGAATGAAAGAGATTTGCTTTGACATGATTTGCTTTGATACCATTCAGTTTACTGAATTTCATGGTTGCGCTGTGATTGTTATACCTGATGAATTAGTTCCTGTTAAATTGAACCTTTTTTGGCTGTGGAATTTCGTTTGCTTATTCACAATAACATGAACTACAGAAATAAAGCCAACTGTCTTTCAAGAAATACAATTTCAAACACCAAAGCCACAAACTGTGGAAACTGCATGGTCACTGATCAGTGCTAGTTGTGGCATATGTTTATGCAAATTGAAATCAATGTGGTAAATAGTGGCTGAGTTTACAGTGGAAAAGTTATTTCCAACACTAATATTTTATGTAACAGCAGTAGTAGGTAGTGGGATGGACGATAAAAAAATATGAAAAATATTCTTTCAATTTCAAGTGTGTCTTGAGAACTATATTGATAACACCTTATTGTGCTTCCTCACGTTCAGTGCTGAGAAGCTCATTTGGACACGATTGATTGAAAGAACCACTTATTCTTCAGTTCATAGAAAACCTTACTCATTAGCGTATATCATGCAATGAAAAGTTTTCAGAAAAGTAGGCTTTGATAAAAAAAGGTTTGATGGCAAATGCAACATGCTGCAGAAACTTTGCAAAAGCAGGTGTTGGAACAAGACAAGACAATAGTCCAGTCCTACAACAACATCAAAATCATGCCAGGTTGTGGGATCTAATAGCGATGTTATTTGTCAGATGTTGACTAACTTTTTTGTAATTTTACTAAAGTTTTTTTCAAGTTGGTTATACATTCTAGACCGTGCAAGTGGGATCTGGGCAGCTTATTCACATTTTTCAGAAATTCAGCATAGTGCCAAAAATTGCCCGATTTGTTGGTTAAGTATAAATTAATTCTGTTGTTGAAAATAATCAAAACCAGTTTGGCAAGTACATCGAAACCTGGGCGTCAACTTCCAGGGTTAATTAAAAACTTCTTCTAAACTAACTTCTGCCATTTCGAGGAGTTATCAGGAAGCTTAAATGCAGTCTCTAATAGACAGGTGTGCGACTCGCGGCCGTCACAGGTAAACCAATCTCGCGTTTCTGTTGCATGACTGTCTGCCGCTGCGCAGCAGTGAAAACAAACGCCAACTCATTGTTTTGACAAAGAAAATGTTTGGGAATGATTGAACGTTGGCGTTGAAAGGCGTAGTCCGTGTTAAGCAGTTACCGGTCGTTTGCAAGCGACAACGGTTGGAAAGTTTTCAGCTCATGTACTAATTCGGAATTCAAAATTAGGTCCCCTCTTTGACAACGCTGCGCTAAGAAGTCTTAATAAAATTTAGTCTATCCTGTTTTCAGCTAGAAACACATTCCTGCAATGATACTACCCGCGAACTGTTGTTCATTTCCCTTCTCAGGAAAAAATAAAGTTTTGTTTTATTTTTTCAAATCTGTGAATGGGCGAAGGAAAATTAACAGACTAACTTCGTTTCCTGAAAACTTTCGATTTCACGGGAGCCGTCCTACTAATGATTTGGTTTGAAATGACGATGCACAATATTAAGAAAAGTTCGGCATGTAACATGTTTTGTTTGGCGTGCACTCTTGTGATTTTTGGCTCCTGAAATGTGTAATTCACATCGGCTTTGCAACTGTTAATAACCTGGCTCGTTGTGGGACATTCATCACCCGTAGGTGTTGAATCAGATCTATTCAGAAGCGATTTTTGTATGTCGATAAATGTGTTAATGTATCAGCCCCATTATCAAATGTTCTCGTTTTGTCAACAGGTATTCTAATGTCGTCTATTGTGATGGACGAAAGTGTTAAAGAGCATTTAATGTCATTGAAAAACAAATACTATCCGATTGAAATGGATCACACAATGTCAGCGAAAGAGAAAACTCCCTACATGATAGAATGGTGATTTTTTCTATTGAATAAATCGGTGCTAACGATTTAAATGGGACTCTAATGTTGATCTCGCGTAAAAAGTTTGCTGAAAATAAGCTTGTTTTTATATTAAGACTGAAAATTTATCCAAGGAACGTTTTTGCAATTGTTTAATCGATAAATAAATTAAATCTAACCATTTTTGGAAGGAGGTTTTGGTGGATACGTGATTAACATAGGACCCCAGAGTAATTTACGAGGTCTAACCAATAGAGACAAGAACGACGATTAGGCCGAACCAAAGCCATGCAAGCTTGTTGCTCCTAACAACGGGACAGAGTCGCCTGATCTATGAACAAAAAGTGCGCTTAAAGCAAACAACTCGGCTTCGCAAAGATTCGAACTTACGACCGCAGGACGGACATCCTCGACTTTACTGAACTTGGAAGTGAAGCAGATGTTCGAGAACGGAAAACCTCGTCGTTACCATCACTACAACTTAAGTTTCCCGTTTCAGTTACATTACGAGGGTTCAATACTGCGTGTTGGAAGAATTAACATTGTAATCCATGTTAACGTGCATGATCTCACCCACCAAGGCAAAAACCAGATTAGAAGCAATCGGGACCCACTGTATTCCTTTTTATTTCGTAACTCATTGCGGTTGTCTCTTTTTTCTCAATAGCCACGATGGCAATGCAAAGGATTATCTCGAAACTTTTTTACACGCCTTTGAGTTTCTGCGACTGTCTTTTAAGTACACTAGCTTCTCCATGAAATACCGAACGCATTCGGTAGCTCTACTTGCATTGCTTCACATAGGTGATGATGATGATGCTTCATACTCTGGTTGCTGTTTGCCACTAAATCTTTTCAACTCTGTTTTACAGGTGGGGCAAGGCTCACAAAGTCATGCTTGATGCGAGGATAGAGCAAAGTCATATCAAGGAAGCGGTCGCGAAATCGGCTGCCAGACTGAAGTGCGTCTTGGTTTTCGACTGATTTGTCTAGATTGTCGTGATCCAATGCGTTAAATAAAGTAATTTTTAGTTGATAACTGTTGACGTGACCCCTTTTTTCAGGAAAATCTGATGGCGTAAATTGCACAAGTTTTACTAAATTCAAAATAGGTCAAGAAACGTTTCTTACGAGGTTACTACAAAAAGCTATGCGTCGTTTATTATCGCTTTGTTCTCCGGAACTATTGCCGGCTGAGCGTTGGTAAAGGCTTGACCTGGTACTGGCAACAAAGCACAACAGGAAACAGATTTCTCTCCTCTCACTTGACAAACTTAAACAGAGCACTGATTGCTTGCCTCTTAAAACGCATAGGAACAACTTCGTTGGTGAATGCTCGTGGGAATTCTTATTAAAACAGAAACAAGCAATACATATCCTGGATGGCATTCATGTCTTAGTACTTGATGGCTATTTACTGTTGTCTTTAAACTAAATGAAATTGAATTAACTTCATAAAATTTTTAGCAACTTGGCTCCAGACCAAGACTGCTCCAAGGTCGGAGATGTAGTCACGCCACCTGGTCCTTTCATGATCACTGGGCCACTTTCCCGCAAGCGCAGCCAGCAGGACTCGCATCGCTAATCGCTGCTGTATATTTTTTAAAATGATCGTGAACAAACGCAGTTTCATAATGACTGCACAAGAAAATCTGCGGGCATCAAGCAATTTGTTTTCTACGAGACACACAGGTCTCGGCGAAGTTTAATGGAACCACAGAATGTGTCCCGCTCTGCGTTATTTTCTGGATTCGCATTTGTTTGCTACTGGCAATTGTTAGTCTTCTAACCGTGAATTCTTAAAGTAGTTGCTTTTGCAGACGACGCAGGCCAAGCTGCTTCATGGCGATGTCGCATTCCCAAGATTTCGATCTCAAGTTCCAAAAACTCTTTTTATTTGCTTTGTTTGCAGAGACGGGTGCGGCGAGATGTTCCGTTCGCTCAACGAACAATCCGTTCCGTTACTGATTTTTTCGGCCGGAGTGGGTGACGTCATAGAAGAGACCATTCGACAGAAGCTTACTTACTATCCTAACATCAAAGTGGTTTCGAACTTCATGGACTTCGACAACGATGTAAGTCCCATTCTTGGCATCGATGCAAAGTTTAGTGAATGCCTCCGAGCTGTTTTTTTTTTCGCTGAGACATTTCGGTTATTTGTCTCACAGTTGTATTAAAACTCGCCATAACAGTGTTTTTTAGCCTATATTTTCAGACATTCTGACCGAAATGACTTAATTTTTTTCGGTCATTTCAAAAAAAATTCCGTGTATGACCGAAAAAAAGCAGCCACCGGGTCGCTCGCATTATATGCACGTCGACAGTTTACCGTGCATTTGACTAAATTTTTCTGCAACTACATTAGGCTTATTGTTGGTTGGCTTGGCCGTTCGTGAGTCGAAGGTCACTTATTGTGGAGATCCGTGTTTAAAGCAGTTATGTGTCTTTCTCACCGGCCGATCCAAATCTGTTCCAGTAAACGAGGAGCCGTTGGACTTCTTCCGCTGTGCGAAGGCATTTGAAAGACAAGTCGGCTTAGAACAGTGTTTCCAATCAGTATGTTGCGCAGTTCTCGCAAGAGTGTCGCGAAACATTCAAATATGTTACGATTTTCTGGTGTTTGACTGAAACATTTCTTGAAAATTAGCCTTTTTTCTCTTGAATAGATCTTATAAGTAAATTTATGTTGTTCATTAGCAGCAGAAAATTGCAGTATTTTCTTTATCATACCTTATTTTTTTCGTTGCCGTTTTAACACAATAGGCTCCACAAAAAGTCGTCAGCAAAAGAGGGTCTATGAGTGATATGAGTTACAGGTTACAGGCAAGCTGAACTTGTGGAAGCAAAACCTTCTCTAAATCTGCGATTGTGTGAGGCAGACCACGTGGGATTCAAAAAATCTCTTGGCCAAGGTCGTGCAAGCAAGAAACAGTCTAACGAAGCAACCACAGGCAAAACGTTGCCCCAGTAACGGTGGCCTGTCCGCAAGTTTGATTTCCTCGATCAACCGATTAACTTGACGCTCGTCGGTCACAGTTTCCACACTCTGCTTCCATTAACCTCCGCACCAGTACAATAGTGTTCTCATGAATAACCTTTTTGTCGCAGTCTGGTGCCAGGACTGAAGCCGATACAATATACGTCACTACAGTTCTACGTTGCAGCCTGAACGTTTCATATTTTCCATGTCTATTGTTTTCGGCCATCACGAACCACCTGTCTGCAATCAGGATAGTACATCGTCGTCACCAGACAGTCACAAAAGCAAATTGCCGGCACTCGACATACATTTCGTAACGTCAAAAAACTATTTGCTTTTGTTAGAAATGACGTAAAGCTCACAAAGTTCCTTTGAAAATGTTGATAATCATAACGAAACTATTCGCAATGCAGCTTTGTGGACGTTTAAGGCGAACGAATGTAAAGTGCAGCTGGGATCCACACAGTTGGTGCACATGACACAGTTTGAATGCTCTGCGAGTGTTTGTGAACTCAAGAAAAAGTTGTTGTTTTGTTTAAAAAGATTGTGTTGTCAATTGCCGATGTGGCTTCTTTTTCTCAACAACTTAAAAAAAACGTGTTGTATTGAGAAACGACTGCGTTGTGTGCGATTGTCAATGCGACCTCCTGAAACTCAAAATAACCTTGATGGAGATCTGTTAATGACCGAGCAATCAAACACTACTGCAGATAAGCCTATAACCAAATGCTCATCATGTTCAATGACCTCATCACTGATGACGTGCGAACCGCCTGAAGTCGTCAGGTTGCTGCGGTTGCCAAACGCCCGTATGATTCGCTTCACAGTGATTCAACCACAGGGCAGTTGTTCATCGCGAGTGTTTGTTGGTTGTTGATTCTCCGTATTTAACACAGAACTTCCAACGTACTTCGTTTCAGGGCGTCCTGATCGGGTTCAAGGGAGAGTTGATTCACATTTTCAACAAGAACGAAGGAGCGCTTTGCCATTCCGAATACTTCAACGACATCCGGCATCGCCACAACGTGCTGTTGCTAGGCGACTCGCTGGGCGATCTCCACATGGCCGATGGCGTGGAAGAGATTTCGACCTGCTTGAAAATCGGTTACCTGAATGATAAGGTGACGGAAATGACGTTCTGCGTTGTTATCTCTGTATTTTATCAGAAAACAGATGACCACATAAGACCAATCAGAGATAAAGCTTTGTGGAGTAGGAAGTTGTGAGCGCACCAGTTACCGGGGTTTTCCGGAAGTCCGCCCAGTCTTTTTTAGTCCGCTCATGGGCGCTTATTTCAGGTGGGCGTTTGTATGGTGCTAATGCTTGAGTTGGATACTACCGGTATTTGTACCTGTCACCTTACACGGTACTTCCAACGTTATACCGTGCTGAGTTTGAATACTATTTGTAGTTGCCACCTTACACCAGTGGTCGGCAAACCTTTTTTATCGCGACCCAGATCACCTTTTCAATATCCATTGAAGGCCCACTACATTTGAAACCACTAGAACAAAACGAATCAGACACAGGCAATACGCAACTGCCGTATAACAGCCCGGGCGGTTATTTGGTTCACGTCTTATTTTCCCAATTTGTCTTTTTTCCAATTCACAGCCGAGGACGGATTTCCGGAAAACTCCGGTACTGTTGATAACCACTGCACCCGTGCAGTGAAATGGTGGCACGTGGTTGACAATGGACTTATCGCGTGCAACAGCTAGTAGTAGCTGATTAGTCCCATCGCCCCATCACCGCAATCATCATCACCATCGCATCATCACCATCGCAGTGCCACCCGGATGGCGGCACATACTATTCTTGCAGATGAACTCATCTGCTCTACAACTTGTATTCGCTGTAACGAAACAAGTCTTACTTCAAACAAAACTTCCTCACCGCTTTTTTTCAACTGTGTGGATGAACCCATGGCTATAATGCAACAACCGCTTTTTATCTGCTAAAAACGTTGATGCTCATCATTAAACCAAGTATAAAAAAACGTGTATCAACAAACCAGGTTTATCAATAGCGTTTACTAATAAAGCAAGTATTAAAAAACCTGTATTAACAAACCAATAGTTTTTTTTTGTTGTACTTTACCGACCAAGTATGTCAAAAGTTGTCAAAGTTTAATTTACGCTTGAAAGTGTTTTTAGGTGTTTGAGCTTAATGTGTTTGGCGTATGGTGTCGTTCTGGCAACAGGAGACTCTGGGAATTCAAGACCTTGACTGCTTTGTCTTAAAACATGAAGTGTCTTGAGATAGTAAATGTCGATCACATCTTACCAACCAATCCGATCCATTTTTTCGCAGGTCGATGAACTATTCGAGTCATATCTCGAAGCGTGGGATGTGGTGCTCCTCGAGGATCCAACTCTGGACCTTGTTAATGCTTTGCTAGCTTTGATGAAAGAATAACGCCATGTGTCCACCTCCGCCGCGGAAATCCTGTGCGGACGGTGGTGTGCATTGCCAACTGCGGGTGGCCTCCTACCTGCAGTGAACCTTGCACGCATGGTCAATGCGGAAACTATGCATAATTTATTTAGGGAAATTTCGGGTGTTTATGGTTTTATAGTTACTTAAACTTGCTGCTCAGTTTCGGCTTTTACCTTGCTGCTACGTTTCCTAAGTGTTCTTTAAATGAGATGGAGGAGATATGGTTTCCACCAATTAAAAGTTCACTAATGGTTTTTGCAATTGTTGTTTATTAGCTTAGTTTTGCACAGGAGGGGGTTGGAGTAGATGCCACAAGAGGCATTAGAGGTTATCCACGAGAACCTGTTCGCGGGGGTGAAGGGGGGAAAAAGCAGTTTGCACGCTTCCTGATGCTTTCCTGACGTTTGCTGAAACGAGCAGGAAAGCATGTCGGTGTTAGGGGTGTTGGCGAGAACATGGAGAATGCATCAGATAACATTTGAGGACCTCCTTAGAGTGAATGTGTTTGTTGTTGTTGTTGTGCAGCAAATTGCGCCGAAGTGCGGGTGCTCTGGCCTGGTTCTTCTGTCGCTGCTTCTGACAATCGCATCTCAAATGCAGATGCGATTAACAAACAAACAGGCTTCGACTTCGAAAGGTCAAGAGGTCAAACACTTAAGTTGAACATTTCGTTAAATGGGTAGTACCAGCATCTTGATTGATGAGTCAATAGCGTTGATGAGACATTTTTTTCTATGGAAAGAATTTCGTCGTAGTGTGAATGTGTTCACACCGATTCATGTTTAGGTGAAGTCAGATACTTAATGTCGATGCCAGTGACATAACCGTTAACCATCTGCAAGTTTAACTGAGCGATTGATGTACATCGAACATTTGAAATATTGTGTCGCACACCATCCTCAGATTTGTCGCTGAAGCGCATGATTGGCTTTTATTTTGTTATTGGCGATCAAGGTATTTTCATATACAGACAAGTTACCTCGTAATTTTTAGGATTTACAAACTTTATTTTGCTGAAAAAAAACTTCGAAAAACATCGTTTACTTTTTTAAAAATATGAATGATGCGTCAAGTGCATGGTTGTCTGTGTGGAATTTGTGGTAAGATTAAATATAGAAACGTTCTCATTGTGACGTTGTCCTTACTTTCAGAAACTAGTTTCAAAACCGTGCTTGTGTAACGCTGGGCATAGAAAGAGCCCGAGGCATTTCTGTGCTGGGATGTCTGTACAACCAGGGTCTCAATTACACCACAAAAGTTTTGTTGGAAAATGTGTATTTTGCTGCAGATATGCAATAATTTTTGCAACGATGAGTAAAAGCCATTTCAGCGAAGTAGAAGATGTGTGACCGGGTCATTACGCTTTCTTGGAAACGCGACCTCCGTACATAATTTCGGAACCCAACAGACCCTTGGTGACCTCACGACCCTTGGTAACCTCACGACCCTCAACGTCACCTGCGCAGGAATTCAACCTCGAGATTTTTTGTTTCATGTACTTTAGATCAAAATTACGACACGCGATAGTCCACATTTATATATAACGCACTTGCAGCAGTCGCAGTGACGCAGCGTTGTTGCTAGCTTTTATCGAAAGGCTTCCAAAATCCGAACACAATATCTGAATTACGACACAAGAGAAGTTATTGCTCGATGCTGGCGTTCGTTGCCATAGATGTTGGAGCAGGCAAATTTTTGGGGGTGCGAAAGATTTTTGCCCAAATTTTCCCAAAAGTTTTCGAGCAACTCTTTGTGCGAATATTTCCACCTTTCGCACAGATCTTTTGGAATGACCCCAAAAAAGATATTCATGTGATTCTACACATCGGGCGCCATTTTTGCCGTATTTTCAAATAGTTCGTCCAGATTTTTAGATATTTTGCGAACATTTTCATAGTTTTTGCCCAGATTTTCAGAGATTTCGCCCGGTTTTTTGACAAATCAAAACTTCTGGGGTTGCGCCTGCACCCCCACCTCCTACACCACTGTTCGTTGCCTTGGTAACCAATACTATGTGCGATTATCGCTGCAATTCACCGTTTTGCTTTCTTCTGGCGATCTGCTTCTGGCATTTTAACTGCCCAGGTCTTTCTGTTGTGGTTCATCCTCAGTCTTCTGTTCAAGGATTTTTATAAGGTTCTGTTGCAATCATCGAGCTCCGTTCACACCTTGTTCCCCATTTAGGCTTATCCAGGGCAAGGAAATTACAATTTATCGTGGGGATGACTAGACCTAAACTTTCATTTTTTAAAATCTCGCTGGTAAACTGAATCAAATTACACAGTATCAAAAAGAAAACCCATTCAACAAATAAGCCAGATGCTAAAAATCCTACTTTCTTCACCAGAACAACCAGAACCAGGCTGTTATTTCGAATAAAATGATGAACTATTTGTTTAGAACATTTAATAAAAACAAAAATATTTACCCCCTAAAAATATATTTTTCTCCCAAATCTTAAAACCTGGATACGTATGTCCACATACATACTCTTTTCATTAGGGGTTTTAAGATACTGTACTTCAACTTTACCTCTGATTTCACCGTTTATTTATTGACTTCAAGGCCAAATTCAACAATCGTCTGTTGGTTTATTTCCTTTTTTATTAATCACAAAAACTTGCCGGGAAAATCCACACTTGGTATATTGGTCACAAGTTCACAACTAACCAGTGGTGTAGAAGGCAGGGGTGCAAGCGCCCCCAAAAGTTTTGATTTGTTGAAAATCCGGGCAAAATTCCTGAAATTTGGGCAAAAGTGACGTCCAACGTTGTTTGTCTTCAAAAAAATGGCGCCCAACGTTTGCAGAAAAACAAATGAAGGTTTTTCCAGAGGTCACACCAAAAAAGGTGTACAGTACATGATCTTTGTCAGAGAAAATTTGTAGGCAAAAGCCGCACAACAACTTTTCGGGCAAAAATCCTTCCCACCCGCAAAATTTTGCTTGCTCTTACACCTATGCAACCAGCCCTTATAGATTGGACTCTTAATTAAACTGGACCCTTGTATTGATTATGGAAAGTTAGATTAATCTCGTCGTTGATGGAGAGATCGGCTCTCCATCAGGCGCGGACACAGGGGGGTGCATCCCCCCACCAGACCTAAAGAAGTAGTGAAATGACACTTGGTTTCATTGAAAATCATCGCCAAAAATATTTTTGTACTGCATATTCCTCGCTAAAGATGCTAAAAATTAAGTTATGCTAACAATTAGTCAAAAACGCTTCTTCGTTTCATTAGATGAGCTGGCCTTGTTTGTGGAACTTGATAGAAAATAGTCGATGATGGTATGGATGTCCACAGGGGAGGAAAAACGGGCATTATCCCCCCCTGGAAATTGGGATTAAGAACCAAACATTTCTGGAGCCGGCATCGAAGCCGGCATCGTAATTCCGATTAATTGATTTGATTTTGCAATGGCAGTTTTTTTGCCGGATATGAAACACACTGCACAGGAGTCAGGTTCACAGTCATAGTACGATGCAGTGATAAGCTTGCAGTTTACTCATGTCCCCTCCTTTGCCTGCAGAGACGGGTTGCAAAAGTCGCGAGCGGATTGTTCTACCGTTGGTCGTTATTGCGTAACAATAACATGGCAACAAACCTTCCAAGGTTCACTTTATATTGTGGTAACAGGCGTTTTGTTGCATGAGACTGTTGAACGCACACATCTTGGCAGGTAATGCAGCGAGACAGTGACATGGTGATAGCGGTAAGCCACGTACATTTGTACTTTGTGAAAAGAAGCATGAGTGAGTCTATAGCAATGCTTCCACAAGTTTGAAAAATCCATTATTAGTGCGAGTGTGACCAATGTGCCTGA
>JGI24021J15306_10007279_pt1 | contig 13461 bp, 7 predicted proteins | sample Ectturendosymbi1_FD_15306 | JGI IMG/M metagenome (IMG submission 15306) | reverse complement strand
TTGAAGCAACATTGTACCAGGACGGATCCCCGCGTGAAACGTCGTTCTTAAGGCGTCCTAACCTGCTCCGTTTGCCGTTGCCGGAGATAAGGGTGAAGCAGCAATTGGCAACCATCTCCATGATGATGAGGACNGTGTGCCTGTCAGGTAGCAATCGCAGTAGATTGCAGGTGAGGCCGCGACGCCATACAGTGTCGTAGGCTGCGGAGAGATCGCCATACACAGGTCCGGCCTTCTTCTTGATCAACTAGTTATCCTCGATGTCCTATGTCAGCAGGGCGACCTGATCTACAAACATATTACCCATTTTTTATTACGTCAGCACTATTTGTGGCAACTCCTCCAGTGGCGACAAATATCTGTTAGATAAAGCGCAACTCTCCGCTGCAATAATCATATTAGGCTGTCTATAAACTACAGAACATCTTCTTCAGATGTTCCACTTGATCTAAGTCTCAAAGCGTTGTATCATAGTAGAGAAATATCTATGCTCGATTACTTTTCTAAAATAATTTTTCGTTTAGTTCCCTGCCCTTTCGTGTGAGTTGTTTAGATCGTTCCGTGAATTTTTTGCGCTACGCTTTGCGCCAAAATCTAGGCGTTCAGATTCCAGTTAAAAATCTCTGCATTTAACTTCATTCTTCGTAAGGCTCCGAGCTTGTGAAGTTTTGTGTCACTTGGAAATTAAATATTTTCCCAGTAACTGTAATTTCATGAATGGTTTAAAATCTTATTACCACGTGGCAAAACATAGCACCCCAGCCTTTTGGGAATTAATCCTCGTTTGACGTCAGTACGCTGCGTGCTTCGCTTCGTTCACAGTCGTTTCAACATATTTAAAAAATTTTATCGCATTTGCGATTGCAGTTTTATCGAAACTGAGCTTCACCTTTTCTTTTACTGCAACCTTCATGACGCCACACGCTCGATTGTTTGTAACAAGGTCTGTAATATTTTAACCGATAACAAATCAGCTGAACACTTCGATTGTTTGAGTACCGTTGAGTTGCTGCGTCTACTCCTAGTTGGTCTGTTTGATGCGCCAACGCAAATCTCGGTGGCTGTATTTTGCGCCGTAGATGAGTTCCTCACGTCTTGCGATCGATTTTGACTGTAGCCTCGTAACATTGTGTATCATTTATGTGTGCTTCGTGCTTTCTTGTTGTATTTATTTATATCAGATCGTCGTGACACTCCAAGATTGCAATAATCAGGCCAACCCCTGTCGAAAAATTGTCGCTAAGAAACAAATAAATAAAATAAGTGTTCATCTAGGGCAGTGGTTCTCCACCATTTTTGGACCACAGACCATCTTTTTTAAGCAAATACCGTCTGTTCGATGGACCACTTTTCTAAGCTAACACCTAATGAACAGCTAGTCGAAAATGCATTCCACACAGGACAACAAAACTAATTTTAGCCAGGCAGCAAGCTTCTGAGGAATCTGCCTGCTTTCATACTTCTGCGATGATTAGAATTTGCAAGAATAACTGTTTTCCTCAGTTGCAAGCCAGAAAGATGGCAGCAAGTATATCGATCACAGTTTCTTTCACAGGAAAATCAGTCTCGCGTTTCTAAACGCATTTTCAGTCCTTATTAAAATAGAATGAACAGGTCAGCGAACGTTTTATCAAGGATTTATGGAAATATCCATCTCAAATTTGTTTGCGCATTGAAGAAACACACAGAGCATAAAATCACCAACTGCGAACGAACTTCGGTATTTTTTTCCACTTCTCATGTTTTTGAAATTAAAAAAACGGTACTGTCATCTAGAGACCGAATGCTTCAAAATGAGCTATTGCTTAGACTGGTTGTCTTGCGGATATTGTTTTGATCGGCCTTAATGCTAAGCGGTATTTCATTTCTTTTTTGTAGGCATAGGTATAAGTGGCTGTTTGCTGGCTTAGTGGTGCAACAGTTTGAGGTTGTAATGTTCAACTGTGAAAATTATTTCCTATAACTTACTTCAGCGTGTTCCATGTAGGTTTGCCCTGCGGGCCGTTTTACGAAAACCTGAAAACTTGCAGGTTACTTTTCACAAAATTATGTGTAAAGCAACAGATTCTTAAGATTTTAAACTAAAAAGGGAAGATAAATGAGTGCGTCATTGAAATTATCACACAACAGAAAATAACAACTTATTGCAAATCTCCATCTGTAGAATATCGAGGCATCTCTGACACTATCGCTCCTATTTAAAACCCAATATGTTAGTTGTAGCAATCGGAGATTATTGTCCAATGTTTCGTGTGCAATTCGATTTCAGTTTTTAGATATGACTTGCTTGTGCTTCATGGCAGAAACCCTGTTCCAAAGATCGAGGGCATATTTTGTGCGGAATCGTTCAGTTTGGGAAGGCTATCCTAACGGACTAATTTCCAGAACCTCTCTACAATCTAGTACAACGCCATTTTTGATATACATTTTTATTAATAGATGTTATGCTTGTTCCGACTAAAATTATCTACTGTAACATATGCGCAAGACACAATACAGAGAAATCTCGCCGGCCTTAAAAACCTTATACGGGCCTGAAGTTGGACCACAGTAATCTACCTAGTCATATCTTTGAATGTGCATAACAGATTTCATCGACTTCAATTCCGATAGAATATTTTTGTTTAGGTGGAAACGTACACTATTAGTGTATGTGGCCTTTTAGCGGACTCAGAGCGTAACGAGGTTAGATGGAGCCCGGGGCAAGAAGCAAGTTTGACGCCCACACGTTCGAATTTGAGGTTTTCCGAGGCAAATGTACTGTATTGACAAAGTACTTGTGACATTGTTGGGACTTTTCGGCGCCCCTCACAGACATTCGGCACCTCCGTGGTGATTCGGCGCTCAGGGAAGTGCGCCCGCCTTGCCCGCTCCTCGTTACGCCCCTGGGCTGACTTCATAGTCTGAATATGTTTGTCTTGTTCAACAGTGTGTTTTGCCTAACAAATCATGTAGAAAATTACGCAATATATAGTTTTAACTTTTGAGTCCACTTGTGCTACTGAAGTGGTTATAATTTCTCTGTACTTACAACATATACGGAACACTAAACTTCTACAAGGAATATCGCAATTTTGTATGCAGTAAGATTCAAAGTGTTTGCACGTAATCAACGTTCAAGGTGTTTCTATTTTAATTGTCATTTCGTTTTTGTTCAGATACATGCTAATAGCAAAATACACCCGTCTAATTACTGACATGTTGTGGGTCGCTAGCCAAACAAAACCGGCGTAGAATTCCTGTGCTCCCGCGTTGGCAGCAGATGCGCTCATTGTTCTGATTTCGAGTGAGTCAAGAACTCCACTTACTTTTCATAGAAGACAACCTGTTAATCAAATAACAAACCAGAACCATGGGGAGCACCTGATTGACAGAAAAACAGGTAGATAAGTAAGCAAACCCGGCTAATCAAACTTTAGTGATGCGGCTTAACGAATAACTCTAAAACATAACCATCTACTTTGACAATCACAGTGGTGATTTGTTGGCAGAAATGCCTGGCATGTCGTCTATGATGCAGAATCTCAACAAAAGGGCAAGCTCCATTGAACGCCTGAGCGAAATTTAGCAGAGGGCGGAGCACTTTGAAAATGAACGGTTATGTTCGAATGACGAAAATGCTCTGTAGGATCGAATAACGAGTTTAGGACAGAAAGCAAAGTTCTGTCCAAACGCAGCAACGATTTATCAGATATCGGAACTCTGTTGAGAAGCTAAATCATTTTCGCAAAACAATGAGAGCAGTGCAAGTTATCACAACAGTGCTCTGCGCTGCGATTAGACGGAAAGCGTGGTCAGTGCATTGGTTTAACGAGAACTGCTGCATCCTTTTGAAAACAATTTCGAACCAAGTTTCGCTCCTGCGTGTGCTCAGCACTTAAAAAATTTCCAGCCGCGAATTTCGATTTGCGCTTGCGGTACAAACATACAGTGTCATCTGATCGGCACCCGATTGTCCTTCGCCGAATCCAGATGCACTCGAAGATGTATTGCCGCTGGGTGTTCTTTTATTTTACTGACTTGTAAAATGTCACTTCCTTGTTACTGTGTAGAAAAGATTGTGTTGAATTGGGCCAACGGAAAATCAGCTTCCACTGTTGACATATTCAAGCATGACTTTGCTGAGGCTCTCTGACAACAGGACAATGTCGCAGGATCTTCAAAACGTAGAAGATTATCTTCTTTACTGGAAACAAGATATGACGTTAAAACGTCAGAGGGAACAATTCTCTAGCAATACCACAACAGGATGTTAGAAAAGAAAACACCGATAATTTTCCGAACTACAAGGAAAAGAGAGCCCGATACAAGGTGCCTGGTAGTCTCACGTCTTTTGACAGAATTTTGAGGTTTACCTTTGCCTTGATAAAAACTGCGTCCTGAAGCGATATCAGTATCAATTTTGTGCATACATATGGTTTATTTCTTTTTTATGCGTTCTTACAATTTTTGTTTTCTTTCCATATGATTGACAAGAAGCATGCATGATTCCAATTCACTATCTTTACAAAATACCTTTATCACGAGTACAGAGTGTTCCTGGATGTAGTAGCACCAATGTCGAGCAGTGTTCCCTCTAAAAGGATTACACTGAGCCAACAATTCTTTTAGTGCCCATGCAATTGGCAAACATGCAGACACCAAACCAGTGAAGCGTTTCAAGCGTTAAAAGAGCCCTGCGATGTAGCCTATAAAAGGTATTTAAACTTGGAATGTTGCAAGTGCGTGAGAATGAGTTTTCACTGCACAAATAGACTGGTATTGGGTAGTTGAGCACCTCAAAAGGAACACTGACGCCGAACATTGGTAATGATACACAATTAGGGGTTCAATTATATTTGTGTAAACATCGCATTCAACAGGCTGCTTACGGATAATTGAGCACTAAATCATACCAAAATTTTCTATACATGTGGACGATGGGCTTTAGCACTTGCATGAATCACACGACCGTCAGGGGTTTTACCTTTTTTTCAAGTACCTGTAGGTGGTCTTGCTCCAACTTGCAGCATTACAAACTTCAGAAATGCCCTTTTCTGAAATCCTCAGATCACATTACGTTTCCACTAAAATAACGTTTTGTTTTATAAATTTAATGCAAACTTCATCACATACTTATCAGGCTTTGTACAAAACTGTTCAATAAATAGGCTTGTGATAATTGCACAATCCTACACAATTTTAATACTTCCACAGAGATAAGATATAACCATTACAGTCAAAGTGATAGCGTTATCTTCATTATAGTTATAATAGGTATATAAAAAATGAAAAAATGTTATTATGTCTTTAACATTTAAGTGACGTCTATTTTTGAAAAAAGTAAATTAATTACAAACATAACATTACTTACAGCACCGCACAAAAACGTTTTACTCAATATCTCACGTAAACGTTGTAAGCAGACTTCTACCGAAGCACATGCAGGGCCTCTGAGAGATATTTTACCAGGTAGTACGAAACGAAGACCGATACTGGGCGCCCCTAGCTTCTGGGTCCTCGTCGAAACTTGTATGACTTAGCTGTCAATATTGATCGAATTTGTATAAACTATGAAGACTAGTGCTGACAGCACACGCCCTTGTAAGAGACCAAAATCCTCGGTAAACTGTTGTGTTAACGCCGCTGACGCGTAAACAAATTTCTGAACAGTAATCCAGTGACTTGACGGCCAGAAAACAGGCGGCCGCTAACGCCGTGCTCTCCCAACAAATCACAGGTCTTTTCCTAACCGACCCAATCCTATGCTTTCTCAAATTCGACAAAACACATGGAGACGTCTTTGGGATACTCCCAAAATTTTTCAAGAATTTTATGCAGAGTGACAGTGGTCTGGTAGTGTTGCGGCCGGGACGAAATCCACGTTGGTTATCATCCAAGTTGTTTCAACTTTTCGCGGCATCTCTTTTCAAGGCACTTGCTTAGCCTACACAATTTTTCACGGCAGTGGCGCAGCTAGGGTGTGGGCTGCCCGAGGCGGCCCTTGAGTTTGGCGTCCCCGAAGCCCATAAAAATACCTATTGAACAGTGACTCCCTCTTAAAGCGTTGTATATATTTGACTTGTTTGTGTACCACTATTATATTACAGTACTCTCACCTGCTCAAATATGGTATGTTTAAATGCACACCAAAAACTCAAACATTGCAAGTAAAACAAAAAGCAAAAACGACATATAGGGAAAAATAGTAAAAAAAGTGTAAAAATTAGGACTTCTTTGTTTCTGAAATGAAAGCTACCATTTTCTACACAGTAACGTTTCTTGGCTTTTTGTTGGCAAATTCTTCAATGGTAATGTCAAAATTTAAATTATGTGTCAATTGTTGCTTTACAGACAGTGTGGCAAGATTTCTCAACCGCAAGGTGCTCATGCTAGATCTTAAGTAATTCTTGATCAGTTTTAATTTTCAAAAACTCCTCTCACAGGTAGTACCACTAACGGCAATTGTGAGGAAAATCCGCAGCATTATTACTATATTTGGAACAGAGTTCCCAAGGTTATACTTTTGAATAAACTGCAGAAATTCAAGGGGGCCTTCTTTCTCTAATGTGAACGGCAACATGGTATGCCGTGATGCAACAATAACGTTCTTGTTAACTGCACAACAATGAACAACAAGCAACGCAACAATTATTATCCATATTTCTTTTTGGGCGATTAACTACACACAACCTCCTGTGCAGCTAACTGGCCTACTTGGAATCTGATTGCAGGACGGTGATCTAAAATTTTCATGATGACGCATCAACATGCTGAAGCAAGAAATCATTTCCCATAAAAAAACGAGGATTCCTCACGAAACCCTTAAAACGCACGTAACCCTGCTACATGTTTTGCGGAACACTAGGGTTCCACGGAACCCCTGATGAAGAATACTGAGCTAGAATATATTTATCCACACGCACGTAAATCTATTTTGACGAGTGCAAATCCAACTACACATTTATTAGATTTACACAGAAATGTTTTTTGTACCCAACAATGCGCTTTTATTCGCAGGTATAAAACTTAAGAGTACTTACAAAAGCTTAGAGCTCACCACAACCACACATTTGCCCACAGTTATCCACCATATTCCTTCTAAGTTCTATAACGTCATATAAGGACTACGATCCAACGTCAATCAACCGTGTAGTGATACAGTAAAATTTGACATCAAGTTTGTTGATGAGCATGTTGAAAACCGTGTTGCAGCTTCATGTAAAAAAACGCCTATTGATACAACATCCCTGATACAAGATTAGTTATTGTTTGGCTAAGTTAACAATTGCTTAAATGCACATGCCATAGTTTAAATTACTGAAAATCAAAAACATCCTTCAACTGCGAGTAGTGTCCGACATTAAAACCACCTTTATTTCAATACAGGCTTTGCAGGTTTATAGTCTACTGCATACCCCATAGTATAGTCTACAGCATACCCCATAGTGCCGCCCCCATAAAATGCCGCCAGGGGCGGACCGCTCCCCCTCAGCTACGTCACTGGATTAAGGATAGAAATGTCGCAGCAGCTTGTGAATTCTAGTTTGCTAATATTTTGATGTCCTTCTGGAATACCAGGCCACTTGACACACACGAGTCAGCCAAAAAAATGTCTTTACGCTACAAGGCATCGACCATTCAGGTCAGATTTCATCCAAAGATTCTTTCATATTTTGACTGTTAGGAAGATTTTGAGTGCTGTGATTGTATTTTTTATCTTTAAATTTACCTCCTGTGTTTCCAATGGTATAATGGTAACTTCGTTCAAAAGATCTTTGAAATACTCTCTCCATCTGCGTAAAATGTTTTCCTCATTGCTGAAAAAGAAACATTTTGGTCTTTTGATGGATATAGCCATTAGCCATATTAGATTTGTTGCAGCAAAGCCGTGGGATAGTTTGATAGAATACTTTTCTGCTTTACCATAATTGGAATCGAGTTTCTGCTGTTGTATTTGATTCCACTCCCCAATATCATCAGTCGTTAGACTCCGGTAACGGTATTAATCTGCAATGCGACATACAAGTCAAGATCGAGCCATCAAGTAAGAGAACAAGAAGTCATTCTGAACTGACACTGAACAGTCAAACACCAATTGATTTCAGTTAATTGATTGTTGATTGTAAACAGAATGCTTGGCAATTTTTAAACTCACGATTGCCATACAAAAGAATTAAACTTGAACAAATCACTAATTGACTTTGGGCATCGAATTACATTGATTTTTTATTGTTCATTTACGTATTGTGTCACGCAAATGTTGATGCGGCGTATGTTTAAGTCATGGGCAACTCTTACGTTGTAAGTTTATGTCAGAAATTTGCAGTCGTGGGACAAAGTATCAGAGACAATTTCTCTGGGTAATTCCCTTAGGGAAGAGTATACCAGATTGCAAAACCATGTGCTATCTTCAGAATTTAACTAATCAGAGCATGCCAATACGAAAACGTCTGACGGATGAATATCTTTGAAGAAGTAAGAAAACCTGCCGCTTCCAAACCATCAAAAATGTTTTTTCGCTGCAGAAAAGCGATCTGAAAATTGTCAACCCCGTGCCATTAAGAAACATGATAGCGCCATACATAGCTCCTTATTTATTTGCAGGTGTACTGTAGTGATTGCTGCATAACTGCGCTTGCAATAAATGAGTAAACTCAATTACTCGGGCTTTGGGCAGATGGGGACGTTTTCAAAACTCGCTGCAGTCTCCCCCATCAAATATGTACAAGCCACATTTGCGCCAGCTACGCAACTGGGAGGCGAATGGGGACAGCGGAGAGTGCGTCTATTCGTGGAGACTTGAGAGTCACGCGTAAACGTCAACCTTGTCAAAAGCTATTAGTTGGAAATATTTTTACATCCACGGTATTTTGTTTTAGTAGGAAATCAATTTTTCGTGTTTTGCAATGAAATGCTGTGTAAGATTTTACATTCTTGCTAGATAGTAACAGTGAATTTCTTGAACAAAATTTTTGTCTGAAATTAAGCGTTTCATTTCTTAGAAGTAGAATTCCAATTACTTCTATGTACTTTTGATTAAACTTTCCATCTTCACACCAACCTGCTCAATAGGTTTCGAAAATAGTTTTTAATTACAAAAGAAAGGCTTTTCTGATCCAATTTAAATGTTTTCCCAGTGCTATTTATTATTGGAGCCCAGTTATTAATTGGGAAAGGTTTAAAAACATCTTCGAAGGTTGAATTGCGAATCCATGCAAATGAAAACAAAAATAAGAAAAAGTTTTGATTATTTGAAGAGCCCCCGGAACGTCTATGCATATCGGTTTGAAGTTTTTCTTGCCAAAATTGCGGAGATTCACACAGATCGACTCGTTTTCGTCTTTTTCCTCTGAACGACAGGGGCGGATCCGGTGGGGCGATGTCCTCCCCCCTAAGACCTACGAAAGTAACTTTATTCACCATAATTTTGTACAATGCAGAAAACAACATTCGCGATTCAAGGCCATTTTGAAGTCCATTGTTTTGTCGCAGTAGTGTTGTAAATTATACTTCGTCTCTCTTACTGTAGGGAAGCTGCCGTTATGAGACTTGACTACCAAATATTATTGAAATTGTCCCCCCTAACCTTACACTCCACTGCAACTCATGACGTAACTGGGCGGCGCGTGTGACGTACGCATAGACAATGATTCGTGGGATGAGAAATGTTTTCTCGAAACATTTTTCTGAAGAATGAAACAGTGAAAAGAAGATTTTTTTAACTTTTCTATGAAATGTTCTAAGATTAATTCATATGTATGATCTTGTGCTTTGCGATTTAAGACGAGCGTTCTTTGCCAAATCAACTTTTGTATGATTTTCCAAATTTGAATAAGATGATAGGACTGACAATGTTACAAAACTTGCAGGGAGCACTCGAGCACAAGATGCATCAGTGGACCGTACTAACTTTTCGTAAACTCCTCACCATTTTGATACTTCCTGCCTCTCGAGTTATTTCACTGCAGCTTTCGTGGTCTTTACTGTCAATTTTTTATGGAGTAACCTATTTTTGTAAATATTACATATTGCTACTTTACTTGACTTCGTACTCTGCTAAATACTTGGAATTTGACACAACGCTTGACAATTTCTTTATTTCAAGTTAATGCATTTACAGAAGGTTTGAGCAAACACTCACAGCCTTCTTAGGATGTGGGCCCGATGAGCACTTACCAGGGGAGCCAAGAGCGTAGGGTCCAATGCTAATTTGCGCTTATAGTGATTTACAATAATAATAGATTTATAACCTTTATTCTAATTGGAAAAAAATATAAGTCTGACTTTCCTGTGAGCCGTTCAACACCATAGCTTATAGGTTCCTATAAAAGGTGAATATGTTTTTGAAGAGAAAAAAATACTAGTTCATTGCACAGAAAATAGCAACTTGTTATTAGGAGTGACTAAATATTGTAGTCAGTCGCCGGGATCTCACAGCTGGGGTGATAAGACCACAAAGGGGGGCATATTTTTAAATGCAATATTGGATGTATGCAGCAACCATGGGTCACTCATAAAATGGTGGAGCACAAATTTTAATCGGGGGCCGGGCACCACTGGCCTCCCGCTGGCAACGCCCCTGGTTGTAGGTGTCATACGTGAAATGTATAATGATGGCTTCATTTGCTCAGAACGTTAAGTATCCGTTAAAATGTAAGGAAGTAGACCTTTGCACATTTTAATAAGTTCCTACCAAAGACGTGTCATAAGATCAGAGATCCATGAATAGTGACTTCGTTCCTTGTAACATTTAGATCTATAACAAACATTCATTACTGCAGTAGATTTTTCGATCACATGCAAAAAAAAAACATTCCTTTTTCAGAAAACAGAAAGGCTCACACCGACTCCACCACTGCTGACAAGACGTTTGAAATGAACAAACAGCTTTTTGTAAACAACGCTTTTGACAAATACCAAACTCAATACAAAAATTGTGCTGTTATTAGCACATCCCGTATGAATAATCCTAAAAGGTAATGACCACATTGTTTACATGTGGTTTATGTGGCAAAACTCGAAAATATTTTGAGACATTAGCGTTGATTCCCGATTTTCGTTTCATGAGCAAGGAATAGAAATATAAAACTCGTCTAAAAGCTCAGCAGGGCGGGAAGCCTCTCACTTCCATTTTTTGCAGCCGGCGCGCGCGTTTTGCATTTGAAATCATTTTGAAGTTGTTGGTGACGTAACATGTAAAACTGTTGTTCACGTTTAAATGCAAATGCATGCTACGTATTTCAAAACAGAGCTTTGAAGATGAAGATAACAAAATGTACGAACGTCGTCTGAAGTTTGTCAGTGACTCAGCTTGTACAATTGCATTTTATCACATCCTTTTGTTCTCAGTGATACTCCAAATGTATTTTCAATTACCACAAGTTTCCTTTTATAACAAATGAACTAACTTTACCTTTGCTGAGCGTTTCTTCTGTATATTCTTTCGTTTACATGCAGGGCGTGGTTTGAATAAACGATTCCGTAAGCTTTCAGATCAAGTCTAAGAATAAAATTAGAAAATGATGTTCAGCTGCATTTGCATTTTGCTCGCTGTGCTGAGCCAAACGAAAATTGGTTCAACGTATTATTTGTCTCGTGTTCTAGCCAGACACTATTATCCAGATAAGACTTTCTACTGCTCAAACCTAAATATTCACGCGTTGAGTGTTTCCCATATCCTTGCTCAGGTGAAAATAAACAGCGGAGAATACCGTGCTTGGTCGGTCAACACATTCAAACAAAACTTGACATTATGTGTTTTTGTGAATGGGGACAAAAAATTTTCATATGTTCCACGAAATAACTCCAGTGAAACGTTAACTGGGGTTTTCAGGGCGAATGTACGTTATATTTCAGAGTGTTGACTGTGATTACATTTTTTTATCTAAACGAATTCTAAATATCTTAATAAGGAATCTTAATGAAACCACTTATGATCTACAAAATCTTACTGCGGTATTCGGAGAAAGCTTAATGTTTGCAAAAAGAAAAGATTAGATGAACTGGACTTTAACAACGTCAGTGCTTGTTAACTGTGCAATGCTGATGTTCTGTTGTGCGTTTGAAACAAACGCACTAACAACGTCAGTGCTTGTTAACTGTGCAATGCTGATGTTCTGTTGTGCGTTTGAAGCAAACGCTATCCTTCCAGCTAAATTTAGAAATTTAGCAGCCTTTGGCCATTCAAAATTGAGTCAAAAGCATGCATCTGCTCTGATGCTCATTAACGCTTTTGCAGTTGTTTACAACAACTTGGGTTGCTGGAAGGATACCAGACGAAGAACTATGACGCAAATGAGAGGAGGGTTCTTGGATGGAGATGACCGCAGAAGAGTTCGCGCAATAGCGAAATGTGCAATGACGGCCATAGGACGCCAGTGGGACGTCTTTGGAGTGCAAGTAAGATAAATTTTGATTTTAACACCAACTTTGGTTTGAAATTTAAACAATATTTCGTGAACATGTCCTCAAATGTTTATTTTCACATACAATTTTCTGTTGCGTCATGTATGCCAGGCGTGTGAATGTGTATATGCAGTGTAGTCCAGGCGGGTAAATATGAACATATTAAATTGTGAGTTGTTGAAAAAAAACAATTACATTACCATGTGACTATAGAGTAGTTTCCACCTATTAAAAGCCTGTCAATTACTGTACAGTCATTGCGTAATTACGGAATAAGTATTTTTAAAAATTACATGTTTGTGGACTCTATTATTTCTCACACTGCAAAACGTCTGGAGTGCATGCCATAGGTCAAACAATCACAAATTTCTAACGCATGTAACAGAGTTTGGAAGGCATATTTTTGGATAGCATATTTGAAATCTAACCACGAAAATCTATAAAAACACTAATTTTCGCATTTATTACAACTCGCGCATTCAGCGGTTGTAGTTTTCCTTTCACAGTAACCGGTGAGATTCAATGCGAGGTTTGCACGTTTTCAGAGAAATGTTAGAAAGAGTAGTTTTAAATTGTGAAATAGCTGCAAATGCGGAGATATTACTGCATTGAGTAACAGATTTGAACGGCGATCTACAGTTGACGTTCTGCTGTCTAAAGGTTAGCGCCTTTTTCAGTTTAGAGTTTCCAATAATGCAGGTGTTACACAAATTGAAAACGTGATGTTATGCAAATATTTTCAGTGTTGATAAATGCAACGGAAGCAGTGGCGGTTTGTGAGTGTGATTTGTGGACAGGGACCGAGTTTAATGGGGGGACGGAGGGAACATGTTCCCCTTTTTTTTCTTTTTGTGGCGTTGCGAATGAATTATTGTTACGTATAGTTTGTCGCACAGGACGTCTGAAGCCGTATTTAAATTGCATGAGAAGAGTTATATACTTTCGTTCAGACCGGGTGTCCTTGCTTTTTATGGGTGAAAGACGGGTAAAGGCAAGATTTAGCTATGGCTGCACTGTAGCCAAGGCTACATATATTCAGTGGAGCAAAATATTAACAGTTTGTAATATCGCGCG
>JGI24021J15306_10007278_pt1 | contig 13462 bp, 4 predicted proteins | sample Ectturendosymbi1_FD_15306 | JGI IMG/M metagenome (IMG submission 15306) | reverse complement strand
GATACGTTGGAAAACGCGAAACTAGTTTCCCCGTCAATAAACTGTGACTGATTTACTTGCCGCCATCCATGTGGCCTTTAACTAGTCCTTTTTCATTTTCACATTGTGGAACCAAGCTTTCTGATGGAACTTTCACACGTTTTGTCTTTGCAGACAACGATTGCAGTGAAGTTTGAATTGAAAAACTAGTTTCATTGAATTTTAGTGAAAACGTTTGGTCAGTGTCGTTTCAATTTTCATTGGCAACAGAGAAGTTCGAATGAAAGTCTCATTTTTGAGGAGTAGCCTATGACTACTACAGACTGCACAGGGCAGATTACAATGCAATCACTTGAAGCACTTGTAAGTGATCAGTCAGTAGTTTCAAACAGGCTCATAACTAAGGGAAGCCTGGGGAGCGAGCCCCCCCCTGGAAAAATTTTCGCCTCTCTTGAAAAAATGTGTTGGATATAGTTTAAATACAGTATATTGCATACAAACTATTATACAGGCCCGAAATTTGGGCCCCCTCAGAAAGCTCTTCGCCTCCCATGGCGTCCCAATTGAGCTGGTTACAGGCTTGGTTTCAAATGAGCTGGCTGGGGACCTTTGGGACACATAGTGGTGGGGATTCTTGGGACACTGACTTTCCAACCTGGACGATCCATTTCAATATACTAAGTTGCAGAATTATCTGGACAAGGCATTTGCAAGGCCATTCACAATTGAGAATATGACTTCTTCATTCGCAGCCGCTGGCGTTCACTACAAATAATTATCTAATCCCTGGGGCCTAGGCACTCATTAGGGGTTAATTAATTGAAGATGTTTTTTTACCATAACTTCCTAACCACTCATACTAGAGGCCCATCCAACGGCTCTAAAGATGCTGATTTTCGCCTAGTTTATTTTAAAAGAAAAAACAATGAAATCGACCCTTGTATTTTTTCTCAAGCACCGATGGCGTCATCCAAAAATCCCTTGAGCCCTACCCATGACATCACCCCAAAAAATTTCGAACACGACGTTCCCATATTTTCTTAATCGAACCTAGGAGACTTGTTCTTCAAAGGGTTTGAATAGCTCTCTAGCTCTATCGGTTGGAAAGTTATGACTAGACAAAGTCAAGGTCACAACAGTGGCTAAGCGGTTCTTTAAAGGGATTACTGGCCTAGGAATAGAGCGCGCGCCACAGATGTTGGTAGGCTGGGATCGAATCCCGGTTTGGCCACACCGAAGACCTGAAAAACGGCACATGCGACCTGTCCAGCCTCGTGTTCGGCAATGGATGGGTGCAACGCAAAGGAAAGCTTCATTCACGGTGTTGCCATTGGCTTTCCACCAGTATAGCATTCGCTGCGACAGTGGTCGCGTCGCCCACGGCACAGAGTGAGCGGAGACGGGTGCCAGCAGACCACTTGTGACACTCCAAAGGATGTACCAAGCGAGTATAATGAAACTTACCATGCAATCCAATAAAGTTGAGAATATTTGAATACGGACCTGAAAATTTTGCCCATCGCACGTCTAGGTAGTTTCTTGGCGACTTCGTAATCATTTCAAAGATCAAGCTTGAAATAGTTGCAAGTTGTATGGTACCGCGTGAACATCTCCTTTTAAGAGCAGTTCATTTTTGTTGTTTTTTTACAGTAGATCAGGGTCTGTAGCAAGTGAGAGCGGCAATCAGTAAAATTATTTTTGTGCAATTTTTTCTAACGCAGCAAACTTGAGCAGAAAGTTTGTTGAACCATAGAAAACGGCGCTTCGTTTTGCTGCATGCACCAAATACGTTGTCAAATGTAGATGCAAAGACCAGATAGGCTGTAGCAGGGAGCTGAGTGGTGCATTACTATGTTGTAACATGTAGAGGATCACACTTTCCTGAAGAGTATTTTTACGTGAAACTTAAGGTGTTTTGGCAAAGCTCATATACTAGAGCAGAGGTACCCCTGAGGGTACATTTGCCTATCTGAAGAAGTACATTTAAAGGAAAATATATTTATTTCCAATTATTCTAACATATAAAAGTATTAAAACGTCCGTGGATTTTGATATTTCACTCAGTTTTTTGTCATAAGAAATTTTAGGCGTAGGCTACAAACTCATCTGTCGAAATGCTGAAGGGGTATATCGTCAGAGAAAGGCTGGGAAACTCTGTACTAGAGTCAGAAATGTAATTGAGACCTAAACCTCGAGACCGAGACCTGGTAAAAAATTCGAGACCGCGGCTTCATCAAAAAATCCAAGACCGAAACTTTAAATTCGAGATTGGCACTTGAAAATTTGTGAATTATGCCGTAATTTTTCTACATGTGTTCAAAACATGTCATCAACACTTTGAACTCATGAAGTTGAAACCTTTTCGATTTTCTGGCCTTTTCCCTACCTGCTTTGCAGTGTTCCCTCTAAGAAAATTCTACACTGAGTATAGTTTAAATGTTTGTTTTGTTGTGCACTAAGCGCATGCAACTGCGCAACCATGCAGACACACAAAGAGTGAAGCAATCCCAGCCTTGAAAGGGCTATGCGATTTATATGCAGTAATGTTGGAAGTGCGCGAGAATGAGATTTCACTGCACAAATTGCCTGGTGGTACTGCGCAACTGCGCAGTTGCGCACCTTAGAGGGAACACTGCTGCTTTGGTTGTTCCTTACTTGCAGATACACGAGATTTCCTAAGCCAAACCTTTGCAGTGTACAAAGACTCAAGACTTATAACCGAGACCTGTAGCTTTCGAGACCTGAAATTTTCGAGACCGAGACTCGCAAAAATGGGTCTAGAGACTCCACCGCTGACTAGATCAGTGATTGTTAAACTGGGGTAAATCTACCCCCTTCATCTTTCTAGGGGGTAAATTTACTGAATCATAAATTATTGCAAACGTAGATTTTTACAAATTTTTACAAACTGTAATATCTTGGATTATTAGGCTAGTTAGTTACAACATAAAACACAAAAGTATATCGGACAGTATTTTGTTCGTAGATTGATGTGAGGCTTAATGCCAGACATCATAGAGCATAGCTGCAAAGTAGGTTTACGGATATATTACACAAACTGGAGATGTTGCACCTTGGATTGTGATTCAGAGTTATGCTTAATGATACGTTTTGTCATTTTAGTTCAACTTTCTCCATGTAGGCTAGGCTACCAGAATCCTCGAGTGCCTCGTGTGCGCAACACTGTGTCTGTTCACTACTTTATTTGGAGTTTGTACGTAAAAAGAGATTGTAACTCTTTCAGAATCAAAAAATCCTCTTGTGCAATGAATTTCACTTTTTTCACAATGGTCAGACTCTAATGAAGCGGTTCCCAACCGAGGGTTCCGAAACAAGATTTACAGGGGTCCAAAATGCGATTTTCGAGGGTGTATCTGTATGTTCTTGAAAGAACCTTTTTTCAAAAGAACCGAGATTTATAAAAGCTTGAATGTGCTATTGCTCAAAATAACATGATCGAGCTTACTTGTTCCAGTTAACATTGTTAATGTAACAATTCACATTATTAAATGCGTGCATTGCTGTCTCTGCTTCACTCTGCGGTTACCACGCAGAAGATGGCCGGTGATGCAATTGTAAGCGCGTTATGACATTTAAAATGTTTATGGGGCAAATGTGGCGAGATTGTTGTGTGATGCTACAGAACTCGAATGTGTCTGGTGTTCAACCAAGCAAAGTTACCAGAAATTTTGTACAAAAACACTGTCGATTCGAGAGCTGTTTATCAACAATCTATTTGTGCTGATATGGATTGTCCTCTCTACTTCATTCGAAAAACACGTTTCGGGACCATTTGAACCTTCGAACGATTTGCGCGTGGCTCTGACTAATTGTGTGCCGAGGTGTGAGCGGATAATTTCAGAGAAAGCAAGAAAAAAGTCAGTGGGTTTGCTTCTAATGAGCACTAATGTATGAAAGTACGACTGAGGGTTTTTTATTGTGCTATCAGCAGTCTTATGCATTGCGAGTGAAGTGGTTTGTGCCATGCCCGAAGTGGCCAAACCAATCTTAAGTTAGTTTTGATGCAATTTATTTGATTGCGCCGTTTCTGCTAACTTGCAAGTGGTGAGTCCTTTTGGACCTACCTAAGACCACCTTCTTAAGTAGGTTGCCACTTATTCTTAACCTTTCATCTGGGCAAACGTCATAGCTAGCACAGTAACTAACAGAGACTGTTTTAATGCACTCCCTGGAGTCGTGTGGTGGTTTATACTTCAGAGCAATTTTATTTCTCATTTTCCAACGGTTTATAACTACACAACACAACATTACAGCGTACTTTAACAATGCACTGATTACAGGTGCACACATACCACAGAAAATTAAACATGAGAAGCCAAAGTTTTCCTAACCTTATTCTCCTACCTTTTCTACCTTAAACACTAAAGCATGCCATTTTACATTTCCTCAATCACAGTTGCATTGACTAAACGGTCAACACTAAGGAGGCTCGCGCTAGAGCTCCTTCTCGTACGAACGAATTTCAGGCTAAATTTTCAGGCTCTCTTTCAGTTTCCCAACCCCCAAGACGTACTCAATTCATTTCCTGTTTTTCCTTCATTGTGTCGCCAGGTTTGTTATGTAATTTCACAACGATCGTTTCTGGCTCTTGCGAAACATTCATTCTCACAAACATTTCACAGGATTGCGTAATACTCTTGTTTGTGCCACCTCTGCCGTATTCGCGAACCTTCTATTATATTACCACATGCATTACCTCATGCGACCGCGTTTTCCGAATACTTTCGGACTTCTTTCTTCCACTACTTCGCGTTTTCTCGTAGGATTTCGGATTGACTTTCACAACCTTTCTCTTACTCAAGAGAATTCTGCTTTATAATAACACATCAACCCTTGCTCTCCCTGCTGCATGCTCCTATTTTGGTCATGCCTTTTCCAATACGGAAACGTCAATGTTTTTGCTTGCAGGGCTCTTTAGTCCGCCGCCATGCTAACTAATTTTTTGCTTCATGTTGTGGCTCTGTATGTTTAACTTTCGCATATATACAACCCAAATATTATTCATTGCACAATGACACTGCATTTAAGACATCATCTATACTTTTAACTGATTAACGCCAGTTTGTTAATCTTAAGCCACTTAGCGATTCATATTACAATACGCACATACACAGATACTGCACCGTACACACGCAATTAAAGATTCTCGTGACACAAAGCACATGCAATTAAAACTCACACAATAGAAAGTACATACATAATTTCAGCAATACATTTGCACAATGACTCCGCATGGCTCTGCATTACTTTGCTTTACCATGACATGATTTATTTGGTACAACATAGTGACAGTTCTGTTCAGTAGCTTATTTTGCACAACGTAGTGACAGTTCTGTTCCGTAATGAAGTGATTCACCACCATGGTACCACCTCCTTTTAATCCTTCCGGCACTTTTTCATACAGGACGTCTTTTCCCTGTAGACACCCTTGACGTTTAATCAACTGTCACCGTTTGTTGTTTTTAAGTCCTTCTGTAATTCATCACGTAATTAATGCATACACTTTTACTGCGCTCAAAAACAATTTACACATACATTTTTTAAAGCCAGTTTACACTTCTCAATCGACAACACAATCAACTGAAATACATGTTATGGTTCAAAATACCATAACACGAGAAATAATTGAAAAAATGAGCATACTGAAAAATCGGACTGTTTTTGTGATTTCTACGCTATTTTTAAACGAGGGGGTGCGAACGTAACTTTACTTTTGTGAAAGGGGTCCCAGCTTCGAAAAAGGTTGGGAACCTATGCTCTAGCGCCATTTTTCTTTCTTTTCACAGCATGTTATAGACTGGACAGTGGACAGTCGTTTAGTGAATGAGTTATTCATGAGTTAACAAACAACATTCTCAGTTGTTATGTCGAAGACGATAACTTATATAAAATCATACGTAGACTTCACCACAACAGATGTTGTGAAAAAAACTGTGTATCTTTTTCTCCAAAGTGCCTGGTAATGGTTCGATGAAGCCGTCAATTTTGTATGATCGCTCCATCCCACTCACGTGCATGACAACCACATGTCTTTGCAGACCAACTGCGCTCAATTTCGTGCAGTAGGAACTCTGCCTATGTCAGGGTTCGTTTCTGAAGGCACGTAAGATTGGAGGCTTCCTATCGCATTGCTTTTGCAATACCAAAAGAAAAAAACGCATACAATTTGGGAATGACTTTCCAAACCGTAAACTATGGATATATAATCGAAAAGAGAACAAAAGAAACTTGAAAAAATTTATTTATCATACCATACAGTACGTTGTCGTATAGTGTTTTGTCCCGTGACAATTTAGATCACATAGCAGATGAAATTCGAAGTAATATACAGTAGATTTCTACCCCTTGTGCTCTTCATCGACATCAATTGGCGAGTAAACCCGTTCCAGAATGCTTGAAAATATAGTTTTGAAACACGTAACTGAACGTGTGAATTTTATCAGGGAACGGTCTCCTTTTCAAAGTGCTCCGCAAAGATGAATTGATGGATCTNNAATGTTAAACAAAGCTATATTCCAAATTCATATCTTGCAACTGTGACTTTTCCAAATTTTGGTTTGGATTGGGCCACTGGCGTAGCCAGCCCAAAAATTTAAGGGTGCAAAATTTTTTATTTTAGGCTAGCAACAGCATTTTGTTCGGACTATCGCCTCTAAAAGCACAAAATGTCAAGATATTTTTAAAATTTGAGGGGGCCATTGCCCCGTAGGCCTCTATGGCTTGGGCGAAGAGTTTTCCAACGCTGTCTACGGGCGCACTTGAAGTTATTACACTCTGAAACTCCCATTTGAAAAACTACTGCAGGCCATATCTTTTCAAAATCCTTATCTATGCGAAGGAAGAGTTCGCCTTGAACTTCTGAGGCAAGCACAAGCGAAAGATGGTATTTCGGGGCAGTAACCAACAGGAAAGTAGCCAGCAGCAATATAGATCAATCACTGACTTCACTCTACTACTACTAGGTTGCACTATCATAAAAGCGGGATAAGTGAATTACGATCTTTCGGATGTGGTGACTACTATCACAGTTACTTGTTAATCATGGGCACCATCTAGCGGTGACCATTCATTTTACATGTGGCGCCATCTTCTGGCCGCCACATGGACAAAGCGCTAAATATAGACCCTCAACGTGATACCCATTCCCATTACAGTAGTTATTATTAGGTGGAAAGGACGCTTTAGTGGTAAACATGTTCTTTTGGCCAAAATTCTGTTACACGTTTTGAACCTACGCTACAGCCCAAAGTGCCATATTTCTTGCTTGGGGAAACATAAGTGAGTTCAAGCCATGCCGAATCCATTCAAAAAAATGTTGACACTTAATACAAACAGCACGACACAGTTTAATCTAATGTTCACAGTGGGGTCGGAAAATAAGGTGGCACTCATTGAGATTTGACCAGCGATGGAGTCTTGAGAACAATTGTTGCCGCGGTCGCGAAGGCTGTACTGGTCCGTCTCGGGCCTATTGTCTTTCATGCACCTGACTAATTCAACCTGTTCCCTGTCGGTCGTAACTTCGCAAAGACCAACAAGCGGAAAGAATTCAAGACATCGACAAAAATATAGCTCAGAAGTGTTGATGGCCGTTTTTTGAATATTTCAGGTTTTGCCAGAGCTAAATAATTTTCTTGTCACGCGTTTTTTGACAAATTCTCGCGCGTTTTTTGACAAATTCTCGGAGATGGCGGTCGCAACTACATAACCTGGTTTCGATGCAAATTTCCAAGCATTGCTTTTGTCTCCCTAATGTGATCACTCCTGAACAAGATAATCTGGGCCAAGTCATCTGCCTTAATAAAAGTCATTGGAGTCGAGCTTAATGTTGCCACCGAAATTTGGGTATAGCGCTGTAAACTTTCATCTTGCAAAAAAAAATAACTTCATATGCACGTTAAGCAAGTACTACGCCACAACGATGAGAGATACCGACCACAATGGCAGCTAGCGTTTTCATGTTAACACGGCGTTCCCCGTGCTGGTTTCAAATTTGTAAATTGAAACGAAAAGTTTTGAATGCGTCCTGTGTTTGGGAATAGTGGTTCCAGACGAAAAAGAATTCAACAAGGAGCAAACGAGTAATTTTGCCCCAACATTTAACGTGCTTTGTGACTTCAGCATTACAGACAGTTGCTTTCACAGTTTGATGTGGCCCGAAGCTGAACGCACGTCAGTCTCGGTTTTTCAAATATTACGTCAACAAGCCCATGTCGACAACCTGACGTATCTTTTGATGACGTCACCACACAAATCAGAATTCCTTTAGTGAAACAAATGCGCATTTGATTAAAGTAAACAGCATTTTCTGAATCCCACCTCACATTCACAAAACTGATTTAGAATGTACGAAACGCAGACTACATCAACGAACAAAATTTTCACCGTTATGGAACTCACTTTGCCAAACCATTCCGCGGCTTTACGTCGAGGTATAAATGTTAATTTCCCTCTTGTTTCACAAACTGTTTTGAAAAACTACAGACCGATATGAAAAATATTCTGACACGATTTCGTGTTTTTGTCTCGCTCAGGAGAACTTCTGCATCAGCTCGTCTGTGGCGCTCTGCTACGCATGCAAGATGCGTCGCTTGCTATCTCAATGGGCTTGAATCGCACAACACACTGATAGCATCCTAGTCACACTGGCAGAAAACGGATTTCGATCGCGTTTCAGCGACAAACAATTGTCAGTCATAACCAGTTGACATGACACAGAAGGCAGTTTGTGGAGGAACAGCTTTCAGCGACGAAGATGTGTTCATTAGGAGGAGCAGAAATGAGATAGAAGCAATCCATACTTTTTGAAATAAAAAAGTACTCGAGACGCGCTTCGACCGCCGAACGTCTGACCAATGGGAGCGTCATGAGAAAAACGGCAGATGTGGGAAGACGAGTATTTGAAACGGTGGCAACAACGCGGGTCGCCGAGCCGCAGTTCAACTGAAATACTCGTATATTCCCAGTCGCGCCGCTGCATTGTCCCGGATGGAACAGGAAGCACAGCGCGGCATGGCGATCGGACAAAGGGTCTAAATCATCCCAGTTTGACGCTGTTCACTAACGCGACAGAATTTCGAGAGCAATCGAGCGTAAGCAGGTCGTTTGTCCCAGACAAAAAGTACAGTAACCTATTAAAGCTGATCAGGATACAGATTTAGTTCAGTTTGCAAAGCCCTGAGTGTGGCGCTCTTTCACCCGACGCCATCTAAGTGCAGTTAACTGAAAAGTAACAAAACTGATCGGGAGAAATGGCGCATTGGCTTTCCCTTTTATTACAGGTACGCATATTTAACCGACAGAAGTCACAAATACAGGTGCTGTGATGGCCGCCGCAACGTCCTTCAACTAATGTGTGAACTGTTGCGCAACGGGCAATGAACAAACGCGTGCAAACACGTTATTGCTGAAGTGAGGAGGTCCACTGCCGCAGAAATCACGGCGTGACGCATAAAAACTTTGCTGCAGTGGAAAAATCCCAGGCAGTGTCGTTCAGCTGCTGTCCAAGGCTCAGCAGGATTAGATAAGAGATCGAAAATTTTCTGTGAATGGTGATTTACAGGCACTAACGATCTCCCCAACGACATACATACATACGTCAGCGCGAGACCAATAAAACTTGCAAAGTTTTCGACTAGTATCAATTTCGGCCAGAATCACAGGAAAACATGGCAAAAAACAATGAAAAACGAAACAGTTTGAAACAGGCCCAACACTTGGCGAAATAGATTTTAGAACACATAAATCTACTGGCGAGATATAACAGACTTGATAGTTGGTAATGCCAAACTAACGATACCACCCTCAAATATCTCTAAGCTTCTGCTGCTGCTGTGTAGAGGGGCGAGTCTTCAATCCAAGGTCGGATGTTCATCGCAAGCTTTATAAGCGAACAACGGGTCGAAAACGTTCGAAATGAGATGTGCTCCAATAAAAGTCTGGCAACTTCAAACGCGGCCTGATACTTGTTCGGCTCCTGCTCTCGGTTCAAGTACTGCAGAACCAGACCTTTCATCAGCCTCCAAACGCAAGAGGCCTCTCGCCAGTCGAGCTGAAAGCAGTAAGGGCCAGAGGGTAAGAAGAATAGAAAAAGACAATATATATACAGTATGCGTGGCGAACGCGGCGGAGAAAGCGTTAGTCGAGCGGGCGACCGTCCGGACCGAACTTGTGCACTTTTGCGTTGGCTTTGATCCAAGAATGCGTGAGGACGTCGTCGAGCGGCATGCGGTGGCGCGGGTTGAGCTTCAGCAGACGCCGTATCAGATCGCGCGCTCCCTCGGAGACGAAGGACGGGAAGTTGTACTGCAAGCCGGTGATGCGCCGGTACGTCTCGTTGTTGGTGGCCGATTCGAAGGGCGGCTTGCCGACCAGAAACTCGTAGCAGAGAATTCCCAGGGTCCAAAGGTCGACCGACTCGTCGTGATTCCTGCCCTCGACCATTTCGGGAGGCAGGTAGTCGAGCGTGCCGCACAGAGTCTGGCGTTTCGACGACGGCGCGTGAACGGACCAGCCGAAGTCGGCGATTTTCAGTTCGCCGCGCAAACCCATCAGCAAATTTTCGGGTTTTATGTCGCGGTGTATTACCTTCTTGCTGTGGCAGTATTTGAGCGCGTCCGCTAGTTCTGCGACGTACGTAGCCGTTGTTTCCTCCGAGAAGCGGCCTTGCTTCTGCAGCTCTTTGTACATCTCTCCGCGCGGCGCGTACTCCAGAATCAAGTAGACTCGCGTCTCGTCGTGAAAGTAGCCGTACAGACGCAAAATGTGAGGGTGGCGAAGGTGAGACTGGATCTCAATCTCTCGACGGAGTTGATGTTCTACGTTGCTCTTGACCAGTTGCGATTTGAACAGTACTTTCAAAGCGACTATAAACTTGCTCTGCTTTTCCCGCGCGAGGTAGACGCTACCGAACTTGCCGCGACCCAGAGGTTTACCTATGTCGAAGTTTTTCAGCGACCACGTGCCAGCTTTGCTCGCGGTGTTCGAAGCCGATGAAGACTCAGGCTTGTTCGACTCCTTCATGGGGACTTTGGTTGATGAGCCAGGATTTGCAGAAGCCATTCGTTATCAGCAAAAATAAAATCCTAGATTCGAAATACAAAACAAGCCTGGAAACAACGAAATGTTTTCAAATGTGTGTCTTCCCCTCAAAAACAAAAACGTATTATAATTAATTACGTCCATCAGGTATAAAAACTTGGACTTCAAAGTTTTTAATATACAACATCCAGGCAAAGAATTTAACTCTGAAAAAAAGATATCAGTCAACGGTTCAACCCACACTGACGCTTTCAAACAAAGGCACCAAGTATAAACATAAAAATTTAACAGCTTTCACAAAGTTAATCCACGCTAAGCAAACAATCTAAGGTGGGGCGTAACAGCTGCTACTACTGCCCTGCATCTTCCACTGATGACAAAATGTGCGGTTTATTGTTTGCCCAGCAACTGGACATATATTATTTACGGTACATCGCCGCTAAGAATGAAAGTCGTTTTCAGTTATCTGCAAGTCCTAGAGACCTTGGATATTTGCATGGACGTAACATTTTATGTAAACGGTGCAATCAGCACTCTACTTTCATCCCCGACACACCGTCTTCCACTCCTCGGAATTACCCTCCCACGAACAGCGTGGGACCAGCTTAACCGCCTCTACGCCCGTGTCGGACGTTTCCGCTCCTGCTTACACAAATGGGGTATGGCCTCCTCTGCGGCCTGTGAGTGTGGCGTAGAAGAACAAACCGTCGACCATGTTGTCCTCCAACATCCAACCTATCGACCTCCCCATGGACTGCACGGCCTGACGGTTCTGGACGATGTGATAACCGAATGGCTGCTTAACACCTGCCCCGAGATTTAGTGCGGCCAAGCAGTGGTTTCAACAACTGGCTCAAAAAGAAGAACCGTAAAACGACTGCGAAAAGATTTCTGGGTGGTTAGATTGAAATAAACTATTATTTTCTTTAAAAAACGTGCAATTTTTCTTTTTGAAGGCTTAAATGAAAAAGGATCAAAAATAAAATATCATGATATTAAAATTGATAACTCCCTCCGCTTTTTTGTTCCTGTAAATACGTATATGTTGGAAGAACTATACGCTTCAAATGAAACAAACTCTGCAGATAGCAATTAGAAGTTGGCCCACCACTCTCCACAGGATCAAGTGTCGCGGCTTATCAAAAATAAACAAATATTTCCGGAAAAGGCTATCTGCAACTTCGATAGAGGTAGCTTCTCCTTTCATTTGGAAAATCTAATCATAAAATTGTCACAGGATATATTGAACATCAGAAAAATTTTAAATAGGCAGCGTAAGACAGGCAGCCAGAAATTCGAAAATTTTATTTGCATTTTGAGCACATACATTTTACACCAAATATTTTTCAGCATGGAAACAAGAACGAAGACTCTACGTTGAAAATTAACTAATTACAAGATGTAAGAGAAACTGAAAACAATACTGTGCATGTTGGAAGTTTTGAACCATGCCGCACTTTAGCGAAAGAGTCAGTCGAGGGCAGTGAGGAACTGTGCAACAGGCGCTGAAGCAATCTAATCTGAATTATTTTTTGTTTCAATAAGGACGCACCATATGGTGCACAGCAAGCTTGAAATCTGGTTAGCTTTGCAATGCACCACAAGCAAGGGGTAAAAGACCGTAGCCTGAGATGGCGCAAGCAAAGGAAAAAGTGTGGCCACGCGAATGTTATTTGCGTAAGGGAAACACTTGCCACGCTTTGCATATTCAACACTTTTTACACGTGGCTGACATTACCAGTTACCACTGTTTCCTCAATATCGCGTTATTGAAGCATATTTGTTTTATTTAAAATTTACAACAGCAGCTCTTTCGCGCAGTCAGAAAGTTATTAGCATGAAAATTCACACTTCTTCATCTTTTCGCTGGCATTCGGCAAGCAATGCCAGTGTTGGTAGCTGGCATTACTGAAGCCGACACTCTCCCGGTGTGATGTATACATCGTCAACAGCCATATCTCCAAGATTGTTCCACCCTCTGATGGCGTGTATATGAACCTGAAAATAAAAAATATTGATACAGAATTGCTAAGTGGTGAAACAAACTGTGTTGCTATGCTTTTTACCTAGCGAAAAGTGAAATGTTCTTTCATCATGAAAAGAAGTTACCAATGCACGTGAAGCTCGCTGAGAGAACTAGCAGCTAGCCCCGATGACAAACCCATCACCGTGCAGAAGATGTAACCTATTTCTTGCCTTACTTTTTCTATAGCCAATAAAACGAATAAAACTGAGCAAGACGTACCATGGTCAGTTCAGGGGTATCGAACTGAACCCACACATCTCTCCACACGTTGCTCGGTGCGGAAATCGTTCTGAGCACACTTCTATGCGATTGGATAGACAGCCTGTGTGGACCGAAATAGCTTTGGGTGTTTCTAACGTTATGATGATGTTTCAAGTGAACGCAGAAACATCCTCG
>JGI24021J15306_10007277_pt1 | contig 13463 bp, 5 predicted proteins | sample Ectturendosymbi1_FD_15306 | JGI IMG/M metagenome (IMG submission 15306) | reverse complement strand
AGACTTACATGATGTGCATATAGCTGAAGATAACAAGTATGGTGACCCAGGCATGAAAAATAATGAGTTTGTTTCTTCTACAGTCAAAGACATTTTGCTTGAGATTAATGATGCCCAGCTCGCCTCACCAGGAGTAATGAAAATGAGCTCAATTGTTTCAATTGACTCAATCTGGGAAGAACTTCAGCAGACATCAGCAACATGTAGCACTTTACCTGTCATTCAAGAAGAATCAGAACCTGAAGAGGATGTGGATTATATAAATCCTAGTGATGTCACCAATGCTAAATTAGGTGTTGATCCTGCTTTTAACAACTGCTATGATCAGGATGGAAGAGGTATTGTTTCACCTACGTTTTCTGTAGATATACATGCTTTAGAGAAAGGCATGCAACTAATTGACAGAGCTGAAGAGCAAGGCAGAAATACTGGTGCAGACATTGATGTTACTGAAAATGCAGTGTATAATCCAGTTTGTCAGTTGGATGCAATGGATCCAGCGAATGCCAATAATATTCATGATAAGAGTCACAAAATGTCTACTTCTGAGAAACATGTTGAAAGTGCTGCCGTTACTAATGTACCTGATGTGACACACTGCTTAATTGATAGCTCTTCTATTCATGGTTTTCCTGGTTGCAAGGAATCAAGTGGTGGCAATACCAGACATGTTGGTTCATGTGAAGAGCCTGTGAAAGTTCACAGCAGTGATGCCAACACTGAACAATTGCAAGAAAATTTTGGATTCTATCATAACCCAGTTAAGCTTTGCGATGATAGCAGGAAAATGCAGAATTATGTGCAACATCCTGTTAAAAAGAGTATCCCTTGTGAGGTTGTTTCTTCAAAATTCAAAGAAAATGATGTGATTTTACAAAGTGAACAACTCTACTCTGCTTGTGCAAGTCAGGTATTTGAAAATAAGGTAGTTGATGAAATGCAAACTACTGATTTGCCCAGTGACAATCTCGTAATACAAGACCAGTTTTTCGATGTTTCTGAGGCGAGTGATGTTGATGCGAAGAAGGATGTCTTTTTGTCATCAAAAGAAGGTAGTGTTAAACTCCAAATATTTAATAATGATTTTGTCTCAGAACATTCTTTGTTCTCTGAGAAAAATGGTAGGGACACACAGATTGATGAACAAAATACAAGTGTTCTGTGCTTGGTACAAACTGATTCAGCATCACCTGAAATTTTTGATTTAAATAGTGATCAAAGAAATGTTGCTACATTGGTTGATACCACCAATGGCTTGCCAAATGCAGAGCAAATGGTTTCAAATAATGAGGACAAAGTTGCACAACAAACAGTTTGCGACTCAAGCATGAATGAGATTTCTGTTATCACTTCAACAGATGCGAAAGATCCAAATTCAATGACTATAGCTAAACCTCTGGGAGATTTAAAGACAGTCACAGTTGTGGAACAGGGATCTGGTGATGCTCAAGACACTTTGGGGTTGTGTCATTCAGAACTAGAAACTGTTTGTCATGTCACTGATGTGCCATCAACAGTGGATAAAGGCAGTTTCAGTGATGCTTTCTCTATATCTTGTGGTCATTTAAGTGGTTTAACAACACACGTCCAATGCCAAAGGAAGCCTGATGAAGCTTCTGATGTAGGAATTTCCTCTTTGCCCACTTGTGTTGATATGGCACCCACGTTTCATCCGACTGAATGTGCGGTGATGATGTCTAGTGACTTTACCTCTGGTTCAACCAGGGATGTTGAAAGTGGGTCTGCATTAACAGAAAGCATATGCTCTGAGATCCTAGCTGCTGACAAAAATCATTCATCAGTCGAGCTTACCAACAATATTTTATTCTCGGCTAGTAGTTCTTCAAGTATGAACACTGAACCAAGTGCTGCTACTGAAACAATAACTTACAGCATAAATGATTCAAATTTGAATGCTGAAACATTTCAGGGGGAACTCAGTGATAATACTGATGAAAGATCTGAGCAGGTAGTTCTTCAAAGTGGTGATAATGAACTTGCTGGCATTAGAATAACTGATCTGTTAACAGGACCCCCAGTGGAACTAATGGGAAAAGAAAACTTTGAGTGTGAAAATACTGACCCCCAACTTACCAAAGATACCCCTTTATTAGTGGAAGATGTAATTGCCAGTGATAGCTTGGAGATCATCCCTTTACAGCCAGATGATTCTGTTCATGTGCTCGACCAGTCTGAACACTCCGATGTGGTAGGTCCAAAAAAAATTTTTAATGATGTGATACAAGCATCACCAAAGCCGTTGAAAAAGCTTGTACTTAGCCCTGAGACAAGAAACACTTCACTGGGCGAAGATATTGACCCAAGGTAAGGTTTGTGTCGTTTGTTTTCGCATTCTAGTTTTTGTGGCTCGTGTTGTAATGTGCAGGTAAAGTGATTCAAAATCCAATGAATTTTTGGTTTATAAGAATTTCTTGTTTCATAAATTTAGTTAAACTGCTTATTTCAAGATGTTCTGCATTTGGCTCTTCATTGCTCTTCGATTTGCAGTGCAACAACTCGTCAAAGATATGATACAATAGGCAGCATTGACGTCTTGACAGAATCGGAAGATGATGAGGAAGTCGACTCGTCATTTGCCAACTCGTCTCTTCCAGGTTGCTACTCCTGTGGGCTTGTTCTGGAAGCCCTAACTGTTGAAGTGTGTTGATCTTCTCTGCCTCAATTGAAAAAAACCTTGGTGTCTTATACTGCGGCTGTCCTCTGTGAAGAGGAAGTCTTCGTCGGTTTTGTTCTAGCATGGGACTAGTTTCTATGCTAGGGGTGCTATTCGCTATTTAGCTTTGAAACGTGTCACTGTTATCAATTTTCGAAGATAAGTAATGCAATAGGCATTGCATAAAGCGAAGAAATAGATTTTGTGTCAGAGCTCGGTCGAATAAAATTTTATTTCTCAACTGTTGAGAAGTTCCGCCTGAGAGCACCTATAATAACCAACATTTTCCAAAAATTTTGATGCATTCCTATAATCGTTTAGCAACACCAAGCAGGAAGTAACAAGAAGAACCTACTTATTACGTTACCTGAATAACGTATACATCACAAAGTAGAGCCAAAAGCATGGTGCCCCAATGTATAGCATTTCCGTTTAGAGACGCATTCAACTGTTGTTGTGCATAACAAGACGTATAGGTGAAGTCTTGGTTCTTTACTTTAACTGACGTAATTTTATAGCGTAAAAGAGAAAATACGAGAGGAAGAAAGCGTTAAACAGAACCTTTTCGAAAACCTGTATCGAATTCATAGATTTAATGACATTTTCTAATCCCAACAAAGGCGCTTTGCCTGTGATATAAGTTCGTGTTATCCCTGCTACTTTGAAGAGAACCGTTGGTCCCTTTGTCGTTGACTCTACCGTGATGATAAACGCCAAATTGCCTGCTAATTACCAAACTTATGTCAGCAGTTGCATCACCTACTATTCATGAAGAAACCATTCTTGTATCAAAACACGATACCAAGAATGAGGAACCTGTTACATCGAACAGCAGAGGATCATCGCTTCGAAAACGGTCTTTGGCTCCTCCTTCGTCTCTAGTTTTGTCCGTAGCTCTAGATGAAGTAAATCTGCAGACTCCTGCAACTCCAGAGGAAAACGGTAAGATGAAATGTTTATCAATGGAAAAATTTTCTCTTACATCAGTGATTTTAGACGGGCTTCTGCCCACTCGTAATTCATTGCGTATGTTGTTTATTATCGAACATTGCAATTTCAACCACACATTTGTAATGTATGTCAAGCGATCCAGGCGTTGATGGGGGTAGTAGCCAGACTTCGCAAATGCCTTTGCCATCGTCTTTCCTCAAAACACGTGTGAAGTAAATTGACGAAGATGAAATAGAAACGAAAACTTGCTCGTATTTTAAAAGAAGTTGTAAATAACATTTTCGAAATTTTGAATTTTTGTTATAAACAAGTAGGTCAAAAATATTGAAAATACTGCTTCATACTGTGTTTGTCCTTTTTGATGACGTTTGTGATAAGGGTGGAATGAAACTTATATTTTCTATTTCATTTATCGAATTATTAAAGATAGAAAAAATTATTTAGGATTTTTTGCAGTTTTGTTTTTCTTTCAATCGTCTGAGGTCTCCAGTGAAGAAAGCTGTCAGGAGATTTAATTTCATCATGACTGCCATGTCAATAAAATTCAAGGAGTGACGATGCGTAGTGTTGCGTGAAGTCGATTTCCTATAAAAAATTGCAGATAGTTTCCATGCTTGTCTCACATGTGGAGAGCAATTACTTGAATACAAATATGTGCAAGTTTAAATCATCGCAAAAAGATGAAAGCGGAGCCCACTTGGCTGATTTTTCGGAAAGCCTATAGAAAACCCAGAGCTTTTAATTGTCTTGTTTGACTGCTTTAAAATTCTGAAAACACGTGGCTCTGAACAAACTATTGACAGCTTTTTCCGACAGGGAGTATGTCAGCACTTGTTCATGATTCACGGGCTGGCGTTCGTCTCACTGAATTTTTAAACAAAGTCGTCTTTCGTTCTCTTCCTTTGATTATTTTGACTCGCTTTCAAATTTTCAAATGTCTAACGTCAACGCTCTAGCTGTGCATATGCTGCAGAAATGTTAGTTGAAGTTATGCGTATGTTCTTCCTTGGTGAAGCTACGTTGCAACTGCAAGCACCTGAGGAACTAATTTATCCCCCAGGCCTAGGGGATTAAATGATTAATTGTTGTTTTTAGGCTTTAACTTCCCAACCACTAACGCTGGATTGCCAATAAAGGGCTGTAAAGATGCGGATTTTCGCCTAGTTTATTTTAAAAGGAAAAACAAGTAGGTTGCCACTTGAATTTTTTTCTCAGGCCCTGATGACGTTATCCAAAAATTCCTTAGCCTCCCCCAGTCGTGACGTCATACCAAAGAAGTTCAAACTCAAGACTTCCCAATTTTTAGAATCGAAATTGGAAGACTTACCGCATCTTTTGAGAGTTCGAATAGCCCTCTAGCTTTGTCGGTTGGCGAGTTGTGGTTGAATATGCCCGAAGCAAAATTGTGGCTCGCGCGGGTGTTGAAGTGTTGCCGAGCACGAGGTTGAACATGCCACAAGTGCCATTTTTCAAGTCTTCGAGCGATCTGGAAAAAAATTAATGCGAGCGGAGTTTGGTTGTTCCTCGTCTCAGTGAAAATTGGAATCCTTGGAGGCAGAAAACCGATTTATTACGTCGACCTTCCAGTGATTGGCAAAAACGGGAGGTTCGCACCAAGATTGACGTTCTCCTGCTATCACTGGCTCATGCCGTTCAAGAAAAATAGGATGAAGAAGCGACTAAGTACCGAGAGAGCAAAGCCAACCGGTCTCAAAACGTTCCTCCGTCGATGATCCGTGTTACACTCTATCTTCGAGATGGAATCGAGACCAGCAATAATGGTGAAACATGCGGGCTCACGCATGGTGTATGTGTGTGCGATTCCTAAAAGACTGGAGAAAACGGCATGTATACTAACAACGGCCGGGATATGGAACCAGCGGGCATGCTAAACCTGGAAACGTTTCTTCTGCTTCACCGGCACCTACTAGGGCTGCAATTAAGCCCATCTTGTCGAGATGAAATCATGCAACAATTTGCAAAACCGCCGATTTGGGCATCACCTTCACATGACCTAAATTAACACCATGCGGTCCGAGCTCCACCGTGTACCTCCGAAACAGTGGTTATTGGGGCGAACGGTTGTGAATAACGGAGCAGGTGTTGCTACGGCTTTGATTTGGCGCAGGCTTTAGTAAGCGTGCTTCACTATACGATGCATTTCGAGCCGCGCTGATTAAATCTGAGCGTTGTTTTTTGTTGCCGTGGCACCTCTGTTCGTTCGATTGCTTTACTAGTGATTCAGAGAAATTGTTTGCTCTTGAATACAACGGAAATTTCCTTTCGCACTTTGGTCAAGGTGCATTCCTTATCTCTGTAAGGTAAAAGTGTAACACATAGCTTCCGTATTAGGAATTGAAAATGATCCTGCTTATTTCTTAAAACTAGAACAACCAAATCTTTGTTGACTTGTACAGGTTCACTTTCGGGCAACCACGAGAAAAAGGGTGATGTGACTGAGTCGCTAAATGGAGTGTCGTCAACTCTTGCTGAAAAATGTAAGCAGCAAATGTTCTGAACTTCCACTTAAACCGCTGAACAACTTATAGTCAGTGTCAAGCGTTTAATGTAAAATGATATGATGATATGCGGTGCAAAGTTGTTTTTTTTACAGTTGCACATGTCACAGAAGACGTAGCTGATGTCAGATATGCTGACGACAAGTCGACAGCCCCACGCGACCCGCCGATTGTCCAACCGGAACCTGCTCCAGACGTAAAAGACGCTGTTCTATGGGAAACTGTCGTGATAGGGGACGTAGACCACAAAGTTGACGGTGCTGCTATACAAAACTACAAGCGTGTCATATCTCATGGAGGTAGTGAAGTCTGATAGCTCGACGGCTAAAGGATCAAGTTGTTTGTCATTTACCTTTACTGTTTTAATAGCGTTAATTTAATTGTTTGCAGGTTTTTATAAGGAAAAGTGTGCGATCGTTGAAATATTTGGGAAATACCTCCCTGACAGTAGTACAAAAAATTACGCATGGATTATGGACAATCTTTTCGTGTGAGTATCGCCCTGGTCAAATGTTTGTTTCAACTTTTAAGAACTAGCTTGTAGGAACTAATTTGTGTGCATGTCTGCAATTTTTAACATTAAATAGAATACATTCCTTTTCTATTGGCTGGCAGTAACCTGTAAAACATTGTCTAAAAGCTTACTTTTTTCATTTCCAAGATCTGTATGTTTAGAACGTCTGCCTTCTAATATTTTTGTTATGTGATACTGGCTTAAGAATGAATCACACGCTTCGTTGTTACCACCACTGCGTGGTGCTAGAAGCACAAATGCTCTCAGGAGTAAATCAGTTGAGACTGGTATTTTTCTAACAGCAAACGCCAGTAAAAAGTAATTGACGTGTTGTTTATGACTTGAGGGAATCATCTAACTTACTCAAGCAGTGTTATGCAGCGTGTGAAAAGCACTTTTTGTATTTAACGCATATTGTTGGGGTAAATTGTGAATGTGAATATTTTTGTAGACAGAAACCAAGCAACTGCACATTTCTACAAACATATTTTTCACTAAACCACTGTGTGTCTGCCAACATCCTGTATGTTTTAACAACAATCTCTTTTTGTGACAGCATCCAGTTTTCATTTGTTATGTGGTCTGTGATAAGTGAGGCCGAAGGCCTTAGTTCTTATAGGTGGACTCACTGCGCCCTTATTCTTATAGACCAGGGGTCTCCAAACTACGGCCCGCGAAGTTATTTTATCCGGCCCGCGAAGCCATGTTGTCAATAAAGTAAAAATAATATATTTGCAAAAATTTTTGCTTTGGTATAATGTAACTTTTCCCGAAACAATCACATAGCGCAAGATGTCTGGCCCTGGAACTGTTATGTAATATTTTATGTGCCCCTCGGACAAAAGAGTTTGGAGACTCCTGTTATAGACCAAACCCGAATATCAAAATGTACTAAATGTTATTTGTGTACATCTCCTTGCAGTTTGTAAGTGGCAACTGACTTGGCTACGTCTGAAGGGGCACTGATGTGATGGTATTTGATCTTTAGGCAATTTGTGGTGGTGGAAAGGAAAACTGCACAGAGAAGACATTAACATTGAAGAGAACGTAGTAACTCTTGCACTTAAATGACGTTGGTGCTTGACAACCTTCGAAATCACCTTTGATAGCTGAATTGAAGGAGAACCTTATACAGACAATGGTGATTTGTTTACTGTCCAAACAGAAATTTTAAGTTTGCCGCGACATACACGGGAAGTTGCGAAATGGTTAAAATAGAAATAGCTATCTAAGCCGATTATTGTTAACAATTGGTCGGCATGTCCTTTACACATAATATTAATCCCCATGCATATCGTCATCAGGAGATTGCAGCAACATGGCGTAATAAGAGTGCGATGCCTTCTCAAATAAAAAGATAAGGAAATAGGAGCCTAAAATTCGTCAGATATGGACCAATCAGTTTTGCGATTGTACAGCAGCAGGTCGATCTTCATCCCCCTCATGAGTCGCGATCACTCTGCGTAGCAAAAGTTCATTTGTTAGTAGGACATCAATTAGCCACCGGAGTGGCTGGTACAGTACCACTTACCTACTGTTATCTTGCGTCATATTCAGGTTTCAAGAGTACCTACACGCGAGGCCATTCACTGAAACTACGAGTTTCAATTACAACATTTATGCAAAAGTGAATGGGGGTGTTTGTGCTGCTGTCAGCAAATCTATTTTTCTCCGCAGTTTTGGCAAGTGCAAGGCACAGTGGGCTTTGAAACCTGAGTTTACAGTATACAGTAAAAGTGCTTTTTATGATGAACATTAATAAATTTGGTAATTCACATTCATGTCTCGTCAAATACGAGGTGGTTGGACGACACGTCTTTGATTATTCCGAAGTGCTGTTTTACAAATATCAACAATTTTCTTAAATTCACCTTTTGAATCTCAACTCCTGTCGTATGTAAGGGAGGTCAAACGTAATTCGCATTTCTGTGATTGTAGGTATTTGTTATCAACACTTGAACTGCTTGTTCGCAACCAAGAATACATCGTTGTCTTTTTCAACGGCTCTGTTTCGAACAGTCGTTTGCCCAGCACTTCCTGGCTTAGAAAGTCACACCAGCAGATTCCCCGACATCTGCGCAAAAACCTGAAGGAATTTTACGTCGTGCAGTCGTCATTTTCTTTCAAAACGCTTGCCAACTTCACCCGAATGTTTTTGAGGTTAGTTACGTCTGTTTCGTTATATTATCCATGACCAAGCTTATTTTGCTGCTAAATATTGCTTTTACTTCATGTTTCAGCGTGTTGTGTTTAGCGCTCCCTTTACGTCCCGCGCAAGCCACTATAGTGGCTGGCACTTTTTTGGCCATGACTCGCCAGCCGCTAGAGCTAGAGAGCTGTTCAAACCCTCCACGGATTCAGCAAGTCTTCTGGTTGAAATCGAAAAAAAACGTTTTCCGTTTTTGGTGGGGGGTTCGTTGAGGGGACCGCCACAAGTGGAGATGTTTTGGAAACTTTGGCCACCTTTGGCCGGCCCTGGGCCCCAACCTATTGACCCATTCTTTTGACTCAAAGTTTTATTGAAAACTAGGTCAAAATCCACGTCTATAGAGTCCTTGATTGACTTGCTAGCATATCTGTAGCCAAAGCCACGGGTGTTTGGCCTAATTCCAAACCTTTCCGAAAAGGCACAATTTGCCCTTTTAGGGCAAACTTTGGCCAGCCATAACTCAGAAGCAGATTGAGCTAGAGAGCTATTCAAACCCTGTAATGACTCGTGGCGTCGTGTAGTTTAGAAAAAAAAAATTTTTTTTAAGGATCATGATGGGGTATGTTTTTTTGGTTAATTTGATGACGTCATCGTCCGATTCCACGCGCCAATATTTTGGCTCACAGTCTTTTTGGATTATAGGCCAGAATACACGTTTTTAGAGCCCTTGATTGAGTTTCTAGTGTTTCTGGTTCAAAAGTTAGGCCAAAAAACAGCTAATGGATAAGGGACTTTTCTCAATACTTTTGGCGGATTTCCCTAATTAATTTTAATGTTTTTTGGCCCTAATTTTGGAACCAGGAACGCTAAAAACCCATTCGGACCCTTCAAAGTCCCAAAATGTAACCAAAAAAACAGCTAAACTCAAAAAAAATTTTATGTCATTCAAATGGTTCCTGCAGGTCTTTAAGGGAGGTCAGGCAAAAATGCTGACGTTAGCAAAAAATAACATAAACATCCTATCATTATATAAGCATTAAAAAAAAACCAGACATCCTAAACTGAAACGTTTTTTTTATATTGCAAACTACATACCTTCACGAGTCTTTAGAGGGTTTGAACAGCTCTCTAGCTCAATCTGACGGCCAGTTACTGCCTGGGATGAAATGCCCCTCAGAGTGACTTTTGAGGGAGCAAAATTTTGGTCAATTTTTGGTTTACGAGCCATAATTTTCACTTCCGATGTGCTAGAAAGTCAATCAAGGCTCTATAGACGCGGATTTTGACCTAGTTTTCAACTAAATTTTGAGTCCAAAAAATGGCCCATTGGGACAGCGCCCAGGGCCAGGCAAAGATGGCCAAAGTAACGCAAAACATCCCTACTTGTGGTGCTCCCCCCAGAAAAGCTCAAACCCAAAACAAAATTTTTTTTTTTCGATTTTGACTACAAGGCTTGTTGCATCCGTAGAGGGTTTGAACAGCTCTCTAGCTCTAGCAGCTCGCGAGTTATGGCCAAAAGAGTGCCAGTCCCGGTCTTCACCATTTCAGGACGTAAAAGGTTTTAATACCTGCAAACAATGAAAAAGAATGAAGGAGACAGTTTAAAAGCTTTCTTACAACAAACTATTTCAATAACAGGTTATCTTTCAGACAGCACAATATTATGCTAGAAATATGTATATATTGCAAAACACAATATGAAATCAATGCTACATTCCACATGAAGACTTAATGCTTCTTTCAAAAAACTATGTGAGTTCTATTCCTTTGTTCCAATTTGTTGCAGCGACTAGAACAAAAGTGGCAAAAATTGACATAACCATATCTTTGTGATGAGCTAAAACAGTTAAAATTAAAGTATTTTATACATTAGTCAACTGCACAATGAAATGATGAGCAGAGAGCATTGAAGCTTCAATATATATGTTGGTTTAGTGATATGGATGATTCATTGATTAGCAAGAAAACAAAGAACAACTGCTACACCTTTTTACATGAAAATCAACACTTTTCAGAATGAGACCTTGCATTTAAATGTGACTAAATTTGCTGGCCAGTCTCTGATGCTTTGAAGAAATACTGAAGTACTGCTTAGTCTGCAACTCTCAATGTGATGAATAACCAGTCTTTCAGTAACATTTAATGAAAAATTTGTATAAGAAACATTTCAGGTTTTAGTATTATAGCAATATCATGTAGACAATTCAAAAAAGTGGTATAAAACTTACTCAACTATTTTACAGGACTTAGGTTGATTACATGACTTAATATCATATTAGAGATAAACCTATATATCGCCGATATTTGGGTTTTACCGATATATCGGTATCGACCAAAACAGCCAATTTTATTGGCCTCAGTCGGTGTTGACAAAACGCTGTTATATTCCTCACGCATCCAGACAACTTGCGCAAGAAAGCACAACAAAGCGAGTCAAGACAGTTATCTTGCAACAATGCTAGCATGTACATTTTCATAAACAAGCAGACAAGATGAACCATGGAGCACACATCGACTGTCACAGCCAAAAAAAAGCATCATTGGCAAGTTTTGCAGTGCTTGAAGCTTATTGTCTAGACCACACTGCCACGTGCAGGTATTATGTACAAATAAACTCTGGTTGGACTTAGAGAAGTTTTCGCAGCACGAAAAGTTTGACTGTAACTTATGGTGCAGCAGTCCAATTGTGCCTAGTTCAGTGCATATAAATTTAAAAAAAGCTTGCATGAAAAATAAATTGTGTTACGTTAAGCAACATTTGTGGTGTTATGAATATGATTACAAATGCAATCCCTACTCACTAATGATGCCAACTGTCGCTGTGAAACAGTTGCACATAACATCTTTAAAGGATTCTACTTTTCTTAACTTGATGTATTAGGCTATAAGCATGCTGGCTTATACTGATCTTAAATATTTTTTTTCATGGCACTGTGTTTATTCATTGCAGACAGTGTATACTATGCAAAGAAGTTAATCAGATTAATTAAAAATCATAACAAAATATTGAAATTGCTGCAATTTGAAAAATTTTAGCTCATAAATCCTGATTTTTGAACTTTTCGAAAAAAGTTATGGCATGTACAATATATTCTGATAATGAAGCAGAAGACAAGATGAAAAAATTTTGGAAATATACGTCATAGACATCGGCCCATGAATGGCCGATGTATCAGTATCAGTCCCAAAAAAGCCATTTTGGTCGATCTCTACTCAATATAGCATTTTGTGTCTTTGCTTAATATTTGGCATTATTTGGAAAGGAATAGCATGACTCAGTCAATAAACAAGGGAGCATTTTATTGACGCATAAATTACATGTGTCATAATGTGAGCATCAGCATAGATGCTAGAAAGCATGCATACTGTGTATGCCAAAAATCCATAGCATATCATTCAATGCATAAATGATTTCACTGACTGATCTCTATGCCACATAGTACAAACTCATCACCAAAATATACCTGGAATTGCCTTGAAATTACTTGATATTACAAAAACAATATGATGACTTAAAAAGGGTTGCCTGAGAAGTAAAATGTAAGCCAAACAATGTAATTGCTTACAATTTTTGAAGTAAAAACTCAAGAAATATTTAAGATTACAGAATGTTTTATGTAGAACAGTGGTTCTCAAACTTTGTTGCTGTGGACCCCTATGTTTTGCCAATGTCTTTTGATTGGGAAATTAGATTTGGTCGCTTCTTAGCATGAGCACCTCAACCACCCCAGCAAGAAACAAATTTCAATCTTTGGCCTGTCGGCAATTGTCGTCACCAAAATCACATTAACAAAGGGTCAGTAACTTGCAACATGAACATGTGAGACTACAGTTGAGGGCATACCTCACAACTGAAGAGATACAGTACATGGAAATGTTAGAATTTCTGTAAAATTAATGATTTCCTAATGTTTTAAGATCAGTAAAAAATTGGGGTTTCAAACACTCTGTGCCCAACAATAGCATTGTTTTGGTTTCCACAGACAAATATTGCTGATACATATTGGTGGAATTTTGCTAATATGATACATCGGCATGATTGTTAGTTGTTACATCAGCATACTGGTGCATCAGATGAGCTCTAGTTCCAATGAAGCGCAAGCTAATAAACTTGGCCCACCAAGACCTGGCCTGTGCCCTACAGAAAACAACAGATTGTTCTGGCTGACCTGGTTCTTTTTTCGGTCATTGACCAATCTTTTTAAATGACTGAAAAAAATTAAGTCAATTTGGTAATAATGCCTTTTTCAGTCAAACAAATGACAAAGTTTTCAGCTATTTCAGACAAATGACTGAAAAGTCTCGGCAAAAAAAAGTAGTAGCTGACCACATGCACAAGTATTAACACTTTGGCGTCCCCTAGGATTCGGGGATTTTCAGAAAAAAAAAACGCCTAAACGCACGTGGCTTTGCGCGGGAATTTCTCCAGTCCGGTATGCTCTACAGACCCAGTAAAAGTTTCAAAAAACGCAGCAAGTCTTCCAGTCTGCACTCGAAAAAAAATTTTTGCTTGGGGGATGCGGGCTTTTTTCTGAGTGACGTCATAAGTGGAGGGCTTTTAGGTCACCTTTGGCCCACTTTGCCTGGCCCTGGGCGCCAACCGTTAGGTGGTAGTATTTCGCTGAAGTTTTTACTAGAAACTAGGCTACAATCCGA
>JGI24021J15306_10007276_pt1 | contig 13464 bp, 9 predicted proteins | sample Ectturendosymbi1_FD_15306 | JGI IMG/M metagenome (IMG submission 15306) | reverse complement strand
CAGAGGCAGGTTGCGAAACTTGCTAGCGGATTGTTGCACTCTTGGTCTTTATTGCGTAACAATAACACGGCAATAAATCTTCAAATGTTCACTTCAAGTTACGGCAGTAGGCGTTTTGCCGCATGCGCTCAGGGACGTAACGAGGGGGAGCAAGGGGGTACAATTCCCCGGGCGCCAAAAACACTCTGGGTCGCCGAATCACTGCGGGGAGTTCCGAATGACTGCGGGGGTGCCGAAAAGTCCTAACAATGTCACAAGCAATTTCTTCAATACAGTAAGTTTGCTTCCTCAGGTTCGAATCTGGGGGCGCCAAACTTACTTCTTACCCCGGTCGCCATATAACCTCGTTACGTCCCTGCTCCTATGGAAGCTTTTTTTCCACCTATAATCTGCTTTTTTTAGTCGACCTGGGTGTCTGGGTTTAATTATGAAAAATCGCGTTAAATCTGTGTTTTTAGAAGTAATAAATTCATCAGCAACTTCAATATGTTCCATATTTATACAGATAACTTTATACTACGGTGTTTCCATGCGCATATGAGGTGAGAAAGTACGCATAATTGGTTTGATATTCTGATAAAAGATCATTGTCAGGGTTATATACAGTGATGTGTTTAAGGGAAGGCAAGCGAGGCACTTGCCTCGAGCCCTCGCTTTTTAGGGGCCCCTTCAAGATATTTGGCGCGTTAATACTGTATTACTCATTTTTGGTGAAAAAAGTATTGTCTGCTCATATAATATTTTCAGAACCACATCATAACTCAGTATTCGGCCTTCATAGGGGCCCCCAAGAGCAACTGCAATGTGCATGTTTAAGTAAGTAGGCTGCTCTGTTTTACATGGGACCCCAACAACAACTGCAATGTGCAGGTACTCTGCTTTATAAGGGCGCCCAACAGACACTGCATTGTAATAGCTAATGTAATGTGTAAGTAGGCTCACTACGCTTTCAAAGGGGTCCCCAACAGCAACTGGAATGTGTAAATACCTTGCTTTCAAAGGGGCCCAAATTAACTGCAATGCATCAGCACTTTTCTTTCAAAGGGCCCCCAACTTCATTGATTTCTTGTGCTTAATATTTCAACCTGGGGGATCGAAGCTTTCTTTGGGGAGTTAAGTGGTGAGGGGACTGCATTTTGGGCCCCTGTGACAGCGTGTGCCCCCCCAATTAGGGGGTATGGAGTGCGGCTGATATGGCTCTGAATTCTGCATGCAAAAATAGTAAATGAGCAAATTATTTCATGGAGTGGAAAAAAAATCTTAAACTTTTTACTCCTAAAGAACCAAAACACATGAAAAGTAAACCACCTCATTGATGCCTTAGTTCTGCTTTTGAGAATCACTAATTTTAATATTACTGATCAACAGTCACGGTTGACACCTTTTAAGTGCGTAATTGAATGTTGTGCCTTCAATACAATAATTTTGGTAATAGTTGTAAATCTAAAAGTAAACATACACTACACTTCAACATTTGCTGGATGCTAGCAAGCAAAGTTTATTCCATTTTAAAAGAATAGACGTCGTCGTCGTCGTCCATTTGTGGAAAGGTTTGATTCCATTTACTTTGTTTATTCTGATACGCCTGGATATATTCTGGAATCCCTTATTTACCACATTATGGATTACACGAAGTGCATGCAATGTGATCAAATAGAAGAAAGAACGTGGGTTTTATTTTATTCTATTTATACTTCATGCACTTCGCAGAGCTGATGATGTCTTCTTCGTAGGCGAAATATATACTCTGTAAGATCTTAGTTTCTGATTCTGTGCTGAGAAAAAGGATTTCTTTCCATAGACAGAAACCGCCCAGCTGTGTTTAGTTTCGATAAAGAATTTATGCTTCATTCCCCAATTTTCAAAATTTCCCTACGCAATTTTGTAAAAACTTTTAAATTTCACGTTCAACGGCAGTTGACGTCACTGATGCGGGCGTTTTCATTCATCTCGGTTGCAATTCTGTACATTTGCATATAAATATTTCTGCGTTGTCAAACCTAATTAGCAACTATTGTCCAGGGCCCTTGAGAGGAAAAAAATGTGCTGGTACGAGACTTGTTTTGGGCCCGCTTAAACATTATTACTGATTGAGAGCTTCATAAGCTTTTCAATAATATGACTAAAAAGATTTATGCCTTCATTATTTTACATTATAACCATTCACCACTGTAATTAGTTAATCATGTCTCTTAACAAAACTCAAGTTTTAGTAGTTGATATGACCTGCTTCACTTTTCACCATTTCCTGTGCTTGCTTTGGCATGGATTAATTATACTACTTTTTGGCAGTTTCTTTTATTTGCTGTCCCGGTACGATACCTGAATGATGGCCTCTATTAACTTAGTCATGGTGTCGCAATCCAATATTTTTAACCGAGATTTTATCATTGATCACAAACTTTCAATGGAGTTATGATCCAGTGAGTTTCTAGACCAATCTAACACATGTAATTTGTGTTTCCTGAACGTCGCCTTCACTGTCAAGAAATGCCTTTCTCATATCTGTAATGACTTTTCTTTCAATTACGCCAATGCATTTGTCTGAATGCGTCACACCCTCAATTGCCACAAATGAACGTGTTCCGGAAAAGCTAAAACTGCCCCAGAACATTTTTTGGGGATGTTTTACATAACTCGTTGAAATGGGGAGGACTTAACTGCTCACCCTTTCTGGGCCTGACAAATCTGCTGTGCTGCCCTTGAACGAAAAAATGACTTTCATCTGAAAACAGCACTTTTTTACAGTTTTCTACAATCCAATTTTTATGATTGTTGTCCGTTATTATCTTTCCTTTTTCCTTTTTTGAGTTAGAAGCTGCTTTGCAGTGGTTTCTTAGCCTTTCTGCCAGCCTCCAGTGGGCGGCGTCGCATTTGTACTTGAGCATATATGAACTCCAGCATGCATCAAACCTTTCTGTAAATCCAAACTTGTCTTCCGTGCACATTTTTTGCAATTTTCTATGGCTGTTTGGATACAGTCTCAGTGTTACGTAAGCGTAAAAATGCGACTCCGCTTCTTAGGTGGGATATCTGCCATTAAAAATCACAGAAATTCTAACATGTGTACCTCTCAACCACACAAAACAGAAAGAACTGGCTTCATTCTATAACACTGTTGAGCGGAATAAAATCGGATGTGGCGTCATAAAGCGTATTTTCGACTGTTCCGACACGCACGCTGTACTTGTTTTTTGCATTGGGCTAGCAATGCAACAATTGAGATATTTTCAAACGCACACCAAAAGAAATGGCGATACATTGTATAACGACTGAAAAAGCAACTTCAGTCAAGTTATCTGCACAAGACTGTACTAATGAAACTATAACAATAAAAACTTTGTGCATAATTGCGCGTTTCATTTTTGAATTTTGAGGTTCATTGGCCCCCGTAGACTTTTGTGGACCCGGGGACGGCGGCCCGGCTGCACCCCCTCTCATGGGGCCCGCTACTGTCAGTTTCGAATCTTAGCCTCTGACTTCTCAACTGAGCGTTGCTCCTTGACAATTTTATTAACTCCACTAAACAACAGACGCACAACAACAGTCGCTTTCGTTTCGCACACAGACGAAAAGAGAAACCTTTGTTTGAATCTCGCTCTGAAAGTTTCACCTTCTTTACAGGAAACTTGTTTCTCCTGTAGTATCAAGTTTTTAACTTTTCGCATTCTGACTTTGATCTCCGCTAGTCGCAACTGATTCAGGCCCATAACCAGGGGGGGCAAATCCCTCTAGAAAATTTTTCGTCCCCCCTGAAAAAATGTTTTGGACGTAGTTCAAATCTACTGCACATAGTGTAAAAAATTTGGGCCTCTCTCAGAAAACTCTTCGCCTCCCTTGGTGTCCCAAGCTGGTTACGGGCCTGAACTGATTTCAATCTATATTTACTTTTTTCAAATGTTCTTGTTTGTGAATACTCTTTTGCAATTTTGTGTTTTCTTGGTCCAAGCATTAGTCTGCGCTTACTAAGCCGGTCTTGTTGTAAATCTTTGTGTTTGACGTTTTGTACTCAAGTGAAACTGCTCAGTCACACTGTCTTTCAGTCAAACAACAGTCAAATTAGCAATTGGCGAAATCTGAATTAATACATTCTGTGGCCTAATAATAAACTCTGTGAATTAACAAACGAATTTTGACAAAGGTACATCAGCATCGGCCTGCAGAAACTAATTTGGAGCCCTATAGATTTTTCTAGAACTTGTTATTGGTAAATAGGAAATATATCTTCAAATAGCCAGTTGTCTTTATACTGGACTTTTCTTTCTCAACGTAAAATGTGGTCTGTATTTGAACTTGAATGGCAGTCAAACGAGAAAGCAGCAAATGTGTTTTGACCCTCAATGCTAACTTTAAAGCATACTTTTTATGGACTAATTCCGGATACGTGCCTTTTGTCCAGTCCGATTATTTCGTGATAACGTCTTTGTCGCGAGCAAAAATCGATAAATTGTTTGCACCAGCTCTTTCATATACTGTACTTTCTCCCAGTCATCATGCAAACATCACTTTGAGAAAGAAAATAGTACAGAAATGTTTACACACTTCAGTATAAGCGCTACCAGAAATGAACACCGCTTGATTAAAATTAAATTAAAATTTTGACTCTACATACGTTTAGGAAATTACATCTTCCTTCTAAAAGGGGAAAGAAGTNCCCTCATATGACACCAACATATTGACNAGAATGTCACTTTTTTAAGTAAATTCTACAGACATATTCTAACAGGCTTGCCTATCACAACCAGCTTTTTTAAGGTTTGACCTTGGTGACTGCTACGCAGTGGCGTAGGAGCACCGTCTTCCGCCCCTGGCCCTAGCAGAAAATGCCGCCCCTTGGTCAGGGCAGTGGTGTGGTAGTTGTGACGTCATCGTTCTCAGGCAACCATGGTAGGATTTTGAGTTTTTTGAAGACCTTTTTGCAAGAACTTTCGCCAAATTTAGCGTAAATTGTCGACTGATTGACCTCCCCAAACACCATGGCGCGGGGCCCAATGCACAGCTGCAGCTGGTAATAGTTACAACATGATGATATCACCATATCATCCGAGTATTCGAACCACTAACAACCACTATAAACAGCAAACCCTAAGTTGGACTGTTTCCAAACTAAAAAATAAGATTATGAGGCTAACAAAAAATTGAGAAACATGAACGTAAAAAACAAAGATTTTGTCGCATTTACTCAACAATTAGCATTTTCGAACAAACACAAGCTTTGCAGTGGACGGGAGTTGATATGACCGAAGTCGCCATTACTCGACTCCCAAGACGATTAACAGCCAAACAAAATTTTCAAAATTATTGACAGGAAACGGAAAAGCAAACAAAAAAAAACAAATTAACAAAGGGGAAATGCAATTAGCAAGCGTGACTCGGAAGAAAATCACCATCAAAAATAATCTACATTGAGACAATTGACCAGTGTACTTGACCACAACAACGGTAGTCCTAATCGTTTTGTGAAAAATAAATTCTTTTCGCGCTTATGTCAACAGACAAGAAACCAGTGGCGATTCTAGATTGAAAAAACTGGGGGTCCACTGCGGGGACAAGGAAAAAAGTAGGTGGGCCAACATAAATGCCTCTCCTGCATGGTGACTTTCCGTTGTAATGAAGATTGATTTGCTTCGATTAACTCTATCAAATCCAGCATAGGCTTGTGAATATCGTCAGAACCGTCGCCAGAAATTCTTCAAATCGTTTTAAATTTTGCTGGTTGAAAGTTATCTACTGTATATGTCCATCAAACGAACTTGAACGTGAAATTAAGCACAAAACTGGGGGTGCCAAGCAGGGGGCCAGCCAAAAATCTGGGGGGTCATCGCCCACCCAGGCCTCCCTTAGAACCGCTACTGCAAGAAACGCAGTGGACTACGCCAGTCTTAAGCCAAACAAATTCTGCAACATAAAGACAGCTCGCATATTCAACAAAAACATTACCAGAAACGCACTCCGCCAGGCAAAGGCCGGACAGTCACATCAGCACACAGACAACAGGCGCATGCAGCCAGAATATGAAAAATATCGCGTTAGAAACACACTCCGCTCTACCGGCGAAAGTTTTAGGCAGCGTTGTATTTTATCAGCACAACGCATAACAGCTGCCGAAATCCTGACGCTCACACATATGATTAGGGTAACCAAAAGTCAATCAAGTCAAAATTTTTCTGCCGTTTCTAAAGTTTATGAAACGTCCACAAACCAAATTTCACGCTCATACCATGAAGGAATCCCAAGTTATTAGGTCAAAAAAAGTCAAAATTATCATTAGGTCAATTTATCGTTAGGTCAAACTTTTCTTGCAGCAAAGTTTTTTCTCTTCATCGATGCTTTACTGAAACTACAACAACAGATATTGATATGCTTTTGCAAGTTTAGTTGCAATTCTGTAATAATAGTGGGTATGTTGCGACTTCTAGTGTAATAATGCTGTTTTTCCCACTACTGGACGATTGAATAACACGTAGGATAGACATGGCAAGGCAAGGAACGTGGTCATACAGTACTTGGTTTGGTAAATGCTCAATCCATTATATTTATGCATATAACGTTTCAACTTTGTGATATTCTCAGGTTTGGCTCTATTGTAGTTATTTATGTACTTACCAATATATCATCACCACAACCATATATTTTAAAATTTCGAAGCATAGAGTGCATAAATACGCTTCTGGGTTAACCTCAACACCTAAGGCTGAATTATTTTGCAGTTGCAAATGCAGAAAAATTGTAGGTCAAAATAAAGTCAAAATGTGTAAATTATAAAGTTAAAATTTTAAGTTTAGGTCAAAAAATTGGTTGCCCTACATATGATACATCAACGCCCTAGGATAAACAGCCTTTTAGTCACCTATCGAGGTGTCTCCACCGGATGAGCGGAAATATTAAGCAAGTAAGCAACTTCCCTTTCTTATCAATAAAACACAGAACAATAGCTTAACTGCTGAAGAGCTTTCTGATTAACTGCGGCAACCAGTTGCTTTACTGCTTTAAAAGCCCAGCTGCAACTGTAGTGGCTGGACCTTCACCAACGAACGATGCTGGAGCTTACCAGAGCAGACGCGTTTCGAGTAGATTCCCGAAATATCGGCCATTGTTATGCAATAATATTGAGAAATAAGTCGCTACAAAGCAGTGGTGAGCATAAGATGGCTGGACCACGGCGATAATAATATGGGCTGTGTCGCCCTCATTAGCCAAAGAAGATTTTCATGGGGCGTGGGACTTATAGCTGATGAAAGAAAGCTTAAATTTTAATAAGTCTGAATAATTTCCTCACCTCTTTTCAATTATCTCTGCTTACAATAGACGACTATATTTTGCCACCCCCTGGAACGTGCCGCCCCTGGCTATAGCCAGAGTAGCCAGTGGGTTGCGACGCCACTGCTGCTACGGCATTTTTAAAGACCGCAACTATTCAATCCACAGTAAATACGGAGATTGTCCTGAAGCGACGGTTTAGTGTATTTGGTTCTGCTGTAGTTTGTGAGACCATTGGAAAAATTTGAAAGACCGTTTCAGTCTCTCTAAAAAACACTTATCAAAACACTTATTTTTGAAGCAGTGCATCGCCCACCTCAGTGTCCAACTACAAAACTGCCGCCTGCGGCACTCAGTTTTCACGAATCGGTGACTATAGCCAGTGAAAAACTCAGGATCTCTACGGCGTGATGGGAATGATGATGGTTTTTCAAATCTTTAAGGTTAAGGTTCCACGCAAATCGTCATTCATAATAGAATGGAACATTAAAGAATGAAAACCTGGTTCGCGAACGAAGTGAAACGAAAAACTGTATAAGCAAAATTTACGCGATTCCTTGAAAAAAAAACTTCAGCATTTTCAAACCTGCAATAGTTTCAAAACAAAAAGTAAATTTGGGGAAAATTGCCAAATTTTGAGAGAATAACAAAAAAGTTTTGTTTCAGATTTATTAAGTTTGTTTCGCTGCTTCCTCTCATTATTTAAAAAATGTTGTGTACTTTGAAAGTGCCACACGTAATGAAACTAGTAACTTCGCTTACTTTTTCACAACTTTTCTTTTGAGCTGATCAGCTCCATACACGTTGAAACATTTCACAGCAACCCAGCCATGCACATCTTCTAAAGCCAAACGAACAACAGAGCTGGCACCAGCACCAAGCTCTCCAGGTGTACCAACGACGCAATAAATTTTGCTGGTATCGAGTTCTTGCAAGTGGATATTCTGAACAAAATTTACAAAAACGAGCTACCACCTGTCCACATCGATTTTCAAGTTTTCAGGCAGCACATCTACAAAAACATATGTGCCATATGTACGATATATGCTTAGTTTCAGTTGCAAACTATGCAAAAGGGAGGGGATGGTAAAATGTTGGTACATACACACAGGCCCGTAGCCACGGGGGGCATTTGGGGACAGTTCCCCCAAATTTCTTTTGTGCTCCCCCAAATTTTGTTGCGCCCAGAAAAATTTGTTTTAAACATATAGTAAAAGCAAAAATCTTGCCCCCCTAAAAATGCATTGTGCCTCACCAAATATTGAAACCTGGCTACGGCGTGCATACACAACATTTGATGATTTTTTAAGCTGATTTCGTTGTCACTTTAAAGGTACTCTGCAGAGTTGTCATAGAACAGTAGAACTTATAACTTTAAAACGGTTTTCATGGTTGCACTAATGCTCCAAAGCTGCGAGCTTTGAGCACAGTGCGGATGATGCTGGTTTACGTGCTTGGCACGTTCAAAGTTAACACAAAACCTTGACCGCAACAAACTGTGTTGAAGCAAATAGTTTCCATTGTCTAATGAGCAAAGCTTTGTTACATCACCGCCACAATCGCGTCGATAATAAACACTATTAACGTGATGCTACTATTTACGTCGGTGGTAAGATAGGGCAGAGTTGTAAGTCTTGCCGGGGCTAGGTTCGGGTTCAAGTTTGTCAAAATGCTTCGGACCGATTTCGGGTCTGCAAACAAAATTCTTTTGCAACGACGGACAATTTTCGCAAGTTAATGTTGAAATGATTGATTGTGAAATACTTATTCTTGTTTACTTAGCACCTACCAACACTCTGCAGTTGCACATATCTTGACTCACACGGTAAATTTGGCTTTCGGCCGTAAACCGGGATTCAAAAATACTGTAAATGTGGGGCTCGGGCCGGGTCGGTTTTCAAAATGAGGCCGGTTTTACAACTCCGCAATAGCGACTTTCATGTGGTCAATTCACTGCACCGCTTCCTTAGTAAGGCTAAAATGCTTCAGGTTCACGGCAACCACTGGTCTTCTCAATAACCTGACCATTGACAAAAAGGTTAACGAAGGTGTTACCTTTGAAATGCTAAAGTATTGAAAATTCATACAAGAGTAACAAACAAACTTCAATCCTTATTCGTAATTAACCTCCACACAAAGAAGGCAGTCTACACAATGGCAGCATCGCCTGTGAAACGTTTCCTTCAACCCATTCATTAATGCATGAGGCAGTACAGGGCGCAAGTACCGTTTTTCAAGTCTTCGGTAGCACCTGACCGGGAATCGAACCCGGTCTACCGAGCTTTAACAGCCCGTGCTCAAATTAATGTGCCACCTCCCCGATATGTTGAACGGTAAACCGAAAAAAAAGCATAATCGACAACATCATTTGAAACGAAAACTTCACTACGTTCCAGATCCTTAACCAGGCCTGGAAAAATGTGTTGGACATAGTATAAAAAAATTGCCCCCCCCCTCAGAAAACACTTAGCCCCCTAGTGTCCCAAGCTGGTTACATGCCTGGAACGTTCCGAAATGAAATTTTTTCCACTACTACACAAAAGTGGATTTGCAAACCAAGAAAAATTTTATAAGCACCACCTCGTCCGTGTTCACTTCAGAACGTATTGTTGCGTCTGAAAGAATACTAAATTTAGACAAACATCACTATTTTGATCGAAATAAATAACTTCGAAGATCAGATAGATTTTAACTCGACGAGACGAATAACTTATACAACTGATGCTGTTTTAACATAACACGTTTCTCTGATATATTGATGACAACTTGCGAAGCTTGGATCAGTTATAAGCGTCTTACGCGGGTGCAAAACCGGAGAAAACATTCCGTTGTAGAACTCAACACTAATAAGCACAAACCACTTCAGCATGCTTAGCCTATGCTCGTGAACGAGTAGCAATGGACGTCAAAATTTGATTCTCTGACAAACCAAGCTTTCAAGTTTTTTTCTGAAATTTAAATTAGATTTCATGAATTTCTCTCGCAGCTCTCATAACTTTGGTTGTGATTTTTTTAATTCCATGGCAACACCAACAAATATGCTTGAACGATGTGCAGTAGAAATCTGTTTTTTTGTGTGTAATATGAAAAGGCGACCATGAATTACAAAATGACAGCAAATCATCAAATAAGATGGAGAAATGAATATGTTTACGACTTCCGAAAATCTACACAAGCAATTATTTTATGTTATGTTTTTGTTTCAGTAACGAATGTCACGTTTCTAGGGCGTTTAAAATTAAAAATCATAAACGACATTCACAAATATGTTGACACATTTTAAAATCCTTAGAATATATTTAGTCACAGCGTATAGACCTAATTTAAATTCAATTCTGCATTTTCTGTTTGAAAGAAATAATTTATAAACAACATGCAAAATTTGAAGAACTTTCATATTTAAAAAAATGTAAATGTACCCCAACACTTAGAGACATCCCTGCTCAACGTTGAAGCAATGAATCAGAATTCTGTCGAACTGTTTGACGCCTGGAGATGATGAATTCTGAAAAAAGACCATAAAACGTATTTAGCAGTTTGGTCATCACTGTCAAGAATCAGATTGTCAATTCTATTATTTTTTTTTAAATCGTGTCTCAAATTACTATCTATCAAAAACAATACTTCCACAGCCAAAATTTCAGACACTACAATCTTTCTCAGGCCGGGACTACCGAAGACAGTTTTGTATTCTAAGTCTTTGTCAGCCGGGACTACCGAAGACAGTTTTGTATTCTAAACTTCCAGTGTTGTCATTAGGTTTTCTTTCATACATTTCCAGTTGCAGCAGCCATACCACAGTCTCAGAGTATTTAATTCGCCACCGGAACAGACATAACTTCAGTTCTTATTCAAAACGAATACTTTGTGATATTTTATGAAAAATGTGTGAAATGAAATTTTAAGTTTCTTTCAACAATTTCTTTCAATTGGCAGGGAGCGTGTGGGCCATGGCTATGCCTCAGAGACTATGGCTGCTGCAATATTGGAAATGCATGAAAGAAAACTTAGTGAAAACACTGGAAGTTTGGATTATAAAACTGGCGATGATACAGCAACAAAACTGCCCATACCTTGTAGTGAAAAGATGGAATGAAACTGCAAATGGTGCTCCGTAATATTTTTTAAATTAATCCCATGAAAGATAAGACCATTTTACTTTTTAAAGTGATCACACCATGCAAATACCAGGCCATCAGCTAGACAAAAATGCACGGTTACATGAAATCAAAATTTCTGAAGGTCAGTAAAGACGCATTTGAGAAACGTTTGATGGACAGCATATAGGACAAGAAAAAGGATTGAATGACAGTATGAAATAATTCAACATCGATTGCAATCATGAATTTCTATTTACAGAACTACCTCAAATAAAATACAGACACTGAAAATTCAAGCACACTGAAAGTTGAGAGAAATAAAAATATTGATCATCATGTCTGTAAGTGGGCCTAATGATTACCTATTTCAGACGAAACTGAATTATTTGTATAACTGCAAATTTGCACTGCTGTACAGTAAAACGCTTTGAAACACTAACACCTTGCACACTGCCAGTGATGTGGTCCACTAACGCAAACTATGCATTAAGGTTTATGAAACAGTGATACTGAACAATTTAATCTAAGGCAGTGTTTTTCAACCCTTTTGCTGCAGAGGAACCCTGCGCAAATGTTTGCGTTGCTCATGGAACCCTATGCAATGATCCAAGTGTCTATATTGCAACAACTGCATAGAACTGTCGTTGTGAATTTCATCCCAGGCAATCTCGGTCTGTTTCGACGGAACCTCTAGAAGCCACACGCGGAACCCTGAGGTTCCGTGGAACCCCGGTTGAAAAACACTGATCAAAGGCACTTCAATGCTTTATAATCGCACCACTGCAGGAAATCAAATTATTCGTAATCAAATTTTACAAAACCTGTCTATATTTTGACAACTTTGACATGAAACGTTTGAATTTATATTTTTGAAATTATTTTCTCAAATTTGATAAACATGCTAATTCAACAGATTTGTAATATAATTTTTATAAACTTAGAGTATGTTCCAGATATTTTGGAAACTTGTAAACTAACACATATTTTATGCATAAATGCTCTGCTTGTCTAGTAAGCTACACCTTTTTTAAAAATAGTGTACTGCATGGTGATGAATGCACTTCATAAAAACTACAACAATCGTTGTGAACTTCAATGAAAAGCAGAGAGATGTTGCAAATTTCTCTTTTGTTTGTGAGATGGGATACTTGCAGATGTCATGAGAATCATGAAGTTTGCACAAAATCTTTGAATTGCTGTCTTGCGCACTAGGACGACACTAAATATTTTTTTCTTGCAAAAGTTATGGAAGCTATCGATCACCATGAGCCTTGGTAAATCAAACACTTCTGTTCTTCATCACAACAATTTTCGGTAAAGGTTTATGAAATGCACCAATGGGCCGCCAAACTTGGCGAGAAAATTTTGGCGATAAAGCTAACCTCAAACCCTAAACCTGTTCTCTAATGCGCCATTCGTGAGTGTGGCACGTCGAGTTAAAACTCGCCAGCGGAAAAAGTCGCCACGTGTGTGCGCTTTCTACAACAACGCCCAGTTTTTTTCAAAACTTGACATGTAAATTGTGTTATACAAAGGTGATGGTGCTATCGCACGCGTTGCAGTTGCACTGCCATCTCCTGCGACTTTGCGTTTGACTATTGTAGAAACAAAGTGCGCGGAATCTAACAAGGAGGCTCCTTATCAGGATGAAACCAGGCCGTTGCCGCATCCGCTTCACATTCCCGCCACCGCTGGCATTGTCTCATTTTCAAAAAAACTTTATTTGTTCACACTTGCAGAAGGTCCGTGGCCAGGGTTTAAGGTTTGGGAAGGCAAAATACATTTTTAGGGGAGCACTATTTTTGCTTATGTTTTATTATATGTTTAATAAAAACGTTTTGGCCAGAACAAGATTTGGGGGCATCAAAAACATTGGGGGACCACATTCCCCGAATTTCCCCCGTGTCTACGGGCCTGGCTTGCAAGCGAGTATTCGCGTCTCCCATTCCCTTTCGTGTATGAAAACCGTAATTTTCTGCCTCGACGAGTTGTTCTTACTCTTAGAAACGCTGCCGTATGCAGAACCGTCGCCAGAAAGTCTTCACTAGGGGGGCTTTACGGTTGTGTGGGGGGGATTTACGTTAGTGCGAGGGGGGCTTGATAT
>JGI24021J15306_10007273_pt1 | contig 13465 bp, 9 predicted proteins | sample Ectturendosymbi1_FD_15306 | JGI IMG/M metagenome (IMG submission 15306) | reverse complement strand
GTTGAATAGGCACAATGACGTCATCGAATGAAATTTCATGAAAATTGCCCCCCCTCCTGAAATGAAGAGCTGGTTGCGCCCCTGAAGCATGATGATATTAATATTGCTAAAAATATGGCCACGTTTATTTGCCCAAATATTTCATATGTCAAAACTTTTGGGGGTGGGCTTGCAGCCCCTACACCCCCTACTCCTACACCACTGTTGCAGTCAGACTGGTTTGAATCAAGCCGATTCAGGATCAATGGTCTTCAAAATTTTTCCCGAAGACTGAGTTAGATACTTTAATTCCAAGAATCGGCCTATCAGTGTTTCACTGAATCCCAGTCGTGCAGTCAAAGCACACAAATTTATAAAAGACCGTGCAGCGAGGTTAACAATGTCGTTACAATGCATTATTATCCTTAGCTTCCACACTGTNCGTGATTTATCGCAANCTTTNGTCTGAGTGTAGGTCACGTCACTTGTGTGCTGTGCGCCATTAATTTAGAAATATGATGCAGACNTCTCAGTGTTCCAAACAGACTTAATATAATAGTGGTTTACTGCGGACTCGTGGTCCATACAGACGCAATCATAGATACAAGAGCACAAAAACTGGTTAGCCACACAGTAGCGCATTACAGAATCGGTTTTGCACATGACCAACATGGAGTGGAGCAAAACACTTTACCATCACCACAACTGCTTGTCATTCACAAGAGAACAAAAATGGTTAGTCATAAAGTAACGCATTACCGAATCGGTGTTTGCACATGACCAACACGTTTTCTGGTGTGTTATATATGTTTCCACACCGTTATAGATGCATTGCCTTGCTTGCTGTATCATTCTTTTCCATCCGTATGTATTTGATGATTGTGTACCAGCTGTGAGTTCGAAACTGCGCCCATAGGGGAGTTTTATTCGTCATGCCCAATAGTGGTGGCGTATTCTATGACGTAGCACATCGACATAAGCGTGATGCACTAGTTTGCTCACAGAGAGATGTAGAAATAGAATTCTGCCTGTGATTCCATTTCTTGTAAGCATGTACGCCTATAAACGAACAATATCAGTTGTTTTTCAATTTTGTGTTCTTACAGACGATGGGAAGAGTTACATTTGTCGCATCATCACTGGAAAAAGAGATGAAACGACGCTTGTGACTGAATGCTAGCTGCAGATCAAAGTAAGCATGGAACCAGCGACGGATTTTGAATGGTGGGGCCAAGGCGTGGTGGGAGGTCCCATGTGCGGATATGGAATCTTTATGTAGGGGATGGCCGATGAAGTCAATAGTATTTCCACGAATCATTAATATTTACAATGTAATCTTGTAACGTCACGTTTGTTAACTCAAGTGTAACAAAACGTTATGATGCCACAACGATATTTAGCGATTTGTGAAAGTGTTGCAAAATCGGTCACCAGAAGCATCGTATTTTCTTTTTTTGAAATTTTGCTTGAAAAAAGTTTCTGGGCGATCCAACGTTTCAATCCTCTCTGAACGTCAGTCCTCGCTCAGCAATAAACTTTACGACAGAAACCAAACGTTGCAGTGGCGATTTCCAATAGTGTTGGCATTGATTGACCTGATTAGATAGCTCCAGTGGTGTAGGAGGCGGGGGTGCAGGGGGTCCAAGGGCACCCCCAAAAATTTTGATTTGTTGAGAATTTGGGCAAAATCCCTGAAAATCCGAACAAAACCCAAATTATCTAGGCAAAATCCTTGAAACTCTGGGTTAAAATGGCGTGCAGCATTTGTAGGTAAACAAATGAAGGCCATCTTTTTGGAGGTCACACCAAAAAACGGTCCGCAAAAGTTGGAAGACAACTGTTTGGGAAAATTTGGGCAAAAATTCTTTCCACCTCCAAAAAGTTTCTTGCTCCTACACCTATGACTAGCTCTGTATCAATTCTTCACAGTAATTAATTATATCCGCGACTATATGTAATCGTGGCATCTTTATGTTCCATTGATTCCTCTAGGCTCCTCAGCGTGCTTCCAGTCAGAGATTCCTTTTTTAATAATGAGGAAATGCGCACATTTAGTCGTCTCTGAGCACACCAGTCTGCATGTGAAATAATAAACACAAGTTTGTGAAGGAGAAAAACAAAGCCAGCTTCTTGCAGCGACTTCGGCGTTGTGGTTCTGGCAACTAATAAGACTTGTGGTGCATTTCCGTGANAAGTTTCTGTCTTTTCTGTGTTGCGGAACATCATGTTTCAAAATTAACTTTTCGTTTTTAAACCAANATTCCGGCATTTTTTCCTGTATATTGGATGACCAGAGACCGATATCTTGCCTCCAGTGATAGCAGCATCGATATCATCTATCGTGCCTTTCGATACTACTTCTTGACGTTCTTCTGCTGCTGCACCGCTGGTTGAACTAGGTCTAGTGCCTAAGTCTGGTAACATGTTCTTCGATTTTCTGTCCTCTTACAGGTTCCGCAGAAATGTCTCCGCTGGACTTCACTGCCACTGTAAAATAGTAACTTGAATGTTTCTTGTCTTGCCTGCAACATCTTTCTCTCTCATTTTTGCCTCTTTTGCTTTTTAATGTTTTTTAGAAACACTTGTATAAGCTCTACACTTGTAAAGGGGACGATCCTCTTTTTTCTCTCCATGTTTATTTATTAATAAGCTCAATAGTGCTGTCATATTTTCAGCGCAAAAAGGGAGGACAATTTACAGCTGTCACTTGCTTGAGTGTATTACTTACAGTTAACAAGTCAAATAACAGTTAGGTCTATTGATTAGTTTTAAACATTGAAATAAAACGTCCAGTGTAGACAAATATTTCCTTCAAAACGCACCAAAGAAAATCATTATTTACTTAACCTATTTAGCCCATGAATATTTTGCAGATTTCTTAAATTTCCTAAAAATGTAAAATCGCCTTTAACAATTTTATGAAACTGCTTGCAAGAAAGATGTTTCAAATTGCACACCGGATTTAGACTAGAAACTCGTTCAACCTGAAAGGTTTCTCTTCCTTTTCTTGTGGCTGCATGTAGGAAGAAATCGTTACACATTAGCATAAAGGGCCATGATCTTGAACTGTGCAATCTTTATCAGTTCTTGAAGCGTTTAATAGCATTGCAAGTTGCACAACATTTTGCCCATCTTTCATGATCCATCATTTTACAATAAATTGCATTTGATTGATGCTATTTTCGCACGATCTCAAACAAGTTTTGACATTCCGCAAAGAGTTTACTTCAGCTTCATCAATAGAAACATTTCTATCAAGAACATACAGTACTACTCACATGGTTCATCATTTTCCCAGTTAGTTGTTTGCAAACAGAGGAATCTAGTCAAAGCGTTTAAATTCAGCAAATGAAGTGGTCCGTAGCCAGATGTGCAACACAAGACTTGTCCATTACAGATACATCTGACATGAATAAATCACAGTCATGATCCTTGCTTCTCCGAGTTTGCTTAGTGCTGATCTAACTTGGCTTGGTATGTATAGGCTGTCTGATTGACTCACTTGAATCCCTGCCTTCACACTGGCGAAATACGATACAACCTCATCAATTGATGCTTTTGACTTCTCAATATTCTCAACTTGCTCATTAAAAACAACCAGAAATGACTACAAGTGTCTTAATATGTTAAACGAATTTCGCTCAGAGAATTTCCAAAAAAACGTTTCAGAGGAACAGTTGGTTTGTTGATGGACATGAAGTTTGAATGTGAAGCTGGGTAGAATTGAAGCATCCTTGGCAAACTGCGATAAAGTGATAGCCATCTGGTAACGCTACGAGAAATAAGTTTTTGGTACGCAATATCCACAAAGCCACAACAGTCTTTTCACTTTTCTTTGCGAACTGTGCAAATGCAACCACACGTAGGCCTAATTCACTCAGCTTCAAAATAATTTAGTCCTTTTCTGAAAAAGGAGTGCTTCTGTCGTATTTCGTCATTTTTCAGCATTATTGAATAGCTCAGGGGTGCAAAAATTTCTGTGAATGTTAGTAGCGCGCGGAAATTTTTAGTAAAGCCTACATAAGCTTTGCCATACAGCATTCATATGCATAAAGTGCAAAATGCAAGAAAACGTTTGCGCGCTCGAAGTTTTTGATCGCGCGGCGAGACTAGCTACACTAGAAACTGCTACACTAAGCTATGTGCAATACACTGATCAAATCACAGTATCACGGTTAATCACCAAAGCTAGTATAATGGCTTCCGCAGTCCGAAGGTTAATGCGAAGGTCATTGAAATACTGAAAAAAGATTTACCACTGTTATATAAAGATTCATGTGAAAGCATTGCCGCCTTTCTAGCCGAGAATTAACTCAACCAAAACACAGATTAACTAGACAACTCGCAGGCTCTCCCATAAACTAAGCTACGCCGCCAGCTCGTATCTTGTTGCAGTAGAGTAGGGACAGCTTGCTGTATGCAAAAACAATATATTATAGCCAGTGACATAACTGACGGGGGGCAGAGGCGCAAATCCTGGCAATCTAAATGTGAAAACCGGACCGCCACCCTAAGAGATATTTGGGTTTCAGAATTCGTTTGGTTTTCAGTAGGTTGTTGTTTTTTGCGTTCTTCGGATTATTTTCTGGTTATTTATGGTTTTAGCATAGCCAACCACATCCGGATTCACCATTATAGTGGTATCCCTGTATAGGAACCAACATAGAGGTTCGGGGTGTTGCCCAGGGTAGAAGTTGCTTGCGAGGAATACTGTCGTTGCATGCAGAGATGCTGGTTTCCCCAAGCGTTACCAGCCAAGCAGCCTAATCGTTGTATGAGTACTGTTCTAACTCCCGACTAAAACTGCCTGACATTTTAAGTTGCCAGGCCGAAGCAAGACGTTTGGCTCTCACCTCTTGATAGTTCGTTTCACAGATTTCCTGCTGCGCAATCTTTATTTACAAAAAGGCTTCTGATTAACAGCAGCAGAAATAGCTTTATGATGGCGCGACAGCAGAAACAGCCAACGTGGTCCGTGCGCTAGCGATACAAAACTCGACACACTCACTGCAAAACGTGGTGTCCACGCCGATGGACCAAATTTCGAATCAAACACGAAGACGAGCAGTGGAGCGCGCACGCACGAATTCCCTGGACGCGAATGACAAGTTGATAAAAACCAGACCTCACGCACGGCATACAATCACGAGTAGGAAACGGCAATTCGTAATCGTAATGCAAAAAGGTGAATCCACTACATAAAAATGCGCCCCAACGAAAAAAATAGCGTGGATAGTTTTGCGACAAATGACACGCAACTTATTTGTCCTACTACCGTCGTCAGAGATGTATTTCCAAGTAAGGAAATTGTGCTGGAAGACGTCTTTGCCTAGTAAAGGATTATACAGTAAGTTTCTACTACGTAGAAAATCCAAGCTTTGCCACCATTGCGGCTCCCCTGCACAAGCTCTTGCAAGGAAAGAAGCCGTCGTTTCGCACTTTTGGGTTTTAATAAAGAAGCAAACTTCGCATTTGACAACCTAAAGCTTGCTCTGTGCAATCATACCACTTTGGCCCATCCTCGTTCCGACGCAGACACTAAACTCGTTTCTGACGCATCAAAGTTCATCTGTGGCGCTTCGATCATGCAGCGCATTAACAACGCACGGCGTCCAATCGCGTTTTTCTCTAAAAGCTTTTCTCCTGCGCAGTGCAAGTGCTCTTCTTTTTCCAGAGAACGTCTCGGATTGTACCTTGCTGTCAAACACCTTCGTCATTACTTTGAGGGCAATCCTGACATGATCATGTACTGTGATCACAAACCTCTTATGAACGTTTCTTTTTTCAGCAACCAACGCAACAACGCAAGAGAATGTCGTCACCATAGTGAGATCGCCTCACTTTGGACAAATTTGAGGTTCATCAAAGGATGTGGCAATGTCGTGGCTGACACACTGAGTCGCATCGAAGGCAACTCTATTTTCAGCATGCCTCTAAGATTGATTGGCACGCCTTCACAAAGGCGCTAGGAAATAACTATGAGCTTTTCCGTTATTTGGACGAAACAAACTCCGTCAATGTCATCGAACATGAGTGGAACGGTGTAACTCTGCTTTGTGACGTTTCGCGTGATCGCACCCCACGCCCATTGGTACCATGTGGTTTTCGTCGCATTGTTTTTGACAATTGCAATGTCATCATTTATCAAGTTTTTTTCCGAGTGTTGGCTAGTAGGCCCTGTACAGTGGCCAATGGCCCCTTTTAGTTAAGTTTTCCACCCTGACTCAAAGCTCTATTTACGCCTTTGATTATAACTATGTACAATAGGAATGCAAAACGGAGAACATTTTCGAATGTCCTCGGAGAATATTTTATTTCTGATGAAGTAAGTGGACATGTACTTCAAAAGGCAGGCGTATGATAGCCATACCTAGCAATGCTATTCATATGCGACCTGTGAAAACCTGAATAAAGCAGACGCAAAATCTACCAGAAATGTGTAGAAACGTAAGCTAACGTGTTCTACGTGGCTTGGCGTTCACTAGAGCATTCACTAGATTCAGATACCTGACCGACTTTCAGGAAACCACTAAGTGTAACAGTCGTTTCGTCACAATATCAAATATTCTTCAAGTGAAATGCTGCTGTTTGGCTGACCGATAATAATAACGTCTACAAACAAACTTTTCTCGCTAAAAATTACTATGTGGCACACATATGTCGCACGTATGGCTAAACATGTGAGCATGGTTGGGGGCCCTCTTTGGCGGGGGGCCGCGGGCCCCTTGGACGCCCCTAAATCCGGCACTGCATGGACCGTCAAGGGCACGTAATTTGAATTGACGTCTGAAGAGTAAGCACTTGGGTATTTATAACGAAGTTGAAGAACCAGACATGAAAATATACTACTCACCAAATTTATTCATTGAAAACTCGAAAAAGGTAAACCTTCCTCAAGAAATTGTGAATGACATTTTTCGCCATTTTCAAGTGAAATAGTTACAATTGCATTGAGTGCAATTAAATTTCATAAATTAATGTTTGATTTGTTTTTCCACAACATCATTCTATAAGTTGTTTTTCCACTCCTGTCTTTCGACTAAACGGCGAGATGGCACGAAATTTTCGATTTTTTTTTAATTTTATTTGATAAAGTCAACATTAGCAATAGGGCAATAGAGGAGGCACAGAACTTGAAATCAACACAGAAAAAAGAACGTTTTTCGACATTTGAAGGAAACAAAGAATTTTGAAATTTGTGCGCTAGAAAATGGATACACCCACAAGAATTCAAGCCAATTGTTTTTCCATATATGTCTGTTGTTTTGGTAAAGACCGCTTAGTCAAGATTAAAAGTTTGTCAGTTGCCGATGCGAGAAACAAACATACAAGTGACTGCTTACGAAAGATCGTGTCGGGTGTTCTAAAACATTTTCAAATTGAAAGCAGTAGATTGTTTCTGCTGTTACCGGCACTAAGTCGAACATGATAATCATGACAGAGAAGCTGACCGAAGATTATGAAAACTATGGAAGTTCTGGTACTGTGATAGAGACGAAAACGAGCATCAACTTTTACATATGTTTGTGAATGGCGACTGCACATACTGTAATCACTGAGACATACGCAAAAGTCATCACAAACAGAAAGCACGTTCAAGAACTCCCATTTACAATATAACAGAAATGTGAACAAATGGTAATTGAGTGATGTGATCTCTATGTAACTTTCTAAGTTTCGAGTCTACCTCACATCTGAAACAGTAAGGGATTGTNTCCCAAGAGAGAAACAGTGGTGAAATTTCATTTACCAAATCGAAACCAAGAGACAAANATTATTCTAATAAAACGTTTGCATGAAAATATCAAATTTCAAAAGCCACAGGCCAAGGCCCCACCCTTCCGCCCCTTTCGACGCCTATGGTCCGCATATACATATACATACACAAGGTTCCAAATATCGTTGTCTCCTGGGCGGGTGACTTTCGGGTTCGTAATTCAAGACATCAGTTTAATGAAAGAGAAAAAACGGTGCATTTTTTAGCAATGTGGATGCCATACAGCTTTGGCTGTGTGAATATACTGCCTAATAATGTTGCAAACGACTGTAAGAAAAATGTTCCAGGTTCATTTAAACATTAGGTAAGCATAAAGAACTTCTGCAGACATATGTGGCATCGTTTTAATAGTTTGAAGCTGTAGGAAGTGTGCTGCGCAGCAAGCCCGCAGCCACGGGGACATTCGCGCTCAGTTCTCTCAGATTTTTTTGTGACTCCCCAAATTTTGTGTGCCTAGAAAATATTATTTTAACAATATAATGAAAATAAAAATCTTTCCCCATGAAAATGTATTTTGTCCCTCCCAAATCTTGAAGCCTGGCTACAGGCCTGCTGCGCAGGGCAATTATGCTGCATTTACAAAACATTCATTGCTGTGTTTACCTGAGGAACTTGTTTATATGTAAATTGCTATGGGACTACTACATAAATGGACAGGCATCGCAGAGGTTGTCTTGGCGTAGAATTGACGCTCAAACGTAATAATCAAATAAAATGTTATCTTAGCGTGAATCACGCGTTTCCAAAAACCAATCTTGATGAGTTATTGGAAGTGATTGGCTTCTTCGACTGACGTGTGTGTTTCCTTCATATCTGTTCCGATGCGATCCTGTCTTTCTTCAATTTGATTCTTATCATTCATTTTTACGGCGATTCCTGCAAAACAAGGACTCCTTATTCTCTACAAAGCGTCAACATTTTGAAACAAATCGTCAAGGCCTACTGTGCCATAAATTAGAGAGTGTTTTTTGCGTCCGCTATTTTTCGAATCGTTTTTGATTTCTTGTCTTAAAAAGTTTTTTTTTTCTAAACTTCAACCTGGATAAAAACTAAGTGGTATTCACGAGTAACAGAAAGCAGAACAAAAGGATTGGTAAAGCAAAAGCGGTAAGGCGTGAGCTCCGTCGTTGCAGGTTCACGAAACGGAAGCTTTCAAACACTGCAAACCGGTCTTTGCTCACTCATGGTCGTATACCTTGGGCAATGTGCGAAAGAATTCTATCTCATAAACCAGCGGCAGAAATGGGATTTTTGTGAAGAGTTCACGGCGCGAAGCGTCGCTATAAAGTGCTCAGCTGTGAAATTTCTGAGGCTCTAGATTTCGAACGATTTTTCCTCCGAAACGATATACAACGCATTATGTTTCCGTGACGGGACCAGACCTCCCCAAGAAAGATTGGTGAAGCTAATCATGCTGATACATCCACGGTAGGCTTGTCAAATCACTTGAAAATTTTTAAAGGGCATTTGGTTTTCACTAGATACGGTGTACTACTTTCATGGGTGTCCGCAGAGGGGGCAAAACGTGTTTATTCCCCATGTAAATTGGGTCTAAGAACCAAAAAATATTAGAAAATCTGATGCCAGCAATTCGATTCCGATTAATCGATTTTATTCTTGCAATGACACTTTCTTTGCTTGTGTGGCACTCAACACTGCTCAAAAGCCAGCTTCACTGTTCTGGTGTAATTCAAGAATTTTCAAGGACGCCGGAAGATATTCAAGGACAACAAGATATTTTTCAAGAATGAAGGACATAACAAGTTTTGACAGCAAATTCAAGGACAATTCTTGGCGCTCAAGGACGTCTGGCAACCTTAACCCACGGGAAATGTACAGAAACCCAAAATAAGAACCAGGTGGCAACCTTACATCTCCTACTTAATTTGGTCTATGGAGCGTGCGGAGCTATGTGAAGTTGCTGAAAGTCCGTGTACAGCCGCACACCTGTAGTTACACTTGCAATATGAGCATCATTCGAGATTCGTCATTAATTGACGGCTCAGGCGGATTGATCATAACGGCTTAAACAAACTTGCATTTGTTCCTTCCCTCAGAAGTTATAAATCTACCAGTGACATAACAAAAAACGAAAATCTTCTTGTGTGGAGTTTAACAAGTTTCGAACTGCCAACTCTGTGTGTGCAACATTCCAGGCGCACACCTTCTCTGCTCGACTGCTCCTTTTTGACGATAAATTCCCGCAGCCTGATGTTTCTGCAAGGGTGAACGTCCCTGTTGTAGCGCTGAGTGTGTTCTACTCCCCTGTTTTATCGCGTAACCTCATGTTTTTTGCAGTTATGCACTGGCTTGAAGTATTTCGTTGAGTCCTCTGTTTTGCTCCGGTCGCGCAACTTGGAGCGCTGATAGTTCATGTTCACTGCAGTGACACATTGTACAACAACGAGTAAGGATAGTGCGTGTAGAATGTTATGCATATTCTGTCAACAAACTTTGCTAAAACGTTGTGTTGGAAGCGTCAATATGCGGCCATATTGTGACGTCACAAGCAGCGCACATCGTGTAATAATGACTACCATACGCCGCTGCTCAATACCAGGGTTGCCGGAGTAAACAGCGGAGCCGGAGTCAACAGCCCTCGAAACACTTCAAGGTTTTCAGCAAACCTCTGAGAATTCTACCGGCTCCATAACACGGGACCAAGCCAGGTCGAAGATGATATCACGTCACTTGGTCATTGGCCGAGCTCCGGATCGTTTTCCGGTAGGTGTACCCAGGCCCGTATCTAGGGGGGAGTATTTTTCATTCTCCATGGAAAAATGTGTTGTACATAGTTTGAAACTATCAAGCATAGTTTAAAAAGTTTGAGCCTTTCTCAAAAAACTCTGCGCCCCTCTGGTGTCCTAAGCTGGTTACGGGCCTGTCTGTATCAACTGGAAAATCGCATAGCCAACATTTCTTCGGGCATTTTAATGGCAACTTCTGAAATATTACGATGAGTTGATTTGGAGATAACTCCTCTATCTATAAAAATAATTCTTGTGGAAACAAACTGATTTGAAAATTTCATCGAAAAAATTACCGGGTTGTCTTAAAATCAAGTGTTGATATATTTGAAATACATCATAGCTGGAATCTCTCCAAACAAAAACACTGTTGAAGTGTCAACACCTTGTCATGGATTATTTCTTTGTGAAACTTCGCCACAATTTCAAATAAAGCCATTATTACAAAACAGTTATGAACCTCAAGAAGAAGCTGCCTCTGTACCAGAGCGCCCGATAGTATTTCGCTATGAAATTTTACTATTACAGACAGTTGCTTAAAAGTTGTTTTCAAAAGCTTACCGTAACAAACTATTCCGATAACAAGCAAAGCGATCTGAATGAACATCTTGATGCGCACACAAAGACTGGTGCTTATGGCAAACTGCAAGGCGAAGCCTGACATGAACCAGAAGTTCCACACGATGAAGGCGACCGCCATTTGGTTGGGAAAGTGAGTCGCGTGAATCACTGCAACAAACCAACACCAATGAAACCCAAGAAATGTAGGCCTACTGCTGATACAACCAGCAATGTTAGTTTCTCAGAGTGAACAGGAAAAAAAGCGGGATGCCCGAGTCTCTATGTCGCTCGTGTTTATTGGACCGAGCCACATTTACGCGCCATGAAGCATTAGAAAAAAGTCCGTAAACACATTCCTTCCTGTATTTTCCCCGACGAAACTAGTTATGGATTAACCACCATGATGTTAGCTCGGTTTTCTTCATGTTTAACGTATTTAACATTAACATCAACAGAAGCTTAAAACAAGCGTTCGTTTTTTGGCGGCTCGTAGATACAAACAAGTCAAGCACTTTGTTGTTGAGTGTCCGACAACATGCTCAACTTACTGGGTATCCCTGCGTTCTATGAAGCAATTGAGAACTTCGAAACTGTACATANACCTGCAGTTTGCTGCTTTGATTCACAAAAATCTCAAAAATATNAACAAATATTCACCTTTATATAACTACTTGCTGGATTACAAAATGTAAACTGACAGTGATAGGAAAACAATTCTGTGGAGTTCGCAAATCAAAGTATTATGGTGGACAGAGAAACGATCGACATGTTTTTCTGGAGCAAGGGCTGAAATCATACTAGCCTGAAAAAGAGCTTCGGTTAACACAGAATTTGAAGCAGGCATATCCACGGGAGCAATGGAATATATACAGTAGCATGAAAATAGGACGTCTGAGGATTAGTCCAAAGTGAAATATCTGATAAAGACAAAAAGGGATTGTACAATAAATTTGATTGTTTGTTATATTTTCTGAAGAATTTCCATCAAATATTTGGTTGGTTTGAGCTTATTCAAAAGACTTGCTATCGATTTCCGTAGCCAAAACGTGTTACAAAGGAAACTTTGTGCAAGAACAGCTAGGAATGATTTTCATCCTGGCATTGAAATGAAATGCGTGTTTATGACTGTATTCCGGCTTATTTTTCTGGATGAATCATCATCCGTTGAGATATTTGGCGATAGGCTACAGACAGCTCGCTGAAGGACAGAAGTTTGTGCCAAAATGCTTGAAAAACAATCAAATTTCCTGCAATGATCGTGGTTTCGGTGCAAGTTGAGGAACCATCAGATTACACGTTGTAGAAGGAACCTAAACCATACATTATAAAAATGCCAGGAGGACCCCTGCTACGACAAGTTAGGGCGTGGTTTCCTGGCATAGACTTATCTTTCGTCCCATGCCATATAAATAGCAATGGAATTTTTCAAGGGCAACCAAATTATAGTGTTAAGATCGCTTGGAAACTCTCCAGATATGAATTCCACAGCAGAAAAAGGGAGCATCATAAAACACGCATTTAAATTCAGCACCAACCAATAAGCCAATGACCACAAAAGAGAGCAAATAGAACCGCTAATGAAGGTGTGGAACTCTTACAAGATAACCAGTTTTGTACAACCTTTATGGAAAGCATGCTAGAGAGGATCAAAGACTTGAAAGCCTCCAAGGGAGGACAAATACTTAACTGTTGCAGTGTGCAATGAAACGTTTTTGAAGTTGTTTTTTTATGAAGTATTCACTGTGTGAATGACAAACGCATTATTACTGAAAACCAAACAATCCGTAATATTTTTTCAAGTTCCAGTAATGTATACGTAAAATTGCTTGATGCAAATATCAGACGTATCAAACATGCACAGTATATTTAAAATTGATTGCAAAATTGATATGTACTTAATTGCAGTATTGATATATTCAAATATCTGTTTAAATGTTGTGCTTATATATGCACCTCAATTGTGTTTGTTTCTGTGTTTTGCATCTGAGAGTTTTGACATTGCTTTTTTGCTGTGTGTTTTTGCGTGTGTTAATTTGGATGCTTATTATACAGGTTGTCAATCACTCAGTGGGCGGTACAGTCGTTTGATTGCCTCCATCTCTTAACACCTTTGGGCGATATCCTGTCCTGCGTTAATGAGTTCTATCATTGCAAACAACAAACATTACCCTACCAATATGCTACAGAATCAGTTATTTAAACAGGTGTGACTAATTACTGCCATTTGGACAAATTTTAAGACACAGAATGGAAATGAAAAATTAGCTGCAGCATTTTGCCAAGAACTGTTTCCGATCACTGCAGTTCTTTTGCTATGCACTGAGGATGATAACAGTAGTTATCGAAACGTTTGCAAGATGCCAGTTGTATCGTTTGCTTTGGCCGTGATATTTATTATAAG
>JGI24021J15306_10007271_pt1 | contig 13468 bp, 5 predicted proteins | sample Ectturendosymbi1_FD_15306 | JGI IMG/M metagenome (IMG submission 15306) | reverse complement strand
AGTGGGAGCTCTGCATGGTCACATGCGGAAAAACGCCTACTTCCGTAACTCGAAGTGAACATTTGAGGATTTATTGCCGTGTTATTGTTACGCAACAAAGATCCACAGTAGAACAATCCGCTCGCTAGTTTCGCAACCTTCCTCTGCAGTCAAAGGAGCGGACAAGAGCGAACTGCAATCTCATCATTGCATGTTTGAACAAATTAAGTTAGTAAACCACATACGAACCGTACATGATCACCCCAATTGTCTCTGAAGTGTAGACTGCCAAATCGTATCAGTTTTGACTTTTTTGACCGGTGTTTTTGCAAAGTTGAAACGAGGGTATGTGAAATGCTACTCAGTTGCGTTAAGCGTTTAGGGGGCCTCGCGGTCACGACTTTGCCCGGGGCCTCGCGCTCATTTAATCCGGCCCTGATGGCAGGCATGGCACGTGCCATGGGCACCACTTTGACGGGGGCGCAAAAATTGCTTAGAAAAAATTGAAATCTTTATTTACAATTTCTTAAACCTCTATTTTGCGCCCCTGCATTCATAAACTGCAAAGCTGCATCAAAACCGCGCCCTTACCTCATGCATTAGGTCGGGCGTATTACGCTAGCACCACCAAGCATTATGACAAAACTGTGGTAATGTAGCATAACACGAGGGTCAGACATTGTGACTGAACAAGAACGCTCGCATGCCATATCTACGAGACCTCGTCTTTCTCGGGCTATAAGAAAGGATTAGTCAGTTCAGTCCGTACTGCTGCATTTCAGGGAAGAAGATTTTAGTTAGGATCTGGTTGAGACGAGTTTAAATCCGTGGCTGTGAGAATCTGACTGTTGTGCAAACAACTGCTGCTGAGGTCGTACAGATTTCGAAATTACTTAAACTGCTGCGGCCCACTCCGACTTCAGGAAACTTCTTCGATTGCCACTGTGCTCGATAAAAAGGCTGAATACAATGCCCCAGTCCAGAAACTAAGGTTGAGAACAATAGTCAGTCCTCGAAAAATTAGCAGTTAGTATCGTTGTCGTGCCACTTGAGCAAAAAATGTTAACTCATGAAAGAGATCTTGTTTAGAGCTAGCTTTTTGTCCGAAATTGGCTTTCTGTTCGATGTCCAAGGCCTTGTGAAAAGGTTATGACTGTGAAAAAATAAAATCTACGTGTGACAATTTAGGAGCTGTGTGCAGTTCAGATGTACTGTAGATGCCAAGCAGTTATACGCAGAACCGTCTCCAGAAGGTCTCCAATAGAGGGGCTTCACGTTTGTTGGCATTCTAAAATTTAACAAAACTCCACTGATTGACAGTGTTTCAAATTTAAATTTGCGGGGCTTGGAGCTTTGTTTGAAGTGACTACGCCCACCAAAACCCCCGTGGCGACGGGACTGATTACGAGAAGATTCTAGATTGCAAAATGCTGGTTTCAAATCGTGTACCTTAAAATTATCGCTTCCTGAAGACCTCCTGACATTCTTCGAATTGCTTTGCAAATAATGCTGTCGATGGGAGTTATATGTATTGCAAACTGCGAACGATCTTTCAGGAAACTGAAACCTGGTCTTTTCATACCTCCTGGCCTCATTGTCTAGCAATGAGTCAGGGAAGGTTTTGTGATCTACTTTTGATGAGACTAGAGAGGGACTAAACAGCGACAGCTTACTTTGATGAAATAATAAACGACTTTACTACGTTAAAGGCACGGAAAGTGTTGCTTTAATTAGCATTGCATTTTTGTGTAATTTAACCTAAAAAGGCTGGATATATTTATGTTTCATTGGAATCGTGTTTTTCGAACACATGTGGTACATCACTTGCATTAAATAATTTTTTGTACAATTCAAATTAAATGTGTTCCATTTAAAAAAAGTGTAGCTTGCAGTTGCAATACATTGTTTGCTTTTTTGTAAGTTATACAATTTTTCTAGGCAACACAATGTAGGCCTATTAAGTACGATAACGTTATTATTTGAATTTTTTGATATTCATCATAACGAAAATAAATGAGTATAGAAGTATGTTGTAGTCGTTATGCTGAAAAGTTTAAAGCAAAAATAAACAAAAATATTTTCCGTTATAAAAAATTTATTTTCTTCATGATTTATCTTTCGTAAATATTGTGCCTACATCTAATATTTAAATTATTGGAAAGGACGCACATTTACATTTTGCCATGGGCGCCACTTTGCACAGATACGTCACTGCATGCATGCAACATTTTCATTGTGCGAAATAAACCCTTTTACTTTGTAGAACTACCTGAATGACGCCTCAGTGGTTTGGTGTAACCGAACTGTTTGAAATAAAGTATACGTAGCATGCAACGCGATTGCCCGCTGTGATCGGCGTAACTCTTTTGACTCCTACTACTTTTCCAAAAAAGTGACTCCAGCTCCTGCTCCAAAACTCATTAAAAAATTTACACTCTGACTCCTGTCTACACTCCTAAAACTTGAAACCAAGAAATAGAAACATATGTTGTTCTCACCTGAACGAAGTCTTGTTTAACTCTTTCACCAGTGTGCTTTAGGCACAACGACGACGAAACAGCTACTGCTATCTTTTGACTTATTAGCCTGCACAAATAAATCCCCATATACTACTGTATATTGAAAACACTTCATACCACCTTATTCACACAATTAAAGTATCTCCCTTATATTGTAAACTTGCAATTGATAAGAATGGCTTGTATAGGAGTAGCCTAAATTAATTGATTTTTCTGCTGGCTTGGCTGAAACCGAAGTGCACGTGCTTCATTTTAAAGATACACAACTAACACTGTTGTCTTGTACATTTCACAAAAAATACCAAATTGTGAATACCGATTAAAACAAGGTAGAGCGCAGACTTAAACTTTAAGCAACTGACCTACCCGCAAAAAACTGTGATACTGCAGTTGAAGCATTGGCTATGCGCCAGCCAGAACAGAGCCCACCAGTCTGCCACTCTCCTCATCTTCAGCAGCCTCCACTGAATCGTTCACAATCAAATATAACCGAAAACTATAGTTTTTGAACGAGCTTAACAAAAGGAATTGGGTCGTAAATCATTGTCATTTAATTGAGGGCGATTGTTTAGAGATGTCGTAATGAAATGCAAATATAAAAAAAATGTGCAGGAAATCAGAATCAATCCTATCGTTCAGTTATGAAAACATTATTACCGAAGCAGCAAACATGAGGCAGGTCGAAGCATGTGCGCCGCGATGAACGTTTTCTTTCATTAGCACAAATTGATAAACTTTACCATGAGCTTAAGTGAAATATGCTTTTAAAGCGTGCGCATTGGGCTTTTTACTGGCCAAAATACGCATGCATAAACCTTGCTGATATCTAGACTTGTTAATCTCCTAGTGCAGGGGTCTCCAAATTTTTTGTCACAGGGCCACATTAAACAATACAGAACATGTCGAGGGCCGGGCGTCTTACACAATGTGATTGTTACTGGATATGTTATATTCAACCAAATTAACAAAATTTCTCGTACGTACTGTATATTATTTTTTCATCATTGACAAAATGGCTTCGCGGGCCGGATGAAATAGCTTCGGGAGCCGCATCTCGCCCGCGGGCCGTAGTTTGGAGACCCCTGTCCTAGTGCATGGCACATATTTAGATTAAATAACATTTTGTATCTGAAATCGCTTATAAATATTATTAAGGTCTACGTGGACGCAACGGTTAACACCAATAATCCACTAATTGCACTACTCTGTTTTGGGACAACTTAGCAAGGCTTGCTGAATAGACTCTTCTAACCACACAATTAACTCCATCTGGCTGTCTGAACAGTAGGCTGCGCAAATGTTTTACTTTGATCGTAAGCACCCAAGGTTTCTCGCTGCTATGCCGTGCAAAATAAGAGAAGACTACCTAGGCTAGACATAGTACATTTTTTTACAACAATCACCACACAAAACACGTTGATCAAGTGGAAGTTTGACTTCTGGACGTATACAACTACGAGTGAAGGCAAGGCCGGATAAATGAACGCGAGTGCCATCAGGGCAAAGTCGTGACCGCGAGGCCCCGAAACACTTCGCGCAACTGCGCAGTTCTCTCATGTCCGATCCTTTGCCTGCAGAGGCAGGTTGAGCAACTTGCTAGCGGATTGCTGTCCTCTTGGTCTGTACTGCGTAACAATCATACCGCAATAAATTTTCAAATGTTCACTTCAATTTACGGTAGTAGGCGTTTTGCCGCTTGTGACCAGGGCTCTCACTGAGGGTTTTTTCCACCCAGATCTGATTTGTAGTCGACTTGGGTGTGTAGGTTTAATTATGAAAAATCGCGTTAAATCGCGTGTTTTTTAAGTGCTGTATTAATCAGCAACTTCAATGTGTTCAATAATATAATGATACTTTACAATACAGTGCACATGCGCACATCAGATGAGAAAGTACACATATTGGATGAAGCAGAACGTTTTAGGTCGGTTTCATATTCTCATATAAGACCATTGTCAGGGTTATATACAGTGGTGTGTTTAACGGAAGCAAGCGATGCACTTGCCTCGGGCCCCCCTCAAGGTATTTCGCGCATAAATATTCCTCATTTTTGGTGAAAAAAATATTATCCGCTCATTTAATATTTTCCGAACCACATCACAATTCAGTACTCTGCCTTCAAAGGGGCCCCCAAGAGCAACTGCAATGTGTAAGTAAGCTACTCTGCTTTCTAAGGGACCCCAACAACAACTGTAATGTGCAGGTACTCTGCTTTACAAGGGCACCCAACAACAACTGCATTGTGTACTTACTCTGCTTTCAAAGGGACCACAATAGCAACTGTAACGTCTAAGTCCTGCGCTTTCAAAGAGGCCCAGAATAGCAAATGTGATGTGTCAGTAGGCTCAATACGCTTTCAAAGGGGTCCCCAATAGCAACTGTAACGTGTAAAGTACCTTGCTTTCAAAGGGGCCCAACAACAACTGTAATGTATAAGTAGGATATAGTTTGCTTTCAAAAAGGCCCCCAACAGCAATTGTAATGTGTCAATACCTTGCTTTCAAAAGCAGTGGCGTAACTGACGGTGGAAAAGGGGGCGAGACGCCCCCCCTGGCAAGCTAAATACAAAACTGGCCGCCTTTAGTTGACATTTTGATATTTAGTATTCTTTAATTTGTTTCTTGTGCGTTTTTCGAGTGTTCTTTTTTTTTATCTTGTATGGACATCCACGACATCCAGAGATTCAGCAATAATTGTTAAGTCACAGCAGTGACCCACACCAAGCGAATCAATCGCAATTTATTGTGTAGTAAAGAAACTAGTTTCGTGTGGTGCACATCGTCAGTACTGCGCAAAAAGTTAAGCAAATAGAAAAACTACGTACTGTTGCTAATTTCAAAACTCAAAATTATAAAATTGAGCCCAATTAGAACGCTTCCACTAAACACAGCTACAAACTGTTAAACAAGCCACGATCGCAAACGGCTATTCAGCACACTGATTGACAGAAAAATCTCTCCGCGTTTTGATTGGTTTCTGTCTCAGGCAATCAAGTGGTTTAGAAGAGACCGTAACGTGCAGTGGAAAAAGCATAGAAAGACAACTTTGGTATCATCTCTTAACCTGTTTCTGAATTTTGGCTAGTGGGCCCCCCTACCTTGACCAGTGGGTCCCCTTCAGCTAAGCTTTGCCTCCCCTGGCTCAAACCCCTAAGGTACGCCACTGTTCAAAGGACCCCAAGTAACTGTAATGCATAAGCATTTTTCTTTCAAATGGCCCCGAACTTCACTGACTTCTCTTCCTTCATATTTCAACTGGGGGCCAAAGCTTTCTTTAGGGGACTAAGTGGTGGACTGAATTTTGGACCCTTGTGATAGCGTGCACTCTCCAATTGGGGGGTATGGATTGCGGCTGATAAGGCTCTGCCTGCAAGCGTTACGCAGCTCCAGTAGTTTTAGGCAAGCAATGCCAGTGTGAAGAGAGCCACATCAAAACTGAACTTATACCAATTGGTAGCGTTGGATGCCAAAGGAATCTGGCGAGCATGTTTCTCAGGAAAGTTTACCGAACGACAATAGCTCGAATCATGCTTGGCAGGCATGCAACAACGATGGGTAAACTAACTAACCTACGCTTTTTTGCAGTTTCTGCTAACAATTTGTGCACGCTTGTTCGTTGGAGCGTTACACGAAGATTCTAGTTACTGCAGGTTGGATAATGCAGCCATCAAGGATCGCAAACAGACTGTAAAATCGTTAGTGACGTTCGCTGAAAATGCTGTGTACCGCACTTTGGTTATATCGCGCGCGTTGCATGATTGATTTGGAATCTGCTCAGCATGCGTAGCAAGGAGCTGGAATTTGCAGATCCTTGCTATAACCAGAAACGCTAGAAAAGCAATGAAGGGCTCACTCGGCTGATAGCCTAGTTTCCAATAAAACTTGAGTCAAAAAATTCCCTCTTGCGGTTGGCGCCCAAAGCCAGGTAACCTGAGCAAAAATAGCCTAAAACTTACCCAACTTGTGACGTCATACACAAACAACCCGAAATCCAAAACTTTCTTTTTTTTTTCAATGCAAACTAGAAGATTTGCCGCATCTGTTGAGGGTTTCTACAGCTCTCTTGCGCAATCGGCGGGCGAGCTATGGTGCTGCCAAGTGATGGTAAAAAAGTGGGTCACGCCGGTCTTAAGAGTTAAAAACAACTCGGCGCCGAAGGTGTTAAGGTCTTGCATTGACGTCACATTGCAAGATTATGTCAGCATGAAGTTAAGCCGTCGCTCAGTTATATCAAAACCAGAAAAACAAAAGGCTTCAACACCGAGTTGCGTATTGCATATGCATACACCTGAAACAAAGCTTCAGTAACGATAATTCATTCTAGTTTTTTTAGGAAACTTCATGCTGTCCCGTCTTGCAATACGCACACAGTACTTGAGAGTATTGCTCTATAATATCCTCAAACTTTCAAATATTTAAACCAGCTAATATCTCAAGCAAATTAGCAGGTGGCTTGTGTTAATTGTAGCAATTCCTTTGCAAGAAAATAGCAAAAAACGTCTACAATGAAGCTAGTAAACCACGTTTCAATTGCGGAACAAAGAGAGTCTGGTTCTTGAAAGTTATGATATTTGATTTTACTTTTGGGTGTTTTCTCAATTGCGAAGCTCTTGGCAATAAAAGTTCAAGCTAACTACAAAAATTTTCTAACGTTGCGAAGGCCAGATTAGGCAGTTTCTCGAAAACTACTTCAAATTTATCTAAACCAATCTTATTTGAAAAACAATCGACATGTACTGTGGAAAGACATGATATCAAGTTTTTATAAAACTACACTTTTTGCGAGACTCTGTAAATTCTGTATTTTCAATAGATACCTTTCATTGTGCCTAACATTGGATCAAGACTTTTCTCAAAGAGTAAACGATTTGTTTCGAAGGCATTGCTAAAGAAAATAAAATGCATATTTTATTCTTCACGATTGTGCACGACAGTCCACGCAAATACTCTTACACTCTTCTGATCCAGCTAACAAGCTTTAGATATAAAATCATTCCATATGGATTTGGTGACATGATTTGAGCTTATGCAGATATTTCCTAAGAACAACAGGTCTCAAACAAACTTGTGGAAAAGATCACTAACAAAAACCTTGGGCACTGACCTATTTCTGATTATGATGTAAACTTCTCCCGAAGCATGCAAAAAGCAATATTTGGTGGAAATTATTTCCTTAAGAGTTTGGCACGTGATTCAACCAACCATGGTAACTTCATCACGAGGTGAGTACCGCTTCACCTGATTTTAGTAAGGCTTTGACTATTTTGTTTGCTCTTAGTCAGCTATTTAGAGTTTTCATATGAGAAGATAACTTTAACAAAAGTTTTGAATTTTTTCGCCGTCGGAAATATTCAACGAAACTTTTTGTTTTTACCCCTCTTTCCATTGCTACAATCTTATCTTGGGTATTATTCATGTAGGGCTTTGGTTGTGGCTTTTTGTCCGTGAGCGAATTACAGGCAAGGATGAATGCTGTTTCGGGAGTTGGCTCATGGTTTCCACTTTCTTCCGATGGGTTGCGGTGCTCGTCTAAATTTGCTGAACTACCTTGCAGCAAATGGTCTGCTGCGAACCTATCGCTTTTCTGAGTAGGTTCTTGGGAAGAATGTCTAGTGAATGTTCTTTTTTCGATTGAAGCTCCAGCTTTTCTGAAAAAAAATCTTGGGCGTGACAAGTCGCTTCTCCACGCGTTTGTTTTTAACACTGACGAATGTGAACGACCTTGACTAACTCCTGAGTTGATTTTGTTTAGCATCATCTTCGGATCTACAGAAGACTCACGTTGGTGCACAGGAAACTCCCTTACTTGAGCGCCTGCCGTCGTTGAACGACCTTTTTGAGCGATGCTCTTCGATTCTTTGTCTTGCGTAAGTACCGAGTTACGTGGTTTGAAGGTTTTTGACATCGACTGTCGGAGTTCATCAGCAGCCTTGGCTGTGGAACTACGCGAAGTGTTACCAGCAGAAGTTATTGCGTTCTGCTGTGATTCTGTTCGATCAAATGATGTTTCACCAGACACTCTTGACCACGTACTAAGATTGTTTGCTGCTTTTCTATCAAGTGCAACCGGTTGTGAAGAGTCTCTTGATTTTTTGCCTCCTTTTGCGAACTCCGAAGCAGCTGGGGGATATAGCCTACCTGCTCCCGAGGCTGGTAAGTGCTCGCCGATGTCTTTCAGGGAAAAGGAAGGATTGAGGCCAAACTGCCTTGAAAAGTTAGGTCTTTCATCAAAATCAAATGATGTTACAGACGTCTGGTGGTAACCTTCAAAGACTTTAACGGTTGGAAGAAAGCGCACTGAAAACTTCTTTTTTTCGTTCTTCACCTCGGATGATGAACCTTGTGCATCTTCTTTGTCCACCGAAGTGCCTTCGTTTTGGGATATAGTTTCTCGGAAGTCTTTTAAAGAAGATTTACGCCAGCGTTCATTGCTGTTAAGTAGCAGGCCCCATGGAAATGAGAATCTTTCTGGAGAAACACCACACAGATTGGCATTAGATACCTCCTCATCAAAAAGAACACCTTGATCTCTAAATGCAACTGCCTTCCGTTTCCAATCGCTTTCAGGCCACACTTTGTCTTTGCAAAATTCTTTTTTCGAAGCTATTTTACTTAAAATACTATATCTGGTCCTACTTTCATCTGAGGCCATTCCACAATGACTTACGAGATAGAACAGCGATCTATTTCACGAAAAAACAAACAACATCAGACTCCAATGCAACTCTTATTCCAGGAAACCAATATAGTATATGGATTTTGGTTTGCAATAACTTCCACTGTCGGTTTACAGTTTTCACGATTAGGCAATATCCAGTGGGCTTTAGGTGCTTCTTGCAGCAGTATTGCCTAATACTGCTATTGTTTCGTAATAGAAAGGAAGGACATTGTTTTTCCAGGTGTACTTGGCTTTTTTATAATAGTCAAATTTAACTCTCATATTACAAAAGTGGTGAGTGAATCAAACATTAAATGAATTGCTGGGATTCGGAGTGTGAAAAATTCCACCATGAGCAAACCAGGAGTGGACTTGTATTACACCACGATGGTAGACCCCTGCTGTTTTGCTCTGAAATTAAATTAAATTCCTTGAGACAGTTTTGGACAGAATGCTGACATGCCGTTGACACCTCCGCAGTCAAAATCGCAAACATTAACATCTCGCGTCGAACTTCTGAGACAGCTTGCTGGAACGGATGCTGCACTGAAGCAGCAATGCTGCGCACAGCCGGGTTCGAAAACTGCCACAATGGGTGGGTTTTAAAACTGCAAAAAACGCTTTTCTAACGGTATCTCATGATTCAGCTTTAACATGTACACACGAGACCTGGCTCATTCTGCTGCCCAGAGGAACAAAAAGCAGATCGTATTGTCCACAACACCAACCGCCAAATGATGCGGTCTGTCGGATTTAGATGATGAAAACCATCAAATGGTTGCTTAACACACGACTTACTTGCCTGCATGGTATGTGAAAGATTGACTCGACCCCAAAACGAACAAATCTCAACGAAAATTTACAGAGTCTTTTAATAAGTATAGTGACCTTCTGGAGCTCTGTGCTTTCACTTATCTGCTTCAGACCGCAAGAGGGACAACACTTTTAAGTTATGCCTATCTTCCCCTTCCCATCTTATTGTGTTTTCGTATACGCCTTGGTCGATCTGCCATGACAATAGCATAAGTTCAACATTTTTTAGTGATTTGTGAAGGAAGTGGGCAATTTCCTTAAGAGCTGGTTTGTTTTTTATTCAAAACAACTAAACTTGTATTCACCTTGCCTAACAGCATTTGCTTTTCACTGAAAGCAAGTGCAAGTAGTATTAGTCGAGACCTGAGCTTTCAAGACAGGGGCCGGATTCAAACGTCGAGCCTCAGGTTTTGTCAAAAAAGTAGAAGCAAACCTGTCACTTGAACGTTCGAGACGAGAGCAGAAAAATATTCTGCATAGAATTGATACCTCTTTCAGATTGAAAAGCTTCAAATTTTTTTCAGCGGTTGTTGCGTTTTCTTGGTGACAAGAATCCGAAACATGAAGTTCACAGTTTGTCCCAAGCCAGCACCAGACAAACGTCGCAAGGAACAGGTTNAACTGCTTCCGGCTTTACATTTAAACAATCCGTATTTAAATCTAAGCCTTGCATTAAAGTGAAATATCGTGCAAAACNTCATGTCTAAATGAAATGTTCGAAGTCTCGAAGCAAAGGACTCGAGGCGAGATGGGCAAATGCTTTTCCTATGACCATGACGCAATAATGTTTCTTTTTGATACTGCAGAATTACTCTATCAGTTGGAAATACCTTACTGAATGACTGAAGTAACTTTCGTAAAAACTGTAGCTTTGCAATTGCATCAGACAATTCAAAATACGACATATTTTTGAAGTTTTGAAAAAAAATATTGATTGTAAGATCTTTGGGTAAACTAAGTTGGGTGTAATTTTTTTCTGAGGCTCCTTTGGCCTTGTGGAAAAAATAAGAGTCGGTGCTTCAGATATATTATGAACATATATTTTTTATGCAATTGTGTGCCATGTCCACTATCGAACTACTGTACAGTATAATAATGGCGGACATTGAAATTGTTTAATTAAATGAAAAAGTGAAATATCTAAGGAATTACAAAAAGAAAATGTAAGTTTTGCATAGAGAAGATTTTTTTCAGAATCTATGTTACTTACACTGCACACTTACTTTCGCTGCTACAGCTCATGCTTTCACATCAATATACAACTACACGTACGCCCTGTTTATATTTCTTTATTGATTTTAGGTGGGGAACCCTTATAAATCTTACCCGACAGAACTGAATGTCTTATAATTTTACATACTACTTATTTTCTTGAAAGAAAGGATTGGTAACATTTGCATAGTCACAGAGTACTAAAATTACTGGGAAAAGTTTTTACTCACGAAGCACGCTTTAGCGCAAAAAATGAAAAGTTTGCTTTCATTAACGTTTTGCTTCCATTATGTGTGATGGAGGTCTGTCAACAGAAGCAAGAAGTTAATTTTTAACATTTATATAGTAAAGTTTAGACCTGCAAAGAGACCTACTGGGATAGAGCGCGTGCCAACGAAGCTGGTACGCCAAATTCGAATCCCTGGACCCCGGTCGGGTCATACCGCAGAATTGAAAAACGGTACTTGCGGCCTGTCCAACCTCCCGCTCGGCGTTACAGATGGAGGGATGCAAGGGGAGGCTTCACGTATCGGTGCTGCCATTGGCCTACAGTACACCATTCACTGCGAAAGTAGCCGCGTGGTCAACGGCGCAGAATAACTGGAGATGAGCGCCAACAGACTACACCTGGCACTGCAAAGTGACTATAATGAGACTTTCTTTTCTTGTTGATGAAGTTTTCTTTTTGACGCATTGATTTTAGTTATGAAAAATGTAAACTTTGTGAGAACGTATAATGGATACATCAAAAACGTAAGCATGAACTTTTTTAAAAATAGAAAGCAGATTGATGGGTTTTAAAATTGCAATAAAGTGCTTTTGCCTGCAGGTGTTCCAATTAATTTAACCTTAAGCTTTATACTATTTCAAAGTACATGTCCTTATAACATTGATAGAAAAAATGAGTTTTTACACGTGGATAATAAAAAAACACATAGCTAGGCATACCATACGTCCCGTTTTAGCCGGGACAGGCCCGGTTTAAAGGCTTTGTCCCGGCCTCCCGGTCAGTCAACAAAAACCTCCCGGTTTGGCATTTAGTCAGCCATCATGAAATGCATGTGGTTTGATAACAGAAGCAGAATGTGAAAGCCCTTACCATCTGTAAAATTAATACTGACTTTTCCTGCTCTGATTTTTACGAGAAAATAAAATCGAACAAAGACTTCTTGAAGAAAGTATTGTCTACTGTCTACTCTACAGANAGTGTGATTGGGCGAATGTGTAAATTTATAAATGCTTACACATTGTTTTGTTTCTCAGGACAATGTATTATTTTAATTTTTNTTGGTGTCTTTACAATAGGAATCCAAAATAGCTACATGCTCCAACTAAGATATGAACACCATTTATCTGATAAGGCTCGTTGTTCTGAAGCGTCCAGGTTTTTAATCACAAAAATATGGTATGTCTACACATAGCCTACTACGAATGCNNCAAATTTGCGAAAAGACTGCTCAACGTATTCAAACAAAGTTAATCATTTTTCAAGTTATGGGTTAAAGNCGGAGTCACTGGAGAAAATAATTTATTTTCTTAATTTCGTGTAAATACTAATGAAAATGNCAGTTGNCTTGGAAGAATTTTACCANTCGTTTAAAAAACGTTGAAACTGATTTTTGAAAAATAAACTTTTTACGCAAAAATTATGGAAGAAATTTGGCTTAACCGATAACTCCGGCAAAGAAAGTACAATAATTGGTACTCAGCAAGCACTGGTTATGAAATTATGACGATTTTAGTGTCCAATATGTTTAATTACTTAACCTCTTCTTTTGACCACTTTTTACAGCTTTGCATGAAAAAATATAACATTCTTTTTTGTTTGGTTATAATCACCGATGAATTATATGTCATTGCAGTAACTTTCCATTTGTAGTATTTTAAACGTTATGGACAAAGCTACTTATTCAATAGTCGCTTTAAAATCGACAAAATCCTTTACGTTTTGACTACGGCGATGTGAGTAAGTTATAGTCGATAAGGACGCATAGCAGCTCTGCAACCAGATGCCCTCCAAAATATTTCAAAAACATTTTGAAAGCGTCAATAAGTTTTTCGTTTATGCCCCCGCAAATTTCAGCTGATTGCTGCCCTGACTCATAATAGAATTGTTGTCAAAACTATTGTTTTAAATTATTGCGTACAAGCCTACTATGCAACGCGCCTTGCAAAATACCACAGCCTTGCTGCCAGTGAAGTGTATTGCCAACTCTCTTTAAGCGATACTGTGGCATGCTTTCCTGTTCATCTTCGAGACCTCGTCCGGTCCGAATGACCTGTTCTTG
>JGI24021J15306_10007268_pt1 | contig 13472 bp, 9 predicted proteins | sample Ectturendosymbi1_FD_15306 | JGI IMG/M metagenome (IMG submission 15306) | reverse complement strand
CGGGCCGCGGCCCGGTGGTTGCCGACCACTGTTTTAGCTGATATCGTTCTGTTTCTCATTAGAAACCTTCTGTTCTCTCTCTGCAGCTACCTTGCGCTCTGTCACAACCGACCTCGTCTTGCTATAGCAGACTAGCAGTTCCTTGCAAACTGTTCCCTAGTTCTGCAGATACACTTATACGCCGAACAAAAGTTTACGAACCACGTACCAAAAGTTTCTTTAAACAACTTATCGTAGTAAATGAGTCTACGTCTAGACACGACGTTGAAATTATGCGAAGTACGGGGTGAAAGCTGCAGTTTTGCAGATTTTTCGTTTATGACCAAACACATGTTGCTATTTACCTTATACTTACGACTACTTCGCGAATGTGTTATTTTGCCAATAGGCAAGAACTTACCAATCACTTTTGCGGGGCGTGACCTACTGACCCAGAACTTAGTTAAATTTTTTAGCTTTGTGCAAATGACGTAATAAACAAGCTGCTAAAATTACGAGATGTCTTCATGCAAAATAAACGATAGTAGGAGAAACTGCAAAAGAGTCCATAGCAATATCAATTTTTTCAAAGAACCAATTAACATAAAACAAACAATTGATATTCATTGCGGAGTGCNCTTNTAACGGGGGCACGGAATAATTACCTCTTTTACAGNCCCCATTTCATCCGNNACTATAGTTATGTNCNNGNTCGGTTATGAACAGGCCTGTTTTCAACGGACACCGCTTTGACTGACTGTANTACAGGCTGAAAAGAAGCACTGCCCGAGGCTTGTTGCATGGATAGCTTTTGAAGACGTAGCAGCCACCGGTTGCATANACAGCAGTCGACGTTGAATAGACTAAGNCGGCTGCTGAACTTCAAAGTATCTGCATTGTCCTTGATAATGACAGTAAATTGTCTAGATCAGGAATAGGAGCGTAGCAGCTTCTGATCCAACTTGAAGGCAACTCAGGAGTTAGCTGCATGTCACAACGGTCTGACCTAGTAAGGGAGGTTGCTGTTGGTATGTGCAGCTCATCAGTGGTTGTAGAATCAGAAGTAAAGCGCGATTCCATAATGCAGCAGCTATTTAAATAAAGTTCAACACTTCTATAACTACGCGTTTTTAACCTGGAAAGAAAAGCGTCAGTAACTTAAAATGCTCAAAGAAACGATTCAAATGCGTACAGCAAATCATAGTACAACAGGAAACGTCAATACGACATTGCAGTGTAACCATTGTAAAATTACTATTTTGACAAAACGTCTTCTTTGCTTAGTAGACGCAACAACTGTAAGTTTGACAAACAGTGTTGTTCACCTGCTCAGCATATGAAGTTATCAGCAGTGAAACTGATACAACATTTAACAGTCGGATGATTAAAGTCAAGATGTACTGCAGAGCATTGCCTAGTTTCAACTTGTTCGATGGCTTTTTTTAGAATGCTACTAAAAATATTGTTGTACGTTTTGCGTTTAAGCGTCAGTGTCAGGAATATGTTGATCCTCTTGCAATCGGCAAGTAACGCATCTCAGGTTTCGAAGCTGACACAGCATAAAGCGGTAATGGTAAAGTCACAGTCACAGCTGTGACCAACACCGAGCGAATCAATCGCAATTTATTGCGCAAGGAAACTAGTTTCGTGTGTTACACATCTTCAGTCCTTATCCAAAATGATTCTGAAAGGAAGGATGTGCGCATTGTACGCAATCCTCCTACTCTTTTTCTGCTTGATGTTGAGAAAAGTCGTGATGTTTACTTTCTACGACACATCACGAGCTTTGCAAGTAAGCGGATGTTGAGCAATTGTGCAATTAGGTGTAAAGTTTTGCGGGCTTTGTGCGCCACTCTGACATACCTTGAAATAAAACAAGGATTTGATCATTTATTTAGTTGATAAGGGTCGTTAGTGTGATAAAGAACTTATTGACTTATTGGCCGTGCAAGATTACGGACCAGAACGTTCAAACTGAAACAAAGCAAAATAATTTTAAATTTTGCAAAATGTGATTTTAACGAAAGATTATAGTGACTTCTGTATGTTTTTCGTAAGGTTTCTTTTGCTTGGCCATCTCCGAAAATTTTGCCTGGCCGTAGTTTTACACTGCAGTGGTTCATACCCTTTCCAACTTGGCCAGAGACCCATATTCCTAAAGACATTGACTTGAAAACTCCCGTCTGGGATGATGTCATCAGGAAAAGTTGTGGTCATTGCTGTTTGTGGATCTGGGATCTGGGGGTTAAAAGCAAATAATTTGGTATTCCTTCAGGAGACCCTTTTTCACAAGGGGTCCCGATGAGAATCACTGTTTTGCAGTGCACTTTAATAATCGCAGTTAGGAAACGCTGACTTTTTGTGAAGTACGCAATAAACCAAAACTCCCCCTCTTCTTTTTCACTGAAATATTTGCTTCAGCATCGTTTTTTTACGTCGAAGCGCATGTTGCAGACATTATTTTTTATTTTTTTATTGTCGGCGAGGAACCTATTGTTATATACTGTAATTGACATTTTGTTTGTGTCGTGTGCATTTGTTTGGGAGTGGTGCAATCAGATGACTTTTTATGGTTCGTGGAGAGTGACGCGCGCTCTTCGCTTCAGGGTACACGCTGAACGGTGAGATAGGATTATCTAACACTTGAAATTTGTTTTTGCATCATCTGTGTCGGTCAATTCTGAAATGCACAACAAACAACAACCCAATTAGGCCAACCTACGGCAGATGAAAGCAACGCTAACAATAGCTGATGAGAAGCAATCAACTCCGATTAGGGTAATGTGCCTTATGGACATTTTGAAAAAACTCAAAGAAAATCAGAAGAATTATTATTAAAACCTAATTGACGCAAAAACGTTACAGTGGTTTTCGCCTATGCCACAGTATAATTTTGCACAGCAACAACAAAAGGTGATTACTACTCAAAGGGCCATTGCTATATTCTGCGTTTCAAGGGTGAAGCGTGTTAGCTTCATGCACCTGCGTCTTTACGCATTCCAACATTTCTTTATACACTTTTTAGTACATTGTACCGAAGTACACTATTTCAGCGTGATATCATTTACATGGATTCACATGAACTTTCGTATTTGTAATAAAAGCTTTGTATTAATGATCAAGTCTTTTTCTCAAACCTCAACATTTTCGTTGCTGACTTTGCTCCTGGAGAAGGTCTACCACGATAATGATTTTGTGGAAACCTATTGAAAATTATTATGTACTCACACTAAAATTATAAAGTTGTTATAAAATTATAACTGTACGTTGTAAAACCATTATTATGCGTAGAATTATTATGGACAATTTAGGTTTCGCTATAAAAATTTGCGATTGTTGCAGCGAACACAACCCAATTAGGCCAACTCAATGTCAGCTGAATGCAACGCTAACCATAGCTGTTGAGAAGCAATTCACTCCAATTAGAATGACGTATCTTTCGGACATTTTGACTTTTGAAATGTTTCGTGTGGCCGGTACTCATGTACGGCTGTGAAATCTGGACACTAACAACGAAGACCAGAAAAAACAGAGAAGCAGCGTAAATGTGGTTCTACCACAGAATTCTCCGCATTCCATCAACAGCGCACCAAAATATTGTGCCAGTCCTTCAAAGAATGGGACAAGAACGTAAATTGCTTTGTTGTATAGAACAAAGACTGCTCAGATTTTTGGGACATGTTATACGCAAGAGAGAACTTGAAGATCTCGCTCTAAGTCAGCTATGCCTAAACCAAATGATTTACTGAGCCAAAAGTCATGTCACTATCTCAACCAGGGCCGCATATTTTATGACATATTAATGAGCGCCGCACATGGAATGGCTTACTTTGATTTTAGCAAACTAATTTAGCTTAACCTAATGTACTGCAAGAGTTCGAATCGTAACTACAATGGTACCAGACGTGATGAAATGGCACTTAGGACAACCTGCATCGAACGTGCAAATTAAATATTATCAATGACAGGTTGTTAGTGTGTAGACTACTTTTACTACAACGAAAACCTAAACTGGGTCGCACAAAACCTTCGACTGGGCATGCGGCCGGCGGACCGCGGGTTGGACACGGCTGCTCTAAGTGGTAGAATCCCAGGAAAACGCGCAAGTGGTGCCCAGCGTTTTACTTTCATCCATAACTTTAAGGCTTTATGTAAAAATCCTGGGAAGTTACGGGAGACTGCACGTAATAGACCACAATGGGAAAACATCATAGTGCATCGAGGGCTGGATCAGCCATGATACCGAGAGAAAGAGAGATAAATATTTGCAGCAGTGGAGTTGGAGGATTGATTATTCTAAATGGTGTTTTGTTTGTTTCTCCAATCAAAGTATAGGACTTGAATAAAAAGCTTGAGAGGCTGTTGCAAAATCATGTAACCTAACAAATGTTTTCGTTTTCTACCGTCCTGTTCAAAATCGAGAGGTGAAGCACTCATTTAACAGTTTAAACCGATGAAAATATTCTCTGAAGTGATTTTATTGTAATACGTAGTAAACCAAGTAGCGTTTTCGTTAACACGTGATATCATTTTTGTAACATTTCAGCATTTTTGTGGCAGCAACTAGAGTTACTGGCAAATGTCACCACATTTTTACAATTAATTTGTTGACAGCTATTGTTCTCGGCTTGCTGGTTTTATATTTAATAGTCTTGGCGCATTAACACATCTACGTATTTTTGCACGTTTTCTCCTATCAGGAGTTTTCTTCTCGTTTTGTACACTTACTTTTTCAGTGACAATTCCATTCGTATTCGGTGTAATTCAGCTCGACCTGAATTACTTAAAATTCTTCTGGCAGATACCCGCAAGCGATTTTCGAAAAAGCATCGGAATTGATGTTGCCATTGATAAGACTTCCGCGAACGTCTGCCAGTACTTCAACCGGTCGAGTCGCAATCGCTCTGACAAAAAACACGTGCATCGGGTGGGTAGGCATTTCCAACTGATGCATTCCTAAGCGTTTAAGGTTTAAAAGTGAGACAATGCATTTTAATGAAGTACCAAGTGTTATAAAGCTACAAAAGAGGTTGTTTCAATTTCAATCTAATAAACATTTGTGCCAATGGCCCCGGATTTGAGCGAAATTAAGACAACGACATAGATTCAAATCCTGTTTTTAACATTTACTGTACGTGTAAGCAACATCACCGATAAGCATCGAACACTTCAACTCGAAATTGTTCACCTACAAAAGATTGTTCAATTCACGTGCAAAAACAACACCTGTTCCAAACCACTCTACAGTACTTCTGGAAGCTTTCATTCAGAAGATGAACTTCAGTGCTATGGCCTTGATCAACTAGAGCAGGGGTTCTCAACCTCTTTTCTCCCGTTTACCCCTTGCCAGCTCCCAAACACAAACTTTACCCCCTGTTTTGTTTACCTACTAGCGCTGTAAAAAATGTACAACAGCATCATTATATTTACCCCCAGGATAGATACAACTTGCCCCCAAGGGGTAAATTTACCCCCGGTTGAGAACCCCTGAACTAGAGTCAAGAAAGGCCCTGAGAATGGATTCTGCTTTCCATTGCTGTGTACTCTTTTCCAGGCCTTTACTTGTCAAGAAATTGTTACTTTATACATTCTTAAATCATTTTTGTGGCGGAATTTGTGGCAGAAAAGATGCTAAAAATATCGTCCACTCTCCCCTGTTAAGAAAGGTGACTGCCGAATAACCTCCCTTTGCTGTAGACTAAACGCAAGGTCTCTTCTACACAATTGTGCCCTCAGCAAAGCCTTCCCGTGTAACCCCTGATATCGTAAAAGTTGCTGTGCAAATGGCGTGACCGTTTTTCCTAGAGATATAATTTGGGCAGTATGAAATGCGAAAAAAGCAATTAAGAACCATCGCGCATCGGTCGCCCGCCTGCGTGATCAAGGACCACGTTCTGGTTTCAAGCAGAGGGGCCAGTTAGAAAAATTCGAGACAGTCTCCCCCATCAGTTATCCACAAGTGGAGGCTCCAAGTTGCGCTGGTTACGCGTCTGCGGAGGCAAATGAGGGCAGCACAAAGTGCTTCCACTCTGGCACTCTGGCACAAAGTGCTTTCCACGTAAACGGCAAGCTTGCCTTAAGCTGGTAATCGGAAGCAAGAGCATCACTTCAGTCACAGGAAAAGAACAAATGGTCACATGGCCGTAGGAGTGAGTCGCGAGCGTAGAGGTTTGTAGATGTTAATGATCTTGTATCCTGCAACGTCTACGCACAACCACTCAGTCTCTGATTGTTCTGGAGACTTATCGACCAGTGAGTCAGTGACCATTCCAACCGCTCATGGACAAACATGGCAAGGCCGTGGTTCCTGCTCAGGACTAGTGTTTCCAACCAGGGTTTACCCGAACCCGAAACCCGTTTTTTTTGGCTATTTTCTACCACCCGAAACCCGGGGTTCTTTGACTAAAAAAAACGGATATTTTGAAAGATCTGAAATTGCTGTTGCAATCAAATATTAGTCATTCTGATATCTATTTGTTCGATAAACACAATGCTATCGTTACGTTATAATTAACAGCTAGCTTTTTAATCTTTTCGCTAGCCTAGTAAGTACGGTACTGCTATGAGTTCTTTTAATAGTTAGGCTATAGGATAAGCTACTGCGGTTCTAGTTGGTTCATTTACAAGCATGGCAGACAGTCGGCTTGAAGACGTTAGTGATCGAAGAAAATCGGAAGTTTGGAGTCACTTCTTATCAAACAGGGCTCAGGAAACAGCAGAGTGCAACTTGTGCTCCGTTATATTAAAAGCAGGAGGTTCTAGCACCAAAAGTTTGATTAAACACTTAAAATCAATGCATAGAATCTATGTGAAAATATACTATGAAGCAGTTTCTGAAGATGCAAAACTCAAATCGAAAGTTGTACGTATCAAGGGTTACTTAAGAATGAGAAGGAGTCCCTCAGCAAAGTCATAGCTCGGTTAGTGTCCGTCGATGGTTTGACTTTCAATCAAATTGCAAACAGTTCTCTTATCAGACCAGCTTTCAAAGCCGATGGTTATTTTCTGCCCACTAGTCCCCAAAACATCCGTGATCACTTCATGAAAGAGTTTGAAAAGACCCTCAGGATTGTCAGCGAAAAAGTTGGCACCATCACGAAGAATGGATGCCGTTTTTCAATCAGTTTCGATGAGGCAGCTTCAGTCAGGAATCGCCGATACATGAATCTCTATCTGCATCACGAACAGAGCTTTCAGTCTCTTGGTATGGTTCGTGTTAAAGGTAGCATGAAGACTGAAAAACCAATCAAGCTTGTTCGAGAAAGACTTTCAAAGTTTAATCTTAACTTGGACACGGTCATTGTGAGCACGGTCACCGACGGGGCTAGTGTTGTGATGAAATTCGGTCGAGACACAAGACCTTTGCACATTGCTTGCTTAGCTCATGCAATTCATTTTTGTGTTTGTGATGTATTATACAAAGAGAAGCGAAAGAATAACGATTGTAATGATCAAAACAATACTGCCAGGGATACTGAGGAAGAAGAGAGTAATGAAGCTGAAAGTGAAACTGCTGAGGACAACCTAGTCGATGAACAGCCAATTGTGGTTTTGCATTCTGAGTTTCGGACTATCGTTGCAAAGATCCGCAAGACGGTGAAACTGTTCACAATGTCTGCAGTGCGCAACGATGACAATCTGCAACCTCAAAGTATTGCTACTTTTGAAAAAGAGAAAGCTATTTTCTTTGATTGCAAAACTCGGTGGAATAGTTTGCTCAAAATGCTTCGTCGTTTTTATGAGCTACGCAAGGAAATAAAAGTAGCAATGATGCAGCTGGAGCAAGAGTTTGAGTTTTCTAATGATGAATTGGAGAGGATACAAGAGCTTTGTGAAGCCCTTGCTCCAATTGAAATGGTCGTCGAGTACCTTTGTACAGAAAATGCTGTCCTGCTATTGGCTAAAAAAGTAGTGATGTTCACACTGAAGAAGCTAAGAGAACAGTGTGCAGAGATGAGTAAGATCTTGCAGGAGCAGTTTGAGATACGTGTGCAAGCAAGACGAAACCATGAACTGATTCACTCATTGCAGTATTTGAGGTCTCCGGATTACCTGAATGAGTATCAGGACCACTTTGGAAACAAAATAAGAAGGTCCAAAGTTGCAGTTTTGGCAACGTTTCTTTTGGAAAGACTCTATCCACAGAGTTTTTACAATCGTGTGGAAGTGGATCAAGGTGCTGAAGTTGAACTCCATACATCTTATGCTGAAGATGGTCAAATCGAGAAAGAGCCCAAAAATATGACTCTTTCGGAGGAGTTTGCCTCATTTTTGGAGAGTGAAGACCACACAACTATTCCGGCGCAGGAAGAGATCCAATAACAAGTTGTGAACAAAGAAATCAGTCTTTTTGAGGCAACGAAAAACAGACCTGATAACCTTGAAAAATTGTACCATGCACTATTTACAATCAAGCCCACATCAGTGGAGCTGGAGAGGGCTTATTCAACCATGGGACTATTTGTTAGAAAACTTAGAAACAGACTGAATGATGAGAGTATCAAAGCTTTGATATTCATGCGTCAGTTTTGTAAAAGTCAGTAAGAACTGTGCAATTCGTTAATAAATTACGCATTGAACAACAGTAGTAATTTCGAAGTTACATTGTTTCTATCGAGCAAAATCATACTTATTTTAAAACCCGAAAAAGCGGGTTTTTTCTCAACTACCCGAAACCCGGGTTTCAAAATTTCGACCCGAATTGGAAACACTACTCAGGACTGACCCAGCTAGTGGAACGTTGGGAATCACTAGCTTGTCTGCAGTAGTGCAGTGGGTCTCCTGTAGGACGATGATGAAAGCCTTGTTCTTATAGGCTAGCTGCTCAATAATAGATATCTTGTCTGCAGAAAGCTCCTCGGTGCTCAGCTGGAGTATGTTGGTTCGTGGGTCTTCGACTGCAGTTCTGCTGTCGCGCCCTGAGAAGAGCGCTTTAGGACCCAGCCCATGCCGAACACGTCCAGCGCGGGTAGCAGTGGTTGCTCTCGTATTGACAGGTTTAGTTGACATTAGTAGCGAATGTCGTACAGGAGGGCCACGTGAAGGCACCTCTCATCCTCCCACAATGCCAGCTGAATTGCTCCCAAGACCAGCATTGGTCTGGGTTTACTCCCTTAGTACTGGTGTCAGACGGTTCTACTTCAGCACATGCACATGGAGTGCTGCTCCATCCGCAGCTTGCAAGTGTGGCGGTGCAGAACAAAGCGCCGATCTTATACAGCTTCCTGGGGGTGTCCCACATCCCAACTCCTGGACCTTAGGTCTGGTCTGACTGTTTTAGATGATGAAACTATACACTGGTTGTACAAAGAATGTCCTGAAGACTAAATTGTTTGAATGGTATGTTCAAAGAAGGCAGAAAAAATACCTTTGTCATTGTCGTTGGTTGACCAACTTTTTTTCATGTTAAGTAATCATTGCTTGCAAGTTTCAGCTAATTGTGGACATTTTATAATCTCTATCAGGTTATTTTCTGGCGATTGAAAATTATTAGAAAGACCCGACGTTTGATTGCACTGGTGTCGATTCAACATGAGACAAATCTGGCTTTTCTGTTTCATGTTGTTTTATACACGTCAAAAGTTTCCATTAGCCTATCTATTAATTGACAACACCATGAAGAATTTCGTTCAATCCATTTACAGTTGGTAACCTCATTAATCGATTACCTCAAAAAATTAAAATTTGCAACTCTTGGCCTAACGTAACGCACATTTTTGTTTGTAGATTCGCAAAATCAAGACTGGAGGAAATTGTCTTGTCCATCAAACTGGAGATCCACTTGAAAGAGACAAGCACATCACACCTCCCATAGCACCTGGACTGACGATTGGGGAGTCCAGTAGTAAACGACGTCTTCCAAAGGTAGGCAACTGTGCTCCGAAAACGGTGAATAGAAGTTGCCTATCCTAAAAATATTCGCTGCATTATTCGTAAACTGTGATAAACACGATCTCAAATATAAAGAACAATTGTATTTCAAGTACAAAGCTTTCTCTGTTTCCTTCGTATCTTAAACATCCTTCAGATGCTTCTTTTCGGTTAGCCGTGTTTAGGAAAAGGAAAGTTTTATATGGTTGGTAAACGCGAAGCATATGATGAAATGTTTTGAAATTTACCTAGCTTCACTCTATATTCAAACACAAATAAACCACAATTTGCGAGATTGTGTGTGTTGTTTACTTGTTTCACACCTTAAATAATATTTCCAAGAAAGTGTGATTGACTGGCTTTCTAAGAATGGCTTATTACGAATTTATCAATTGAGATTTAACATTTATAGCCCCCATAAAGATAGCATTTGGCTGAATTGTTTAACTTCAACGTCTAGGGTCAATGCCTTGAATGTTAGAAATATTTTCAGTTTCATTCGGCTGCTCTCTTGAACAAAACAAACCTAAACGCACTCGCAAAAAACGTCTGTAGTGAGGATCTAGCCTGATCACAAGCTACAGTAGAGCATCACCTTTTCGAAAAATATTTTCTACCTTGCCACACTGTCGGATGAGGTTATGTTCCAGATGCATTGCCATATACCGTTAACCTTTTTCTAGTTGATCGTGATCGGAAGCAGGAAATGTGGAACAGCAGCTTTTCGACGGTTTTTCAAACTACATCCCGATGTGCATTCGTCTTTTCAGACTGAACCTCACTTTTTTGACGTTGATGAAAATTTCTGCAATGGAGTTGATTTCTACAAGTAAACTACTGAAAGTGCAACAATAGCATGCGAAACAATTACGAATGCTTGGCATGGTTTGGAGCCATGGGCATCGGAATAATTTATCTAGGGGGCCATCAATGGATTTTTCCAGAGTTGGCCGAACATTTTACCAACCTGAAACTAAGAGAAAAACACTTTTCTACTAAAAAGATAATATAAAATCTCAAATTTTAAAATCCAGGGGTCCGTGGCCCCCTTCCTCCTTCCGACGCCCATGTTCAGAGTTATTTTTATATCAACGCGCCACTTATTTTCGGTTTATAGTGTTTCTTAGGTCAATCCCTGATATAAGACGCATATTTGACATGATTCGGGGGATAATGCTCAACAAGTGCAAAATAGACTTGCTTTATAGCATGTTATCTGATGGTGCGGCCGAAAAGCATTCAGACGTCAAGAAAATATCTGTCAAGTATTATAACTCCTTCCATCCTTTTCCCATCAAAACATTCAGTTTGCAAACTCATTGTGGTAAAGCAGAAATAGAGTATTTTCAGTCAACTCCTTCAAAAATAAGCAAGGTTCCAACAAATCGCTTGAGGTTTGCAAATTTGCCAGAGCATAACTTGTGCAGTTTGTTGTAGATTTGTTCGCGTATTACGTCGTGATACAGTGATATTTTCACAAGTATCAACAACGCATTGACGATAGCGAAATTGATTGCACACGGGCAACAACTTAGTGGGCAACTGTGACACCAAAATGTGTAGGCTATTCGAAAAAAGGTCCACTTGCCCAGTACGTGATAGCTGGAGCATTTTTCAAAAAAATTGCTGGGCGATTCGAATTCACTAATCAAGCCACTGCTTGCAAATTGGGAATTAATAAAAGCTATTTTGTTTGCATGAATCATGTGAAGAATCAAGAATCATCTAATTTGTAGTACAGAACCCGCCCATCAAGTGTCATGCATTTATTCACGGAAATCATGTTTTGCATACACAGCAACTTTCCACTACAGTAGAGAGATTGAAAATGGGAAGGGTAAATAGTCCTTTCGAACTTTCCGTGTGCTTCCAAAATGCATAGGGTCAATACAGTCAAAAATTATCCATGTCTTAGTTCTATTCAGGAATGGCATTGCTCCTTGACCACTAGCTTGAACGTTGTCCAAAGGCATATCATTTTTTCTGTAAAATGTGGATTTGTAAAACAACTGTAGTTTTCCAATATTCTCTTCTCCGTAGGATATTTTAAGACGTTTCTTGGGAGATACGGACCAACGTTTCTGTATCAAAATCTTTGCGTATCCCGCAGACGCTCAAGATATACAAAATTTTAAGTAAATTCAACAAACACAAACCGTCAACAAGAGTAGGAAATAGTAACTGATAGAAAAAAAGTTTCCTTATCAAAACGTTGTCACAATCTAACTTCCTAAAGGATTGCCGTATGTAAGGTCTCTTCTTCAAAAGTTATCTAACATTCCTCTATTTCCTTAACACCCCATCTCCTGTTTATGCTTTGTCGCTGTTCTTATGTATACAAACAATGAGAAATTTGCAATAATTTTTAATGATGGCGATATGTCGTTGAAAGTTTTCGAGAAAATTGAATCACTATTATTGTTTTTTTGATGTCATTTTGTTTAGTGTTCTTTTCGGGAAAGTTAGGGGAAATTTGGGCAAAAATCCTTCGCACCCTCAAAAATTTGCCTGCTCCTACACCAATGAAGTACCCAGAAATCTCCGGGTTTAAATAGAAATTTGTTCTTTTTAATTTTGGAATCGTCCCTGGTTGATGCGCCGCAGAACACATGATCCTATTCCCACAGTTCTCACATGAATGTGCAAAAACAAAATTGTAAAACCCAACATTTTTTTATCAAGCTGGAGAACGTCCTGAACTTGAATTTCCTGAAAAGAAGTAGCATCCCCACAATCAAATTCTCTGTTTTTCGAGTTGAGCAAGATCAAAGAAGTATTTCAGCTCTTTAAAAAGGTTGTCTTTTAGGCTAACAACATTTTAATTAGTCAAAAATATTTTGGACTTTGTGGTCATTATTCACGACATTTGTTGTTGATATATAAGTTCATTTCGGAACTTTGCCTATGATTTCATTTTGAAAATTGAGATGTTTGAAACGTTTGAGTGATAGAGTGATATTCTTATATCCAAGATTTATTTATAGCTTTTGAAAGCAATGCATATAGCGAAAACGCACCGTTCGAAATGATGGTGTTCATGGGTCAAGGTATGAAACATCTTATTCTGAAGAGAAAGTTGAGAAAAACATTAAGCATAAGCCGGTGTAATAAGAAAACAGCTACTATCCCAAATCAGCAGCCTTTAACATGCGAAACAAGATGAATGTCCAGTTGGCCCTGTTTCAAAATTTCCTGAAACTTCATGAACATGAAAGCATCATGCTGTCTTATCGTCAAGGCTACAATACGATCCTTATTTGTAATATTTTGCATTATTATCAAGGGGACTGTCTTCGAAAACTTCATTGTGGTTACTGCTTACTTCTAAGAAATTTACCTACTTTGGACTTGCGTCCTTATTTTATCGTATTATTAGCAATAACGTCAGAGATCGACTTGAAGCAACAAATGATTTAGAATTTTATTCCTACTTTCCCGGCCAAAAGTTTAGGACCACCACGAAAAACGTGAACTTTTTGTGTTGACAGGTTGTTAAATGGCTGAAATATTCATTCATTTGCCACTTGGTTACAATAACTTTTATTTGCTCACAAAGGGCATGAATACAATCTTATAAATGTTTTTACGCTCTTATGTTGACATTTAAATTAAAAATATGCCGG
>JGI24021J15306_10007267_pt1 | contig 13473 bp, 13 predicted proteins | sample Ectturendosymbi1_FD_15306 | JGI IMG/M metagenome (IMG submission 15306) | reverse complement strand
CGCTAGAAAGTCGATCAAAGACTCAAAAGACTCGGACTCGAGTCTAGTTTCCAATGAAAACTTCAGCGAAACACTTTGGCCGAGAGGTTGGGCCCTAGGGCAGGCAATATGAGTCAAAATGGCCAAAAAACTACTTTATTACGTCAGTCACAAAAAATCCGCACCCCCACAACCGAAAAATTTTTTTCGGGTGCAATCTACTAGGCTGGCCGATCCGTTTGAGCCCTTGAACAGCTCTCTAGCGCAATTGGCTGCGGAGCTAGGGCGTTGGTAAAGCAATCAAAAACTGCTGTTTTTTAGGTCGAAATTGAAGTACGAATATTGAACAGCTCTCTAGCACAGGAATCGAGAATCTATGGCTCAAGAGCCAGATGGGGCTGTTTTGATGATGACTTTTGATCTGGCTCGCTTGAAATCTTCTTAGCATGATTGTTATGAAGGAAACTTCTGTAATTTTTCATCTACCAGACTACAAAATCATCAGCAATACCATGGAGCACCAAGAAATCGCATAAACAGTAAGAAGCATATTATAAAAGAGATAATTCAGAAAATTGCTGACTGTTACTTGAAAATGCACACATTAGTAAGTCAACTGCATTAAGTGTTGAAAAATATTGTATGGCTCTCACGGAAGTACAATTACAAAAATGTAGGTTTCATGGCTCCCTTAGCCAAAAAGGTTCCTGACCCCTGCTCCAGCACAATCGAATGGGGAGTTACAGACTTGCTGAGTAGCAGAAAAATAGACACAAATGCACATGCTCAATGTGAGATTTCAAAGTAGCGTATTCTTTGGACCATAAGGCTCACTAACAATATTTTATTTTCTCAATAATTGAAATTGCACCTTATGATGCAATGCACGTAATGTATGAATAAATCTAATTTGGTTGTGCTTTCCTGAGCTAGGACCAATTTTATGCATGAAACAGTGCTATTTGGTTAATTGCGAGCTATGTATTTTTTGCCAACACACCATCTAGTACATAATAAACCAACAATTGCAATGAGCACTGCCTGTGGTTCCGTGAGTAGCTAGTACACACCTTAATTTTGATGTACAGATTGTATTACTCCATGAGGTTACTGCACACAGTGCACAGAACTACATGTATGACTGTGCAAGGCTTCTGTCCGCATTGGCACACACCGAATCAAACACGTGCACAGATTTTGGTTTATTCTGTGTTTCTCGCGGATTATGCTTGTGTGGTAGATTGAACTCACTCATATGTAATTTGCCATTTTGCGTCTTATGATCTGGTGCACCTGATGTATGAAAAAGACCAGTTAGCATTCAAAAATTCGCCTCATAATCCATAAAAGACGGTTTGAGTATATCATACACTGGTGTCAAAGGTGTTAAGTGGACTGTGTTTCGTTATAAGGTGAACACCACTTGGCACAGGCTTTTAAATAATGTAAGTTACAGTCAGGGACTTATTGCTAGCATTGCATTTGCACCTGACAAGCTTATGAACATCAAGTTCGAAAGGGAAACACTGATTTATCATGGCACCTGTTTTAGGTTATTCAGTGAAACAATTCTGTTCTCAACTGACCTTTGATACTTACACAGCAGCTGTCATGAAATTGGATAAGAGATGAAAAAAAGACACAAATTTGAACCAAAACAATAGTAACAACCATAAAAGTGTTGTCTTAACACAGTGTCATAATCTGTATCTTTTCTCTGCTTTGCTTGACCTTGAATGAATTATATAACAGCCTATTAATTACATAAATTAATAAAACCATCACACTAATAGTCATTATTCAATGTTCCTAAAAACAGAGTCCTTTAATTGCATTCAGGATACATTAACTACATGCTTTTTAGTGATCGCAAACTACAGTTCTTAGCATAACAAATTTAGTTGACTGTAAGTTTAATTTCGTTCCTTACAACAAAACTTGGTTTCACAATTTTTGAACAGCCCACAAACATGCTATCCAATCATTTAACAAGAATGTTTTTCAATCAGTTTTTGATAAAGAAACAGTTGATGATAACCATAATATTTAAGCATACAAAAGCAAAAAACATACTTTAGACTTGCTATGAGATTAGTGGATATATCTAATAAAATGAGCTGTAAACCACATTTACGATAAAAATAGCCTAACATCACCCTCAAAAAACTTGCAAAACAATATCAAGCTTCATTCTTCAAAGCACAAATCAACTGCAAGAAGTAGCAAAATGCACAACATATTTGGGAAGAAATTTCAACATCAAGAAAAGCATAAATGAACTGTGCTGCGAAACAAAATTGAGACAAAATTAAATGAAGCTATCTTTTCAACAAACACGAATGAATATTCAACAATTCATACCTGCCAAAACTCCCAACTCTCTCAAAGCAGATGGTTTCACATAATCATTTCCTAAAGTTTCAATTGCTTTGTTTTTCCACCATGAAACCTTGTTCTCTTGAAAACAGTTAACTCTTCCAATGGCTGATAAAGCAAACCTGCAATGTGAAACATAAAAAAACACCTTACATTATAAAGTGGACAAAATGTTATTTTCTCATGAAGACATGATCATGTAACATCAGTTTACAAATAGCAAAAAGGGTGTACATATAACAAACAAGGAAGCAGGAATGCCTCCAACACAATAATAGTCTCAAAGGTCAGGCAAACATGACTGAAACGAAAAGATTTGAATGCAACCGATTTCAGTAACAAAAATAAAAAAAGCAATAAAAGTAAAATCACAGCAGCTACCCACACCAAGCAAATCAATCGCAATTTTTTTGCACAGGGAACTAGTTTCTTTAGTTTCACATCTTCAGTCCCATGCAAGCCAGTAAAAGGGTCACTAACGAATGTTGACATTGAAACACATTTAGAAAAACAAGGTACTATTCCCAAAAACAATTAGCAAGATCAATTTAATAAAGCCAAATGAGAACTCTTCCACTAAATCATTTACAAAGTGCGGTCTAGCAGAGGAGATCTCATTTGGCTTTATTAATTTGATCTTGCTAATTGTTCTAGGCAACAGGACATAGTTTTTCTAATTTTTATTTCAATGTCAACATTTGCTAGTTGCAGGACTAAACTCCCAAAACTCGTTTCCTTGTGTAAGCAAAATGTGATTGATTAGCTTGGTGTGGGTCACTGCTGTGATTTTAGTATTATTGCAAAGTGATGGGTACAAGGTTGAATCATTGCAAGAAGAGGGAAGGACCAGGCAGAAGATTCCTCAACCAGCTGGCGATGAAGCTGGAGCTTGTTTCATTGAACAAGAAAACAACCAACCTTATAGCATTCAATGGTATCAACCTGATGTCACTTTCTGCCACCCCACACAAAAGATTTCCAAATGCTGACAACTCATATCCTTGCACTTGGGCAAGAGTCTTCTGATAGGTTGAAAGGTACTTTTCCACAACTGCTTTTCGCTAGTAAGAAGCAACACACTTGTTGAGTTTGCAATGAAATCATGCTCAAAACCAGCAGCTCCCAACCATTTTGGGTCCGTAGACAATCAAAAGAAGGTTTTCATAACCAATAATATGAGACTAAAACTTTTCAACACTAACAACTCAATATTCACAAGTGCTATTGACATGTGCAATACATGATCTGGAACCTCTTTTTGCAGAGATTTCAGTCATAAACACCTTAATGTTTCTTTAACAAAATGGCTGTTTGTGTTTGCAGTAAATTTCAACACATTTTTAATATTTGGCAGAGAGTTAAGGCTCTGTCTTACAGTTTCATACACTTGAGTAGTGGAAAACCTTCCTAATCTTTAATCTTAACACCTTTGGAGCATGCCTGGTTTCACCTTAATATACAGCGTGGGACATCTGAAAGGCTATCACTTTGCAACTCCACAACTCGCCAGTCGATTGTACGAGAGACCTGTTCAAACCCTCAAAAGACTTGGCAAGTCTTTGAAATGAAAGAAACAATTTTGGTTTTGCATTTTTTGTGAGTCACATCATAAGTGGAGTGGATGTATGGCCTTTTTGGCAAACCTTACCTGGCCCTGGGCCCAAACACTAGATCAGTGGACTTCAACATTTTTTGTTCAATCAACCCCTGCAAGAATTTTGCTTCAAAATTGTTCCTCACTCATTATTTCAGTGTTGGCGAAAATATTGTTTCAATCTGAAAATATTCAAACACTAAAGAAATGAAGGGGCAGTTTAGTCAGCACAAAAAACGAACAAAAAACGAATTGAATTGCCAAAAAAATTTGAATGGTGGAGCTGGAGCCTGAAATTTGAGTTCCTATTCAACAGATATATTTTGTGCAGGAAGCCAATTGTACAAATAATGCAATGCTTTTTTGTTTTTAATCGACTAAATCATTCTGCAGCCGGGGCGAAAAATTTTAGATGCTTGGAGCCAGAGCTTGAAATTAAGTTTCAGCTTCACAATCCTGGTTCCAACAACTGCAAACCTTGCCCTGGCTTTTATCTGCAGGTTTTTTAAACCAGGTTGCAAGTTGGTCAGCTTAAATCATATGGCGTTTCCACTGGTCTTGATCATGTCAAGACGACTACGGTATTTATTACGCTTGTGCAGTGCTTGGTTGAAACTTGTTAGCAACGCATTTCTTGGGAGACTTAAGTAGTAATATTAGCTTAACTTTCCTCAAAAACTTCCGGAAAACGCTCACTGCACTTGATCCAAATGTCTGACCATCCGTAAAAAGAAAACATGGCAGGGGCTTCATCATCGTTTTGGTAATCGATGAAAAGTTTCTGGATATGGAATCGCATTGACTTATGTTAGTTAACTGGCAAAACACTTCACCCAGTCACTTTCTCTGGTTCCGCAATCCAACTTTTGGCATTATTTCCACAACAGAAAGATTTCTTTACAAACCTCAAACCACAGGTGGTGCAAAAAATTTTTTGGAATTATAAGTTCAGCCAAGACAGGGGTGGTTGGACTAACTTGCAAGCATAAGCAGGGATGTAGTGCCAACAAAAAATATGTGGGAAAGCATAAAAAAAGATTTTAAAGAAGCTTTAAACTCATTTTAAAGCCAAAGGTGTGAGAACGCCATTCCCACGCGTTCCTACCACACTACACCATTGAGTATAGGTTATCCTTTTCCTAGCCTACTGTGTAATTAGTCAGATGAACACAGTACAGCAATATCTACAAGCACAGAAAAACACTCGAATTGACAGAATAAAGCTCCCACGTTATTTCAAGCGGTTCATGCAAAAACAGCCAGATCGCACGTGGCTTCGCATGGGAAGTTCTCCGGTCCAGTAAACGCTACAAATCCAGTCAAAAGCTCAAAAGACTCGGCAAGTCTTGAAGTTTGCACTCGAAAAAACATTTTTTCCGTGCGGGGTGTCGATTTTTTGGGAGTGACGTCACAAGTGGAGGACTTTCAGGCCACCTTGGCTCGCATCACCTGGCTCTGGGTGCACCAAACGGTTAGATGTTCGTATTTCACTGAAGATTTCATTGGAAACCAGGCAACAATCCAAGCCTTTTTAGAAGTTTGGATGACATGCTGGGGTTTTGGGTTCGAAATTTATGATCTAAAGCAGGAGTTCCCAACCTTTTCATGACGTCGTAACACTTTGACACACTTCGTATTGTCAGCGCGTACCACTTCTTCCAGAACAACTAATTTGATCGAATCTTAGTTTCTTCTTCAGAAGAATATACATTAAAATAACAAAAAAAGACCAAAACCAAATTAATTGAGATTTTTGTTTTTGTTTAGTATCCACCACGGAATAATTAACACTTTGACGCCTGGGTTAATACAAGCGGTTCGCAAAAAAAGATGGATCTCACGTGGCTTTGTGCGGGAATATCTCTCGCTCCTGTACAGGTTACGGACCTGGTTGAAGTGTCAAAAGACGCGGCAAGTCTTGTAGTCTGCACTCGAAAAAAATTTTTTGGTTGGGGGGTGCAGATTTTTGTGAGTGACGTCATAAGTGGAGGACTTTTGGCCACATTGGCCCACTTAACCTGGCCCTGGGCGCCATTTGTTAGGTGGTAGTATTTCGCTAAAGTTTTTATTGGAAACTCAATATTTGTCAGCACAAAAATTTTTTTTCGATTGCAATCTGCTAGACTGGCCGATCCGTTTGAGCCATTGAACAGCTCTCTAGCGCAATGGGTGGAGGAGCTAGGGCGTTGGTAAGGCAACCGTAAACTGCTGCTTTTTTTTGCGAAAATCGCCAAAACCAGCCAGACAACAAAGTGTTAATCAAANTCCAAAGTACTTCTGAAATTGTGNGTGAAAGCTTTTAACTTTGGTCTCAAATAACTCAGTGTGCTCTCAAACGATTAGCCTAGCCCCTAGAAAAGCTCGAAATACAAGCATGCCTTTGCATCAGAATGAATGCAATAAGTCAATATTTGTCAGCACGTATTTTTTAAGCTGTAGTTTAAGACTTTCTGAATCTTCAGAGGGTTTGAACAGTTCTCTAGCTCAATAGCCGGGCGAGTTATTTGAGTTTCAAACTTTTCAAAAATGGCCAAAATAAAGTGGCGCACCCAGGACTGAAAGAGTTAAGGGACCGATCTAGAATTCTACAAGCTTCATTATTTTTGTACTTTGATAGAAGTGCCAATAGGTAATTGGTACTAAGGAAAATTAACTCAGCTTTAAGATTAATGTGACCAGCGTCAGTGCCAGCTTGCTGCTTTAACAAATGAGTTGTGTTCATTTCATATAAATTTCGTGCAAAAAAATAGTAACTTTCCTTACAAAGAATGCAGTGCCACTCAACTTTATCAAAGTAAAGTACAGCAATTGTATCAATACTATCACAAATCAGCTAAGACGACACCACACTCTCACAAATCAGGAAAATGTCCTGTCTAAACTAAACTTGCCGTGACTTCCTAAACAAAACAAATCATAATAAACCAATAAAAAATTGTTTTTAGTAGTTTTTGTTTGGTTGTTATTCTTATGCAAAAAATGCTTAACTTTCCTTCAAAAGAAACAAGGGTTGATTGTGTCAAAAGGTGGAACACATGTTACTGCAGTAAAACAAGGAAAAAACATTTTTTGAAACACCAACCTGGCTATCATCGCTCCAGTTAACCTCTGAGTATACACTCACTGTATCCAATGTAATATTCGGCAACTGGTTGATATCAGCAACATCAAGAAAAATGCTAAGGTGACCAAGATCTTGCAACAACTTGTTCGACCAGCTGCTCACAGCTCCATACTAAAAAAAGTGAATTTAAACGTTAAACATCGAAAGGATAGAAGAACACCTGTGAACACATCGAAGGAAAATTATTTTTTTGACAAAGGGCTGACAGAAACACACTTCAGATGTTCAGATCAATTTGATAAATACCCACATGGAATCACATTTCAGAAATATGAAAATGTTTTGATTTATGCCAAAAGACTATTAATTGTACAGAAACATTTGTGTACTTCATTGCTTAACCTCCACTTTCAAGTAATGGCTGGTCAAAGAAGAAGTAGCATAATTAGTTTTGATAAGGAGGAATTCTGTCTTGAAGTGAATATCTTGCATTTTTTTATGGCCTCTTTTACACATGCGCAACATTTGTGTGGTGCAAGTTTGTTTCCATAAACATTGCAATTTTGCTTGATCTCTTGGCACTGAATCATTGTGATGTAATGACCCTGTGTAACGTTTAATGGGGAATTTTCCTGATTTCCATTCAAATGTTACTTTTGAGTCCATCAACAGTTTGGGGATTGGTAGAATAGAGCCTAAGGAGACAGATCTGAAGAATGTGCCTAGGGGTGATCCTCACAATGAAATATGGGCCTGTCTGTCTCCAAGGTAACAATAGTGGAGTTAATCAAGTGACGCTTTGGGGAAAAACAGTGTTGCTCCTTGGATCCTAATTCACAAACTCTAGAAAAAATGTGCTTTCGGAAAAAATTGCTGCTGAGCTTATCACCTTAGTTGTTTACAGTGTTTTTCTCAGTAAGTTATTCGACATGTCTTAAATGCATGGCATAATCACACAAGAATGCATGAAAACTGTTACTGATTTATCTGCAAAAAAAAGAATAGTGTTATGAGTAATTCCATAAAAAATTTTACCTAATTCATTCACAAAGACTATCTCCAAACAATTGGAACATTTAATTTTGCATGCATTCATTTGCTGCCCTGGACAGCCAGTTTCGCTGTAATTCGCAAATTCAAGAGACATTTGCATTCAGGTCAGATGGATTGTGTTATTTTATATGATGAAAAGCAAATTAGTCTCATCAGCATTTTCAGATAAAATAAAGGTGTTCAACAGGATTAACCACAACCTGTTGTTTACAAAAATAATTTAGCACAATGTACATATGCGCATAGCAAGATACTGGTGGGTTGGTACCATAATCAGAGCAAAATAACTGGGTCACTTGTTCATCAAACCCCATTGCAGAGAACAAAGCAGGAAGACAGGCACGAATTATGATTCCATATCTATTTGCTATTTGTCTTGTTGAGTTCACAAGCCAGCATAGTTTTCGGTTGTCTTCATATAAGTGGGAAAATGCTGCTGAATATAAAACTGTATTTAACAGTGACAAGACAAACAGCATAGCTTTTCCCAAAATGTTTCATAAGTTTTCCACACCCATACTTCCCAGAAAGGCATTAAGTGTTAAGTTTGGTGAACCACCCAAATGGTATATATTACTTCATTACTGACTAAGAAATGATAATGACATGCAGAAGTAACTGAAATCACTTTATTATGAAGCAAACAAGCTTAGAGGCACCGCTGCTCACTGCTCTGTNAAATATAAACACTGATTTGTGCTTATNACATGCTAACCTTGTAATGANNCACAAGTATGTTCTGGAATGTACAGTACTGTGGGAATTAATTGGGACANGCAATTTTTTACGTTGCTTTTTGGAAAGATTTCTCAAGTCACCAGAAGTATGTGGAAAATTATTGTTGAAATTCCCTTGTGCAATTGCTTATAATGCAGTCGATTTTGAATCACCACCATAATGTTGTCACAATAATTAATCATACCAATCTTTGCACCTGTTCTAAATCGTTTGTGCAGAAGAGTTGTAGCATTGCAGGGCAGAGCAGAATATTTCACAACGAATTTGGTTGCTTTAGTACATTTTTTGGGATTGCTACAAGCATTTTTGACACTTTGACGTCTCGTACTGTACGAGGATTTTCTCACCAAAACAACCGGATCGCACATGGCTTTCAGGGCCTACTATGAAGTGGAATGGAAGGAAAAAATTGCTATGGAATATGGAATGGCTCAAGTATGGAATGGAAGATTTGATCTATGGAACGGAACAAATCTTCCATATTTCATACAAATTCCATACTTGCACATTTTGACATGGGTTGCCAAAGATTTTCATTCAGTTGAACATATTAGCAAACAGAATCTGAGTTCAACTAGAACAGTAATTCGTAAACTGAGTGCGTTCTTCGTCATCTCCGTCACAAACAGTAACAACGTCAATGCAAAAAGGAGGTCACTTCTTCTGATTCTGTTCTCATGGGGACAGGGGACATTGTCGCAAGACTTCTGCATGTTTACTTCTGTGCTGCCAGCCTGCCATTGTGTAAGACGAGATAGTTACCTCGCAAGCATTGCCGGCAAAATTGCATTGTGATCGAAGACTTGACCTGGCATCCTGTGACAAAATAATGTGCATTATTTTGAGGTGCAATAACTGAAAGAGAAACTATCATTGCTCTTTGTAAGTGAGCCATTAAGGCATGCTCACTGGCCGTGGCATCTAGAAGACCAGTTTTGTTTGAGATAGCTTGTGTAATGTTAGGCAGATATTCCTTCAGATCTGTTTCATCACATTTATGTATGTTGAAGTTTGCCATACTCAGATTGATTAAACCAAATTCTGTTGCCACTGTCAATACCGTACGCTAAGTAGGTTTAGTAACGTACGACAGATTTTGAGGTCGCACTTCAAACGTGATGTGAAGTGTCTTGCTGAAAGCGGATTTAGCTTTGCGCACCAGGGCAGTAAAATGTTTCATTGTGACGCTCAGCTTCACCTGCTCACTAAGTAGATAGCTTTGTACAGCTTTTGTTCACTTACTTCATAAGCTCACACCTGTTTTCTGCTGTACGTGAAAACGTTAGAATTATAAGCTTAAAAATGCTGACAATTTGCCAACATTGCATTTAGCAAAAATATAATGGAAAGAAAAAGTATGTCAAAGATTATAATTTTTATGCTTGCTGGTGAAGCTTCACCGATATTTGTACTACATTTGGGAATTTGAATAAAAGCACTCTGAAGCCAAGTTGATGGAACAGCTGTGGAGTCTTTGACCCCAGTACGTGCATTCACTACAAAACCTCAAGAGAGTGCGCTAACCCCAGGTAAGACATTAGGTCATTGGCAACTAACCGTGCTATTGTAAAAGCACAGTTCTACTCCTCTAGCAACAATGTTGGCTGCAATGTTCCTACAATGTTCCAACAATGTTCCAGTGTTGGCTGCAACTTTCCTAGATCCCGAGTACCAAGTGCTTTTGACTGAAGAACAGCAAAACTCAGGCAAACTTGAGCTCCAAGCCTTGCTCATAAAAGACTTCTGCTACTGAAACACCAAGAGGACAGTTTGTGCAGTGGAGAAGTGCCTACTGGACTACTAGTGACAAATACCATGAACTTGCACCTATGCAGCTGACGATTATGTCCAAAGGAAAGGAGACAAATTTGAGTCAGGTTGATTGCTCTTCTTTTATCACATCCCTAATCAACTTTATTGACTTGAAGAATTATAAAAAAGCAGATTCTGCATTTCATTACTGGGCTGAACAAAATAGCAAGGTGCTTTCACAACTGGCATGGATTGTTTTTGCTGTTACAATGACACAAATGTCAGTTGAAAGACTCTTCAGTGGCGTAAAATTCATATGAAGTGGTTTGTGTAATTCATTAGTAGAAGACACTTTGCAAGCAACTATCTTGCAACGCACTAATGTGTGAGCATATCAATTCATTGTTCGTATTCAGCATTCACCAGTTGAGTTATTTTCCGTTCATTAAATGCATCTCTTCTTAAGTTGTTCTTACGTAATGAACCTCTTTAGCGTGGATTAGCCTCATTTCATTTTTTTATCAGAGGTGTTAGCATAGGGCATTGGTTCAAAACTGGGTATGGAAAAGTATGTAAGATAGAATGGAAGATTTTTGGCATGGTATGGAAGATTTCAGGTACGGAATGGAATTGTATGGAAGATTTTTCCTGCTATGGAAATTGGAAGATTTATATTCCATTCCATCCCATAGTATGCCTTGGTGGCTTTGTGCGCACATAACTCGGGTGCCGAAAGTGGTACTGAGCTGTTCAAAGGCTCAAAAGATGGGGCAAGTCTTCTAGTCTACACTCGAAATAAAGCATTTTTGGTTGGGGGGTGCGGATTTTTTTTGTGAGTGACATCATAAGTGGAGGGCTTTTAGGCCACTTTGGCCAGTTCACTTGGCCCTGGACCCAAACTGATAGATGGTACTATTTCACTGAAGTTTTTATTGGAAATTAGGCTACAATCCAAGTCTTTTGATACTTTGGCTGACCTGCTGGGGTTTCAGGTTCCGAAGTTATGATCTAAAGTAATAAAAATATTTGACTAATTAGCTAATTAATTAATTTGTTTGCTTTAGATCATAACTTTTGATCCAGAAACGCTAGAAAGTCGATCAAAGGCTCAAAAGACTCAAGACTCAAGCCTAGTGTCCAATAAAAACTTCTACAAAACACTTTGGCCTAGCGGTTGGGCCCTAGGCCAGATAACATGAGCCAAAATGGCTTAAAAACTACTTCACTTATGAAGTCACATAGTGCAGTAATCATCAGAAATTTTTTAGGCATTGGTAATGTGTTTCCACATTGTTTAGTACAAGCAAAATCACACAAACTGCAACGATACATGTATAATGTTACCTCATATGTGTTGCTTGTTGGAAAAGATTACAGACAAACCAGTGCAGACAACAATGACATTACAACAATAAAGTAGACAAGCGTGTCTAATTGCTCATTGATGAGCAAGGCTTGTCATCAATGTAGATGGGCGTTAATGCAGACAGCATCTTTAAAAACATCTAAAACACTCTAGAAACACAACATATCTTGCATATGAGCAAGAAAATGGTTCCTTAAATTTCACTTGATGCATTACCGTATCTGAAAAGTAACAAAAGCAATTACATGTTTTATTGTTTGCTCCTTTATAGAGACCAATTGACTTGAAGACCATTGGTGGAAATTTCCCAATAGTGGAAGTGCCTGACTAAAAACCTCTTTAGACATGGACTGAAACTGAGTGTCACCAAATCCCAGGATGGCAGCACCCATATTAAATACAACAGGGACCCTCATGAGTTGTCTCATCACACCTGAAAAATACAACAATCATCATTAACATTTGCACAGCTTCACAGTGAGAGCTAAGATCACAGTCAGAAAAAGGGGCAAAGATGAAATGATGTTAAACAAGATGAAGCAGAAACAATAATAGGTAACCACCAACATGCCAACACCCATAAAACATTGGTGATGCCAAAAAAATCACATGAATTTATACATGTGGTTTTCAACATTTGCTAATTTGAAAGACCATGCTACTACTGTTGTTGTGACCCAAGGGTCTGAGCAGATCTCTCTTTCGTTACTGATTATTTGCACCACTTTACATAGGTATCTATCTAAGCAAACATCCCGTTTGTGGTGCAGAGCACAAGCAATGCCACACCAATCAAAAGTGATTAACAAATCATAGAAACATTATTAAAAAGATGTTGTACCATGTACGAAGCATTCGAAAATTGTAAGAATGATGTAATATATTAACACAGGGGTGAGCAGAAGCATGCAAGAAAATCTCCAAACCTGAAATGCTCTCCAACACGGTGTTAAACAAACAACATCACATCAAGCCTTACATCACAAAACAAGCTTTACTTTGCAAAGTATAAATATAAAGTAAAAATGATGTTTAAAAGCTAAAACCTAAGGACTGGAAGCAAACCACAAAGTGAAACCGTGACCAATCAATTAAAAAGAACAAACAAGAAAGTCAAACAAGAGGAACTTTCAGTCAGGAAGAAAGCTATAATTAACAATAACTAACAACATAAGTAAAGATCCCAAGAGTCCTTCCTTTGACATAACCTCAACAAGATCAAGCAAGAAAGAAGCTACTAAACATGAGTCCGTCAAGAACTCTTAACTCCTTGAGAGCCGGTCTACGGTAGATACGTACTTGGATTTCGGCCTATAAAACAGCAGTTTTCGGTTGCTTTACCAACGCCCTAGATCCTCCACTGATTGCACTAGAGAGCTGTTCAAGAGCTCAAACGGATTGGACAGTCTAGTAGATTGCACTCGAGAAAAAAATTTTTGGTTGCGCGGGGCGGATTTTTTGCGACTGACGTCATAAGTGAAGTAGTTTTAGGGTCATTTTGGCTCATGTTGCCTGGCCTAGGGCCCAACCGCTAGGCCAAAATGTTTCGCT
>JGI24021J15306_10007264_pt1 | contig 13476 bp, 11 predicted proteins | sample Ectturendosymbi1_FD_15306 | JGI IMG/M metagenome (IMG submission 15306) | reverse complement strand
CCTATATGGCCTCATACCGAGTGGCAACTGGTTAATTACAAAACATACTTTCAGGTTCTAAAGCTCGACCCTACCGAAAACACTGCCACTCTGAGCGACGGAACTGAGGTCAAATACAGTAAATGCTTGATTGCAACTGGTGGCCAGCCCAGAAATCTTTCAAGCGTCATTAATGCAGGCGAAGACGTTTTGAAACGGACAACTTTATTCAGACGGGTGAGAATGCATGCAACTAATTTAACTAAAAACAGTGTCATGATTTACATCGGTGTAGTATTTGCATAGCTGCGTTAAAACAGTTAAACAGGGCGCACATTTTTCCGGGTCGTGTCATTTCGCATTTCAATATCGCTTATGATAGGTCTATTTTTGTGCCAGGCAAGCGACTTTTTAGAACTTGATGCGATAACGAATAACGTGAAGTCCATCACTGTGATTGGTGGAGGCTTCCTCGGCAGCGAAATCGCATGTGCTCTTGGAAATAAAGGTGAGTTCAGTGCTGGGTTGCAGAATTCTCTAATATTTATTGATCTGTTAAATGTATCGAGTCATGAGGAATTTCTTTGCTTAACGTTTGGAGGTTACCATAAGTTAGGGCTGCACAACCCGCAACGGTACAGCCGCATGCGGCCTTAGATAAAATTTATGCAGCCGTGCACATTGCAATATATCTTATAGCAGCTGTGAATTAATATGAATTCTTTGTCTGCTATGCATGAGGATACTTCGTAGAAAGACGGCCTAACAAATGTGTGGAAGCAGAGCAGAAGTACTGCAAAAAATAAAAATATCTTGAACTCACTGGCGGCTGGCAATAGCGAAAAGGTTGTACACCCCTGCCATACGTGATTGATCTAAATATCTGAAATTGCGTGATTCGCGCTAGCGTTTCTTAGGCACAACCCGCAACGGTACAGCCGCATGCGGCCTTAGATAAAAATTTATGCAGCCGTCTGGCGGCTGGCAATAGCGAAAAGGTTGTACACCCCTGCCATACGTGATTGATCTAAATATCTGAAATTGCGTGATTCACGCTAGCGTTTCTTAGGCAAGAGCAGTGAGTTTGATTGCCAGTACATTCGGCATGTTTCAGGTTTTGGTCAGGTGCCTATTTCCGAAAAGCGAATGATGTAAAAATCATCTAATCGTTCTACTCGCTCCTACAGTTACGCGTTTTGCTCATTCAATAAGTCCCTCGCTTGTGGTAAACATAAATTTCAAGAATGAATAACAATTCATCGTACGTTAGTAGTTCCCAGTCGTGGGTCCGCGAGATNAGCCANGAATCCGTGAGTCCTCTTGTACGTGATAGCACTGGNAACGATATTTTGCTGTGTGTCGACGATTGCGTGAATAGAATAACTTCAGNTCGCTGATTCGGAATTTGAATTCAGAATTTTTTCAACACGTCAGAATTTCAAGATATTGCATTTTCTTAAACACTTAGCAGGTTGGGGGAAAGCAAAATAACTTACTGTATGTACAGGTTGTCAAGTAGGAAAAAGTTAGGAAGCACCGGCTTAGGTGGACATTTTTTAATTTTTGTGACTCAAGTTATGTAGGTGCAAACAAAAATGCGAAGGGACTGAGTCATTTCAAGTCGAGTCAATTCTTCGAGTTTCTGCCTTAGTCAATGTGTTTTTATCATAATATCAGCATTTGGTAGTTCATACAAAAGTCAAGTCGCAAACATTTCGTGAAAGCAGGTTTTCTGTGGGGTTTTCTTAATTCTAATTTGCTAAAACAAAACATCAGATATCAGAAAAACTCTGTATGGTCACGAGCAATCCAGCTAAAATTAATTAAATTGTCGTAAATGACCAAAGCAACAACACTTCCATTTTTTACTAGCTCGAGCAATGCAGTGCTTTAGTTGAGTCATTTACCACGAAAGTACTGTAGTGTGTCTACAAAACGGCATCCCTCTTGTATTCTACTATTTGCGTTGTGTGTTGTAACTGCGTGAAGTTTGTCACAGAGCTCAAAACTAAGCTAATTTCATAGTTACGGTGGCAGGTTCGAAGGAAGGTTTTGAAGTCAATCAACTTTTTCCCGAGAAAGGCAATATGGGCCTTGTCCTGCCTGAGTATTTGACGAAGTGGACCACCGAAAAAGTTCGGAAGGAAGGAGTCAACGTGTTGCCCGAGAGCTTGGTACAAAATGTCGGCATGGAAGGCGACCGCGTAAAACTGACTCTCAGCAACGGCCACGAGGTAAGTTGGAAGTTATCGCTGCTCACCTGCTTCCTTTCTGCTGAGACATTTTGGTCATTTGTCCCGTAATAGTAGTAAAACTCATCGCAACAGTATTCACTAGTCCAGGGGTTCCCAACCTGGGGCATATGTACCCCTAGGGGATACATTTGCCTATCTGAAGGGGTACATTTAAGGTTAGCAATACAAGGGAAAATATATGTGTAGGCTGTATTGTTTATTTCCAAATATTCTCAAAGATAAAAGTACAGTAGAACTCGTCTAATTCGTCATCGTTTAATTCGTCAGTTCGCTTAATTCATTACTTTTTCGTCGGTCCCGGCAGAATTCATATCTTTTGTGTATATTTCTGTTCGTCTAATTCGTCACCTCTTTCCGTCCCTTAGAAGCGTTTTGTTCGGCTAATACGTCATTTGCTGTTTCGCTTTTGATGTCTAAGCAGCTAGTAGGTGTGCAAATTTAAAGATTTTTATCTGGGAAACAAATTAAAGATCTTTATCTGAGAATAGCTGCACCTCGCAATTTGTTTATCGAATTTGTACAGGAGGTGCGACCGACTCCCCATTGAGAGAACGCGGAAGGTCTAAAGTTTACTAGATTTAAAAGGTGTTNGATTAAATGGAGGAATCTAGATAGAGTAGAGGNATTAATTGTATTTAACCATAATGTCATCAACTTGTATTTTATTACAAATAAGAGTACTATGTATACNAGTTACTATGATAGAGTTTTCACCTGTTTGCATAATTCGTCACTTCGCCTAAATCGTNACTTTTTTCTAATCCCCTTGAGGTGACGAATTAGGCAAATTCTACTGTAGTATAAAAAATTATGTGTATTTCCATATTTTACTCAGCGTTTTTGTCAAGAAATTTTTGTGGTACATGCTCGTCTGTCGAAATGCTGAAGGGGTTAGACAAAGGTTAGGAAACATGGTCAGAGAAAGGTTGGGAACCCCTGCACTAGTCTATATTTTCGGACATCATGTCCAAATTGACTTAATTTTTTTCGGTCATTGAAAAAATTCGGTCGATGACCGAACATATGCAGTTTTCTCACTGATTTGATTCGAACGTTTCGTTGAAAGACTGAGGTTGGCACTTCCTTCGTTGCAGGTGCTGACGGATCACATTGTCGTCGCCGTGGGCCTGAACATCGACACAGGCCTGGCAGATTCGGCCGGAATAGAAGTGGATGAAACTCACGGCGGTTATAGAGTTAACGCCGAGTTGCAAGCGCGTTCCAACATATGGGTGGTAAGTTTCCACGTCCACCGGCCTCGATTCTTGCACACCGAGCTAAAAAATTCAAGGCATTCCACTCTTGTCTGATTCACAGCGGAACGAAATTTTTTCGCGTTGATGCTCATTCTTACTTTAATTTTGCGGTGCTGTATTCAAATTTGAAGCAAGTTTTTCCCTGCGGCTATAGCTTTTGTGCCATTGAGCATTTCTATTTTTAGCGGTAGTGCACTTTTAAAGCAAAATCACACAGTTTATTATGTCTTTCATGCAGTGTTGTTGAAAGGTTCCTTAATGAGGCTCGTTAAGGTGGACGTGATGTTTTCCTAGAAACGATTTGACGAATGCACCTCATATGGGGATTGATCTAGACCAGAGTTGGCCACGCCTCCAGGAGCCGCATGTGGCTCTTTCATCCTTATTCTGCAGCCCCCTGTAGTTTTGGGAAATAAATGTTGAGTACTTGACTTACACACGTATCTGTCCTTGTTCAGTTATTTTATGGATGTAATTTCAAATCTAAAGCTTGTGGCGAAATTGTAACATGGTTAAGAAAGATTCATTTACCCCTTTCCCTCGTACCATACTTTATGTTTTCTTTTCTAATAAAGACAGGTCTCCAAATGGTCTTTTGAGAATGCAATCCTTGAGCTAGACTGTCCATTCGAATACAAAACAATATCAAACTAGGTATTGTCCAAACTAAACGTTACGCCTGTAACCTTTGCTTTTGTATTTTTTTCACGATAATCATTTGGGATGCTTCATTAATTGATTATTCTTCACATCGTCGTTGGTTATTAGTTTCATTGTCATGAGATCCTGCTGGAATTGTTTGCCTTATTGATCACTGTCAGCCACGAGTTTATCAAAGAATTCATCAGAAATGATGCTTGGCGCTCATTTTGTGCCGTAGTATGTGAAAATTTTTCAGATTTTCATTTGCCAAAGTTTCTTAGTTATCTGACTTTGTATGACCAAAAAAGCGTCTTTAACTGTCACGATAAACACCCAAATTTTTTTCTGTGTCATTCAACTTTTTAACGAATGGCAATATTGGGACGCGTTTCTGAGATCCACTGAACACACCTGCTTTGAGTTTGGCAAAGGACAATTTACCAAAAACAGAAGGTAAGCGTTGACAATCTTCACTAAAACTTTCCGGTGCACTTGCGTTGTTTAATCTAGGTAGGATTTATGTCAGCTGGATGTAAAAATCACCTTGTTTTGGTTTGTACGCAATGTTTGGCATGCCTCCCATTAAATTTTCACCATTGGTCACTCCTGGGTCCAACGATGCACCCGACTCGTGAACTTACAGTTAGGTTTCCACAGTTATAAATATTTTAAAGTAAATGTTCACCCTTAGCCTTGTCGTCAATTGATGCAAAGCATATGATAGCATCAGAAATCCCATTGAGTTGCGTTGTTGTGTCTTGCAGGCCGGCGACGCAGCTTGCTTCTATGACGTCAAACTGGGAAGGAGGAGAGTCGAGCATCACGATCACGCCGTTGTGAGCGGCCGATTGGCCGGAGAAAATATGACCGGCGCGCAAAAGCACTATTTCCATCAGTCGATGTTTTGGTAAGTCGGATGATTCAAGAAAAAGCAAATATACGTCAAGGTATTCCACATCATTAGTGTTTGTAAGACTGCTCTGGTAGGTCTTTGACGTCTAAACGGAGCGTTTTTCTGACGGCAGTTGTTTCGACTACAGTTTGTGGCTCGGGCTTTAAAATGTGCTAAGAAAAGCGGAGGTTCGATGTTGCACCTTGACATTGACCGCACGTTTTGAGGCCGCGGCAAACGCCGTTGCTCTTAACGGGGGTTGTACTTCGATGGAGATGGATACGAAGTCCACCATGCGAATTGACAGACCAGCAAAAGCATAGAATGTCTGGATTGAAATTTGATTACTGTATACCTACGGAGTGAAAAAGTCCTAAGAGCTTAGCTTGTAAGCCTTCAAATTGGATAGGATGTTACAGATGAAAAGGTCAAACCACTCAAACGTCTTTGACTGAATTAAAGCCTAAGTTATTTTTTAACATCTTTGGCGATGAATTGCAATGAATCAAGTCTCGTTTTAACACTTACGTCTGGTGGGAGATGCATTCCCCCCTTGCGTCCGCGGAGTACTACGGCAGAGGTCTCAAGTTCTTTTGCCAGAGGACCACGTAAGCTATTACACAACAGCATGAGGGCCGGACATCTTACGTAATGTGATTGTTTTGGATTATGTTACATTCTACCAAATCATTGAGGTTTTCGTAAATATATTTATTTTTCATTATTGACAAAATGTCTTCGCGGCCAGATGAAAATGGCTTAGCGGGCTGGATTTGGCCCGCAGCTTAGAGACCCCTGTACTACGGCGAGAAAGGTTGAAGGGCTCTGCACTATACTATCAGACATTGTGCAAATTGTCGAAGAAAGCTTTCAACTGATGTTCCTTGCATGTCTAGGTTTTTTAAATTAGCGTAAATCCGTGTGCAACCGGGCAGCGTAAAGTATACTCCACATCGGGTGGGTAAATTCCATAAGAATTGCTCGATTTAATAGATTTATGAGTTAATGACGTCGTTGAAGTTATGACGTCATCGCACCGCCGAGCGACAGTGGTACATGGGAACAGAGTAGGGAACTTGGCTTTTTTGTGGCCAAATTGTGAGTTTGGCCGCTTTCAGAAGTGGTTTGGGCGCAAATATTTTGTTTGGCCCTTTTTCAATGTGGTACAACATTCCGGAATTTCCAACACTCAAAATGTCTCCATATCCACTCTCGCAAGCACGCTTCCGTCCTGACAGTTAGTTGACGACCCATAATGATCATTGTTATGTAATCAATCGATCGAACTTCCAAAAAACAAATAAAGACCACGTTAGGCCTTAGGTACGAAGCTTCGGCCGTTTATGAGTTCCAACTTTTTTATCCGAGGACCACAGAAGTTATTACACAAAAGTCCGAGGTCCTGGCATCTTACGTAATTAGATTGTTTTGGGGTATGTTACATTCTGCCAAATCAAAAAGTTTTTCGTAAACATATTTAATTTACATTATTGACAAAGTGTCTTCGCGGACCGTAGTTTGGAGCCCCCTGCATCAGACCAGTGGTTCTTAACCTGTGGGTAATTAAACCAAAAGGAGGAATTTGGCTTTTTTTTAGGGTAATTTAGATTATCGTGTTTTGCTTACGTTGCAATAAAACACATCTGTTACGTCATTCTTCGGTGTCGCAGAGACCGTGGTCGTCAGCAGTAGTCTAGTGCAGGGGTCTCCAAACTACGGCCCGCCATTTCATCTGGCCCGCGGAGACATTTTGCTACAGTAATGAAAAGATAACACAATTACGAAAAATTTTTTGACTTGGTAGAACATAAAATTTTCCGAAACAATCACATTATGTAAGATGTCACGCCCTCGGACTGTTGAGTAATAGCACATGTGGCCCTCGGACAAATAAGTTTGGAGACCCCTGGTATAGTGTAAGCTAAAAACTATTGGATATTGCTTCTAAAGAATCGAAGCTCCAAAAACGCTTTTCTGCAGGTTGGGTTTACAAGTGTTAGTGGTTTGAAAACAGTATCAACCTTTATCAATCGTATATTTTTAATGAACATTTGAATCCGAATTTTGACGTCACTTTTGCGTTGCTACAATGTGTTATTTATTGAAAATTAAACATCTCAGGGGTAAACAATATTAAGTGTTTAAGAACCACTGCATTAGACATTCGTGGCAAGTATCGCTGCGATGCCGTTTCGTTCCTTGCAAGCGAAAAACAATGAATTGCTGAATGTAGATTGTCATATTAGGTCAGATCTGGGTCCTGAGGTCGGCTACGAAGCTATCGGTTTAGTCGATTCCCGGTTACCAACAGTGGGCGTGTTTGCTAAAGCAACAGACGAAGACACACCAAGAGCTGCTGAAGAAAAGGGCTTACGCTCTGACGCAGGTGTGTCGTTAAATCGGCTGATTCTTTCCCGAAAAAGGGCTCCGTTGATTGGCTGTTCGATATTTCTCTTTAATATACATACACGTTGGCGAAAAGGCGAACACTTTGTAAATCACGAAGCACATTGATCGGAATTGTAAAAAGAACGATACTCGTGCAATGATAATCACGCTACAAAAGCGAAACGTCAAGGTTTGTAGCAGATGCGCGAAGCGCAACGGTAACACTGTCCCTGCAATCGTTGGAAAAAGTAGCGCCCGATACAACTCGGACGGCTCAAAAATTTGCTCCGCTGAAAGTTTGGACGAAACACGATACTGTAAGCATGAATTACGGAAGAGCGACCACTTTACTTTAATCACACAAAGAAAAAGGCACCGTCGTGACCACTTCTCATGTACAATACAAATTTGTAGTCCTTATCTTGGCACAGTTGAAGAGAACGCGCAGAAGCAACGTTCCGATCAATCCTCACCAGCACCGCGAGCGAAAGGCGACGATTTCGGCAAAGGCGTCGTGTTTTACCAACGGGATAACGTTGTTGTTGGAATACTTCTATGGAACGTTTTCGGCAGAATGGGTGTCGCCCGAAAGGTTAGTAAAACATTCGGCGGTAAAAAATGAAACAGCGAAAGTTTACATCATGTTATCTCTTACAGATTATTCGCGATCATCAATCCTATGATGACTACAGCGAAGTAGCAAAACTCTTTAAAATACACAGTGAAGAATTGGATTAAACGCATAATTTCATTCCAGCGTATCATTGCGTACTGCTAACCAAGTTGTTGCGGATTTTTCACGTGCCTTTTGCTTTATGAGCGCTCGCTGTATCGTAATTAATTTCGAACTGTTGCTTCTCCATTACCTAGTACCAGTTCGCTGAGCATAATAAATTATGTTGAACTTGTCCGGTGCGGTCGAGTAACCACCTCGAATATATTCATTGTAGACGAGCACGCAAACTGAGAAATCAGTAATGAATCATTGCGTTAGATGGACAGTTGAAACAAAGCGTAACGTCGACTGTAAGGAATCAAGCTCCTGCATAATCTGCTTGCCAAACATTAGCAACATTTCTGGTTACCAGTGTTCATGGTTCTAAGATTCACGCTGGGTGCACTGGACGCAATATTGCTGATGCTGGCATCGCCGCCCTGTCGCAACTGAGAAGTTACGGTTTTGCGAACCGCCGTCACAAAGCACTGCTTCACATTTGTTGCGTCTTTTGCACTTGCTTCGATGTGCGGGTAGCCACCATTGTCCCTGCACCAGTTTTCGACGTCGGCGCGATTGACTTCTTTTTCATTAGCATCAACATCTACTTTATTACCCAAAACCACGAAGGAGAAGTTGTCAGAGGGTATGTCCGCATAATACAGGAATTCATTTTTCCACATGCCCATATTGTGAAAGCTTTGCGCGTCGTCCACAGCGTAGGTGAGTATGCAGCAATCTGCCCCTCTATAAAAAGGAGTTCTTAAACTTTTGAACCGTTCCTGTCCTGCTGTGTCCCATATTTGGAGAGTGTAGGTTTTCCCATCAACTGTAACGTTTTTCGTCAAAAACTCCACACCTGCGATAGACATAGGTGAATTGCATTGGTTATTCTGACATACAGAATTTCCAAATAGCAACACAGCACAAGTGACTCACTGCGCACTCATTAGTTCTATTTCAAGATATAACTCTGCATTACACATAATGATAATGCAATTGTGCATGTGCATTTTTTTCGGCAGTTGTGAATCGTGATTTCAAACAACTTTGTTCCTGGTTGAACAGTCACTCTCCACCTAGACAACTTTAGTATTGGTCGAACAGTTATTACTTTAGACACAAAAATTATTTATCACAACGCATCATAGGGTCGGTGTTATTTGACACACACAGTCAACAACGAAGAGAAACAAGGCACCAGCAACAACTCCATTCGGTCATCGTCATACAGAAGCGTTACACAGTGGGAGAATTGTAAAAAGCAGACAAGTGAGCCGATAAAAAGGAGTGCTAACTCAAGTACAAGTGGAAGATATTGGACTTTTGCGAAGAGTTCACAGCGTGACCTGGGTTAATTTTATCCGGTCATAGACCAAAAAAAATTAAGCCAATTTGGTCACCATGTTTGAAACTATAAATATAGACTAGTGAATACGGTCATGGCGAGTTTTACTATTGCAGGACAAATGACCAAAATGTCTCAGCGCAAAAAGAAAGCCAGAGCGTGACATTTCGCGACAAAGTGCACAGCTATGAAATTCGTAAAGCGCTGAATGTCGAGCCACTTCTCCGAATACAGTTCTTAGCAATGATNTGATATCANNNANGATNTCCAGGAAATATCAGCGAGGCAAGTGCCACTGGCTACACCCACGGGANAGTGGCTGAGAGATGAAATGGGGTGATAAAATCAACGACCTTGCTTGATCTCATCTTGGTGTGGAGCCAACATAATTATCAGAGATTGCGGTGGGTACTTCCAAGTCCTCCTAGGGTTGCTGTCCTCATGGCCCTCCCAAGAGGAAAAGCATATGTGAATATGAATGAAAGGTAATCCTAGTGGTGTAGGAGCTGGGGGTGCAAGCACACCCCCAAAAGTTTTGATTTGTCAAAAATTCGGACACAGAAGTTTCGACACCTTTGAGTGACCTTTTCTCCAAATAAAAAAAGTCTTCACGTTTTGGAGTTCATGAGAGTTGAGATCAACCGATATGGCTTTTTTGAGACCGATACCCATATATCGGCCATTCATGGGCCAATACCGACAACTGATATTTCCAAAATTTTTAAATCTTGGTTCATTATCAAAAATATGATGTATTTTATGCCTTACCTTTTTACAAAAACTTAAAAAATCAGGATTTATGAGCTAAAATTTTTGAAATTGCAGCTATTTGATTAACTTGTTAGCATGGTATACACTGTAAAGCACAGTGCCATGAATAAAAAAAATGTTAAAATAACAAAACAATAAGAACAGAACACTGAATGTAAGAGAACTGCCTATGGTGCTTAAACTAAAAAAAGGAAAAACTGTGCTTGAAATTTGAAAGATGGTGAATAATTAAAAGAAGGAAGTACAAAATGCAGCATCAAGTTAAAGAGGTTAAAATTTAGTACAACACTGCATTCAATTAACCATTGCCAAAAATGAAAATTTTTCCAAAACAGCAACTTTTTTGGTCTATGTTTGTTAACAGTTACTGTACTAGACAAATCTTGTGAAATTTTGTTTTTGTATGTTTCACAAATTAACCTTTTAGACCAGTGTTTCCCAATCGCCCCCTTTTCTGACAAACAAATTTCTATCGCCTGCCTACCATGCTTTTTTGGCTAGCATTAACACAATTTTTTCACGCATTTCACTATAAAACTTAATTTAGTAAAACGCTAAGTTTTTGTTTGATCTTCATACTGTTTATGACATTTGGTTTATCAAAGTTAGTAAGACAACAGAAATGTAATTATTAACTGGTCTCCTATCGCCCCCCCGACCGCTTATTTCTGCTTCACTGCCCCCCTAGAGTTTCTCACCGTACCGCCTACTTTGGGAACCACTGTTTTAGACTCTTCTGCAACTCAGTGGGTCCAAGTCTTTAAGAATTAAGTTTGGAATTTTGATGTAATGCAATAACATTAAATAACTGCATGTTCTTAAAAAAGCGGACTAGTTGCATTGGTTACTGCAACTAAAGTACTGGCATTGGTATGAAATAAAACACCTCAACTGATTTGTCAAAACTCAGTAGTTCCATATCAGCAGTTTAAGATTGTCATGCAGAAAGCACAATATTTCTGCATTTTCACTAAGTAGCCTGCAGTAAGTTAGCAGGTCATCTACAACCTAGCCTAAACAAAAGCAGCATTAGGCTATCACCGCCTGTCCGCCCGAAGTAAATTCCATAAGAAGTCGCCATGACAATAGCTAAGGTGCACATGTGCGAATTACGCATCCGATGATTGTGCAATAACGCCACGGTAGTTCTGATCCAATTACAAACACTGCTGTTGCTGGTCGTGTTTAACAGACGGACAGCAGCAATTGTGATGCAACAATAAACACTGACTACGGCGCTGCTATCGGACCAAACGACAAATCACCACTTCAAAGTACTGTATTTGTGAAATGCTGGAGTAGCGCTTCCGTANCTTGTGTGCCACATCTACAAACGAGCACGTTGCAACAGCTTNGATTGTGAGATCACAATTATCATGCCCGNGAAAAAGGTGGATTAGCTTAACCCACGAACACGATATTTTAACTTGCATACAGTATAAACCAGCGCGCTAGGCCTAACATATCAANTTAAAGTAGAATGCTTTTAAGATGTTACGTGCAACTGCTTCACAGTGACCGTTGTCGTCACTAATGAGTAGTGATTGCATTTGTAATCACACTCATACCGCCATAAATGTTGCCTAACATTACGCAATTCATTTTTCATGCAAGCTTTTTTAAAATTAATCTGAGCNAAACTAGGCATCGACTGGACTTCTACACCTTAAGTTACAGTCAAACTTTTCGTACTGTAAACACTTCGGGAAGTACAACGGGAGTNTATTCGTACACAACACCTGCACGTGGTGGCTTCAAGCATTGCGAAACTTCCCGATGATGCTTTTGTTTCGGCTGCGACGGCCCACGCATGCTCCATGGTTAATCTTGTCTGTTTGTTTATGAAACCGCACCTGCTAGCGTTGCTGTAAGGCAGTGGTGTTCAAACTTTTTGGCTCGTGGGCCACATTTGTCTTTCAGAAACCCTTCGCGGGCCACAAGAATTAATGATCTCAATAAAAATTATCTGCAATGATTTAAGTATTAAGTTTTCTTTCATATGAAAATTGCTTCGCGGGCCATATGTGGCCCGCGAGCCACGGCTTGAGCACAACTGCTGTAAGACAACTGTCTTGACTTCCTTCGTTGTGCTTTCTTGCGTAAGTTGTCTGGATGCGTGAGGAATATAACAGCGTTTTGTCAACACCTACTGAGGCCTATAAAATCGCCCGTTTTGACAGATACCAATATATCGGTAAAACCCAAATATCGGCCGATATATCGGTCGATCTCTAATGATGAGTAACCAACTGCTACTTAAACGGGAAAGGTTTGCACCCCCAAAAATTTGCCTGCTGTTACCCATGGGTAAACCCCTAGAGATTAATTGGGGGTAGTTTAAATTTCTATAGATGTCAAGAAGTTTCACTGCGGTCTGATATGTATGAGCAAAATGGTAATACAGTAGAATTTGTCTATTTCGTCATCGTTTAATTCGTCACTTTTTCGTCGGTCCCGGGAGACTTCCCATCTTTTGTGTACATTTCTGTTCGTCAAATTCGCTCAATTTGTCACCTCTTTCTGTCCCTGAGAAACGTTTTGTTCGGCTAATCTGTCATTTGCAGTTTCGGTTGTGATGTAGCAGTTAACACGTGTGAGAATTCAAACAAATTAAGGATCTTTATATAAAAATTGTTGCACCTTGCAATTTGTTTATCGAATTTATACACGATGTGCAAAGCGCGACCCGACTCCCATTGAGAGAACGCAGAAAGTCTTTTTGAAGTTCATTAAAAGACTTAAAACGTGCTAGATTAAATGCAGGAGTTTAGATAGAGTAAAGCACTATGTATACGAGTTACTATGATAAAGTATACGACCTGCTGTGGTAGAGTTTTCACCTGTTTGCTTGTATAATTCGTCACTTTTTTCTAATCCCCTTGAGGTGACGAATTAGGCAAATTCTACTGTATTTTGAAAATGCGAAATGGTGAAAATGACTGTTTTGGCTGTTCTAGTGTTACAAAATGTACTGGTGAGACAACTTAAAAAACAGTGATTCAATGCATCTTGAAGTCAAAGCTTGCTGATTTCCTCTGAAAATACAACAGAGGTAATTTTTGGACAGCATCATGCACTATCTGCTGCACCAGACCACAGAAAACACTATTCTCACAGCATTGGAGACTTCCACCAAAATAAAAGTACAGGGTGTCCATAAAGTCCTGCACACATTAAAAATTTTTATATCGCAAAAACCACATAAGGTAGAAACTTTACATTTTCGACAG